>Ga0209487_1003362_pt1 | contig 12578 bp, 11 predicted proteins | sample Poulit2012_FD_187524 | JGI IMG/M metagenome (GOLD analysis project Ga0209487, IMG submission 187524) | Agricultural soil microbial communities from Georgia to study Nitrogen management - Poultry litter 2012 (SPAdes) (version 2) | ecosystem: Environmental > Terrestrial > Soil > Agricultural land... | reverse complement strand
AGCGATCAACAACTTGTCCTTGACGATTGATGAGAAACTTTGTAAAGTTCCATTTAACTTCACTACTAAAAAAGCCTTTGGATTGTTCTGTTAAATATTTATATAAAGGATGTTTATCTTTACCTTTAACATGTATTTTTTGAAACATTGGGAAGGAGACGCCATAATTTAACCGACAAAATTCAGCAATATCTTCGTTGGAACCAGGGTCTTGATTGTTAAACTGATTGCATGGAAATCCAAGAATTGTAAATCCTTGGTCTTTGTATTGTTCATATAGTTCCTGCAAACCCTCAAATTGAGGTGTGAACCCACATTTGCTTGCTGTGTTGACAATTAAAACAACGTTTCCTTTATAATCAGCTAATGACTTCTGTTCACCTTGAATTGTTTCTAGTGTGTAATCATAAATGGTCATAACAAAGCCCCCTTTTTAAAAGCCTATCAATGGTAGTACTAAAAGTCAAAATGCAAATACTTAAATCAGTCGAATAAAAACACCTCCCAAATTTAGAATGAGTCATCTAATTTAGGAGGTGTGCTCTAAATTATGCTTCTTGTTTCATTTTTTCTTCCTCGGCAATGATTGCGAGTCTTTTTTCAATTTCTTCTTCGGATAAATTATGCTCTTTCACATACATATTTCTTGGACTTATGCGACATTCATGTGAGCAACCACGTAAATATTTATGTTCATTTTCTTCAGAACATAAAATTTGGCGATTACACTCTGGTTTAGCGCAGTTGACATAGCGTTCACAAGGCTGACCGTCGAAATAATCGACCCCAACAACGGTATGTTCTTCCTTACGGTTAATTGGCACAACCAATCGCTCGTCAAACACATAGCATTGTCCGTCCCATCGTTCGCCTTTTACCTCAGGATCTTTGCCATATGTGACAATACCACCATGTAACTGGGCAACATCTTCAAAACCTTCTTTAATTAACCAGCCTGAAAATTTCTCACAACGCACACCACCTGTGCAATAAGTGAGCACCCGTTTACCATCGATTAAGTGTTTATTTTCTTGTATCCATTGTGGCAAATCACGAAATGTTTCTATATCTGGCCGAATGGCACCACGGAAATGTCCAACATCATATTCATAGTCATTTCTTGCGTCTAAAATGACGGTATTTTCATCTTTCATTGCTTCATTGAATTCAGCGGGCGATAAATAGTCACCTGTTGTTTGTAATGGATCGACATCATCCTCTAAACGTAATGTGACTAATTCAGGACGATGACGCACATGCATTTTTTTAAATGTATGTTGATCATGTTTATCAATTTTAAAGACAAGATCTGAAAAACGAGGATCTGCATGCATGTCCTTCATATATTGTTCTGTTTGTTCAATCGTGCCTGATACCGTACCATTAATCCCTTCTTCGGCAATTAATACACGACCTTTTAACCCTAAATCTTTACAATATTGAAGATGTTCTTCAGTGAAGGATTCAGGGTCTTCAATGTGAACATACTTATAATACAGTAAAATTTGAAAGTTCTCGTTACTGCTCATGTTACTACCACCTTGTCATTTTGTATTTGCAAGATACACAAATGATTGTGGTCATTTATTATTTTAAAATCTTGCAAGACTTTATTTTATCAATTCAACCATGCTTTTTCAACTAAATAAACGCAAGGAATCATATTTTATGAAAAATCAAGTTTAAACACTTATCTTATTAAAAAAAATCCATATTTTTCACAAAAAAAAGCATAAAAACCTTGCATTTTTGTGCTATAACTTGTATTGTAGAAAGTAGCAAATGGGAATTGAAGTTCGGATAATACTTTACGATCTCTTTATTAAGTGAGTGTAAAAGTATTCAGATTCAATTACTTTGCACGATATTTGTATAAGGAGGTCATATTGAATGACTGGTAAAGTAAAATGGTTTAACGCTGAAAAAGGCTTCGGATTCATTGAACGTGAAGACGGAGATGACGTTTTCGTACATTTCTCAGCTATCCAGGCTGAAGGTTTCAAAACGCTTGAAGAAGGTCAAGATGTAGAGTTTGAAATCGTTGAAGGCGAGCGCGGACCTCAAGCAGCAAACGTTGTCGCACTATAATAAAAAAATGAAAGGGCTTGCCGTAAGGTGGCCCTTTTTTACTTTGTAAAAAAATCTTTAAAATGATTCAATATGAACATAATAAAGGTGATAACCCATGTCAAATAACAATTTAGATAAACAAATTATAGAGAGGTATCAAGATGATGAACGCATGATGATATTGGTCTATGCTCAATGGTGTATTAATCACGATCTAGACCCGATTGCGCTATATGAAGAAGCGTATCCAAACCAGTTTGCGAATGAAACGTTGTCAGATGTCTTAGACTTAACAGTTTCGAAAGCAGAATCAGATCAGATCGATCCGGATATGTTGCTTCAAGCTTTGCAAGTATTTGGTAATCACGATTTAGCTTTTGTTGTTCAGCAACATATAAACGCCATACAGGCAAGGAAAAAAACACTCTAATTCCACGAAACGCCTCAAATATCCAACCATCCACTAATTAACAAGTTTGGCATACAATATAAAGAATCATCTTTGGCAAAATACATATATTATAAACAGTCATCATGAGCCAGGGAGGAGAAGTCAAGTCATGATTACAGATGACCAACTTAATGTATGTGCAAATTTACTTTTATCAAGGCAAACCGAGTTGATAGCTCAAGTGCAAGATCATTTTGGGCTAGCTGAGTCAGCAAGAGATACGACGGGTGAACTTTCCAATTACGATAATCATCCTGCAGATAGTGGTACAGAACTATTTGAACGTGGGAAAGACTTAGCACTTAATGAACATGCAGAAAAAGAATTAGAAGAAATTAATGAAGCGCTCCATGCTATAAATGACGGCACTTATGGCATCTGTGTCGCATGTGGTGCAGATATTGATTATGATCGCTTATTAGCAGTCCCAACAGCAGATCATTGTGTAAATCATGCACCAAATCAAGTAACTGATGTAAGTAGTCGTCCAATTGAAGAAAAGGTCTTTAGTCCAAATATCAATCCAGACCCAGAAGAAGCGATCGAAGAGGAGCATTTGCGTTATGATGGTGAAGATGCCTGGCAAGAAGTGAGCCAATATGGTACATCTGAAACGCCATCAGACTTTTATGAGGATAAAGATAATTACAATGAGATGTATCCAAATAGTGATGAGCATATCGGTACGACTGAGGATGTGGAATCATTATTAACGGCAAATATAGAAGGCAAACAATCAGGATTTGCGAGAGAACAGCAATTGTACGAAGATGAAGATTATTTATAAAGTAAATTAAAACCCGTATGAAGTCTCAGCATAACCTTAGATGTCATACGGGTTCATTTACTGTAAAGTTTTAATTAATGTCCTTTTACCAAATGCTAGGTATATCTGGAATCTGTGATAACACAGGTGACTTCGATAAATAACTATAGATTGTGAAATTTATCAGACTGACCACAACAATTGTATAGATAAGATCTAAACCTTTTACAGCTCTTTCAGTAATAATGAGTACAGGTACAATTAAAACAGGCCCGAGAAGACTAATGATACCAACAATATGGAATGGTTCTTGTGTTAGTTTGATGAGATTAAAAATGATACTTACAATGAATAGTAAAATAAATGGCATCATATAAGCACCGTATTTCGCAATCACATCCGTTACTTTTATGTCTTGTAAGGCGACTTTAGCGGCTGCAAATGTAATTGCCGCAATAGCTGCAAACATGACAATATACTTAAATAACGGCACAAGGAAAGTATCAAAAAAGGATACTGATTCGAAGGTGTCGGCCCGTACAAGCGTGATATAGGAATCGAGTGAAATAATTAATGCAAAAATAAGTATTGTTATGATACCTGGGATCAGGCTTTTTTCATTAATGTTACGGGCATCATTCGGTCGTTTAATAAGTGTTAAACAAAAACTTCCGAAATCGGCACTCAGTTCTTTCGCTTTTTCTACATATTCATTTGGTTCCTGTTGTTTCGTTTGTTGGTTTTCCGGTTGCGGTGTTTGATTAACCTGTTTGTCTGGTTGATTTTGTTCACTGACCGTAGGTTCCGTGGCAGCAGCGGATTCTGCTGGTTCAGCATTCAACTCTGCACCACAATTTGTACAAAACTTTCCTTCCTCTGTTTCTTGCTTACAACTTTGACAAATCATTTTTTCACTTCCTCTTTTCTAGTATGTATTTAAGTCTTTCGACATTTATATAAGAAATCCCTTTATTGCAATGTTTAATTTACATCGAAAGCACTTATATTAGAGTATAACGTGAGTTCGCAAAAAAAAGAAGAGGAATTCCCCTTCTTTTTCAAGTATTTATTATATGCTCTCTTCTGAAAGTTTTAAATCAACTGTATGCTGTTCGCCATTTCTGTAATATTCAATTTTAATCGTATCACCGATATTTGTTTCGGAATACATATATTTTCTTAAATCAAGCATGGATGTAATTTCGGCATCATTGATTTTAGTAATAACATCAAATTGTTTCAAGCCAGCCTGATCGGCAGGGGAACTGTCTTCAACGTTAGCAATAACCATCCCGCCATCATAATCGTCAGGCAAAATAACATTTTGACGATATTGCATCGGTACGCCCTGGATTGGAACGGTTGCGATACCTATAAATGGTCTGGCAATTTCACCATCTGTTTCGAGCTGTTCCATAATGGGTAGGGCTGAATCAATTGGAATAGCAAAACCAATGCCTTCAACGGAGTTTTGTGAAATTTTCATTGAATTAATCCCGATCACTTGACCTTGACCATTGACAAGCGCACCCCCACTATTACCAGGGTTTATGGCCGCATCTGTTTGAATGACTTCCATAACCCAATCAGGTTGGCTATTTTGTCCCGTTGTGTCTACCTCTAAAGATCGATCAAGGCCACTAATAATACCTTTGGTAACGGAACTTGAAAATTCCATACCTAGTGGATTACCGATGGCAAAGACAGTTTCACCAACATGTAAATCTTCTGAAACACCGAGGTCTGCAATGTGGTCTATACCGTCGCCATCAATTTCTAAAACGGCTAAATCGGTCAGTTCATCCGTACCTAGAACTTGTGCTTCAACTCTTTCATCTTCATTTAAATCGACTTCAACGTTTTCAGCGTCTTTAACGACGTGGTTATTCGTTACAATATAGGCTTTACCATCTTCTACTTTATAAATAATACCCGAACCAGATCCAGCATCTTCGGATTCCGTCCATATACTCTCTTGTTGTACATTAATGACACCAACAATAGCTTTAGAAATATCATCGATACTTTCTGAATCATAATTATCATCTGTGCTGACTGCCTTTATCGGAGGGCCACTTTGCTCTTGTTGAGTGACTGGCTCACTAGTCGTCGTTTCGGAAGAACTATTGTTAAATGGAAATATGTTGTTTGTAAATAAAAGTACGACAAGTAGGGCTGAGACAAAGCCACCTACCATCCCACCAAAAAAGCCATGTCGTTCCTTTTTCCTCTTCGGCTGTCTAGTTGGCTGTGTTTCAGGTGGTGTTTCTTGTTCATTTATCGTATTCGATTCCGTCATATATAGTTGCTTCGTTGTGTTCGTGTTTTCTACTTTATTTGTTTGTTCATTCTGATCTTCTGTTTTTGATCCATCCATCTGTTCGTTTATACCGTTATTCTCTGTTTCATTTGTTTGTTCAGATGTTTCATTTTCTTTATTATGTTCCAATTGAATCACCCTTTCCTCTTGATCTATAATCAGTTTAGCCAAAATGTTTGGGATGATTTCAGTATAATTGTATAAAATGTGTGTAAAACGATGTAAACATTGTCTAAAAAGGGTAACGTATGCAAAAATATAATCAATAGGTCGTTGAAAAAGATGAGGGTAAAGGAGGGGATAGCATGCGTCGTCATATTGGTGTTGTGGAAGATGATGCAAATATTCAAAATATCGTTTCGGCTTATTTGAAAAAAGAGGGTTTTTCAGTGGATGTATTAGGGTCTGCTGAGGAAGCATGGACGTTATTTGAAACGAATCCGCCTAACATGTGGATATTAGATATTATGCTACCGGGTATGGATGGGTATGAGTTTTGTAAAAAGGTACGCAATGAAAGTGATGTCCCAATCATTATCATTTCTGCTAAAGACGAAGAAATAGATAAAATCCTAGGTTTAGAATTAGGTGGTGACGATTATTTAACAAAGCCATTTAGCCCACGAGAATTAATTGCTCGGGTCAAACGATTGTTTATTCGTTCACAGCCACAAACGAAACCAGTGGAGAATGATATGATTCAGCTGGGGCAATTGTCTATTTATAAAGCGGATAGACGGGTCTATGTTTCTGATGAAGAAATAAGTTTGACAACGAAGGAACTTGATATGCTTATTTTATTCGTAGAACATCCTAACCGAGCATTTTCCAGAGAGACATTACTCATAAATATTTGGGGAGATGACTATTTTGGCAGTGACCGAGCGGTAGATGACCTCGTTAAACGGGTGCGGAAAAAGATCCCAAGTATTCCACTAGAAACAGTTTGGGGATATGGTTATCGCCTACGAGATGAAGAGGGATAAATATGAAGCTGCAATACCAATTGAATATCGCCTTTTCTACTTTATTGCTCGTTATTTTAACAGTTACTGGCATAACGATTTATTCATTGATACTAGATCTATTAATTCAAGATGAGCAGCGGCAATTAGAGCAAAAAGGTGAACTGCTTGTCAACATGTTAACAGACACATATAGTATGCGAGAAAATATGCAGCAACTGAGTGGCTTTTTAGAAGAACAGGATTTGCAATTGTTTTTATACGATCGAAACCAGAATAAAATTATATTATCCACGATGTCGAATGAAGTTGTTGAAGGATTTGCTCAGCAAAACAATTTTGCCAACGGGAGTAAGGAATTATGGGAATTTGGTAATAACAAATACGTCAATTCACGTATCTTATTTGCATCACCAAGAGGGTTGGAATTGATTTTACTGACCCCGCTTAATGATCTGCAAAAGGTTCAAGGTAATTTTATTGTCAGTTTGTCGATTGTCTTTCTAGTTGGTGCTGTTGTGGCAGTTATTTTAAGTTACTTTTTAACACGAAAACTCGTCACGCCATTATCACGTTTGAAAAGACAACTTAAAAAAATTGAAAATCGTCAATTTGATGATATTGAGCGCATTAAAGCAACTGGGGAAATTAAAGAAGTGGAACAAAGTGTTTATGATATGGCGGAAGAATTGCAAAGATATATGAATTCGCAACAAGCCTTTTTCCAAAATGCAAGCCATGAACTAAAGACACCACTTATGACAATCCAAGGCTATGCCGAGGGGATTCGGGATCATGTGTTTGATGCGACTGACAGTGAACAAGGTTTGGAAATCATGGTAACAGAAGTCAATCGTCTGAAAAAGATTATTAATGAAATGATTTTACTAGCCAAATTAGACAGTGAACAATCAGAGTATAGACGTGAAAATGTTCAAGTTATAAAAGTGATTGAACAGGTGGTAGGTCGAACATTGCCATTAGTCAATGAACAAGAGATAGACTTAAACTATGATCAGAACCCGCATATTTATTTAGAAATTGATGAAGAGAAGTTTTTACGTGCTTTATTAAATATAACGATTAATGGTATTCGTTATGCCCAATCACAGGTGGATATTAGAATGGAGAAAGATGACGATACGATTCAGATTGTTGTAGAAGATGATGGGCCAGGTGTGCCAGAAGATATATTGCCACATATTTTCCACCGATTTGTAAAAGGTAAAGGTGGAGAAACAGGGCTCGGATTAGCCATTGCTAGAGCGATCGTCGAACAATCTGGTGGTAAGATTACCGTTGATACATCACAACTTGGTGGTGCGAAATTTATTATGACATTCGAAATAAGTCATGTTATGCATGAGAATTGATGAACTTATGGTATACTGGAATAGTTTGATTTATCCTGTATATAAAGAGGAGACGAATGTATGGAATTAAGAGAAGATATTCGTAACATTGCGATTATTGCCCACGTCGATCATGGAAAGACAACACTTGTCAACCAGTTGTTAAAATACTCTGGTACATTTAAAGCCCATGAGGAAATTGACGATCGGGCGATGGACTCGGATGATATTGAGAAGGAACGTGGTATTACTATTTTATCGAAAAATACTGCGATAACCTATGAAGATACAGCAATTAATATATTAGATACACCGGGTCACGCTGACTTTGGTGGTGAAGTAGAGCGCATTATGAGAATGGTAGATGGTGTGCTCCTTGTTGTTGACGCATATGAAGGTACCATGCCTCAGACACGTTTTGTTTTACAAAAGGCACTTGAACAAAATTTAACACCTATTGTCGTTGTGAACAAAATTGACCGACCGAATGCGCGCCCTGTTGAAGTTGTTGATGAAGTATTAGAGTTATTTATTGAGCTTGGTGCGAATGATGACCAAATTGAATTTCCTGTTGTTTATGCATCGGCCATTAATGGTCTATCTGGGATGGAGCCAGATGACTTAACAGAAACGATGGATCCGATTTTCAATACGATAATTGATTACATTCCAGCACCGGTTGATAATCAGGGAGATCCCCTACAATTTCAAGTCACATTACTGGACTATAGTGAATATTTAGGTCGGATTGGAATTGGCCGTGTTTTCAGAGGAAAGATATCCGTCGGTCAACATGTGACACTCATTAAAGCAGATGGATCATCCAAGTCTTTCCGCATAACAAAACTTTTTGGCTTTATTGGTCTGAAGCGTATTGAAATTAAGGAAGCAAAAGCCGGTGATATTGTTGCAGTAACAGGTATGGAAGATATTAACGTGGGGGAGACGGTATGTCCAGAAGACCATCCAGACCCATTACCGTTACTTAGAATTGATGAGCCGACATTACAAATGACGTTTTTAGTAAACAACAGTCCGTTTGCGGGCAAAGAAGGTAAATATTTAACGTCGCGTAAAATAGAAGAACGTTTAATGACCCAATTAGAAACGGATGTTAGTCTAAGGGTAGATGAAACAGATTCACCAGATGCGTGGGTGGTTTCTGGTCGCGGCGAACTGCATTTATCCATTTTAATTGAGAACATGCGTCGAGAAGGTTATGAACTCCAGTTATCCAAACCGAAAGTCATTGTAAAAGACATTGATGGCGTGAAATCAGAACCAGTTGAACGTGTACAAGTCGATGTACCTGAAGAATATACAGGTCCAGTTATGGAATCGCTTGGCGCACGAAAAGGTGAAATGTTAGATATGATTAACCAAGGCAATGGACAAGTACGGCTTGTTTTTAAAGTACCTTCACGTGGGTTGCTCGGTTATTCGACTGAGTTCATGTCACAAACACGTGGTTATGGTATTTTGAACCATACGTTTGACGGCTATGCACCTGTCTTTAAAGGCCAAATAGGCGGTAGACGTCAAGGTGTACTCGTTGCTATGGAAAATGGTAAGGCATCGACATATGGTATCATGCATCTTGAAGATCGTGGAACGATTTTTATCGAGCCGGGTACGGAAGTGTATGCAGGTATGATTGTCGGTGAACACAATCGGGAAAATGATCTTACTGTCAACATTACCCGCGAAAAGCATTTAACTAATATGAGGACGTCATTTAAAGATCAAACAACCGTCATCAATAAAACAAAAGATATGACACTAGAAGAAGCACTTGAATATATTGCTGATGATGAATATTGTGAAGTCACACCTCTAAAAATTCGTTTACGTAAGCAGATATTGCATCAAGGCGAACGGGAACGGGAAGCTAAACGCGCAAAACGTAAAGCGTAATTTATAAATTACTTTTAAACTGATTCTACAGATAAGCTGTATGAATCAGTTTTTTTATGTTTTTTAGAATGGGAAGTAGGGAAAAGGAGAAAGTACAAGTATGGTATGCACTTGTGCCACTTGTATATACAAGTTTTAATTGTATTAAATAAATTTTAACTAGGAGGTATTAGGATGTTTAAAAATTTATTTCGTAAAAAAGAAGTTTCAAAAGATGAGGCGTTTTTTGCGCCAATGACTGGTGCAGTGAAGAAAATAGAGGATGTGCCAGATCCAACATTTGCAGAGAAAATGATGGGAGATGGCATTGCCATCGAACCTACGGAAGGTCTTGTAGTCGCGCCATGTGATGGTGAAATTATTCAAGTATTTCCGACGAAACATGCGATTGGTATACAAAGTGAATCAGGAACTGAGTTGCTCATTCACATTGGTTTAGAAACAGTTGCCTTAGATGGTGAAGGTTTTGAGACTTTTGTTAAACAAGGTGATCAAGTGAAAACAGGAGATAAGCTTGTGCAGGTTGATTTAGATATTGTTCGAGAAAAAGCTGACGGTACAATTACACCAATGGTTTTAACAAATGGTGATATGATTGACTCTGTTGAAAAAATGGATGAAACGGAATCTGTTGCAGGCATGACAAAACTCTTGCACGTACACCTAAAGTAGGGAGGTAATCACGTGGCATATGGGAGAGAAGCGGAGAAAATCGTTGCAGCTGTTGGTGGAAAAGAGAACATTGATGCGGTGACACATTGTGTGACCCGTTTACGCTTTGCCTTGAATGATGAAAGTAAGGTGGATAGTGACGCCTTAGAAAATATGGACATTGTTAAGGGATCTTTTTCAGCGAATGGTCAGTTTCAAGTTGTTATTGGACAAGGTACGGTTGATAAAGTATTTGCCGCAATGACAGAAGAAACAGGGCTTGGGGAAGCATCTAAAGATGAGGTTAAAGAAGCGGCGGCACAAAAGCAAAATCCATTGCAACGCGGGATAAAAACATTAGCAGATATTTTTATCCCGATTTTACCGGCGATTGTAACAGCTGGTCTGTTGATGGGGATAGACAATGTCCTAACAAATGATGGTATATTCTATAAAGATCAATCCTTTATAGATGTCCATACGCAGTGGGCTGGCATCGCTGACATGATCAATATTATTGCTGAAACGGCCTTTGTGTTTTTGCCTGCCCTAATTGGTTGGTCAGCAGTTAAGCGGTTTGGTGGAAATGAATTACTAGGTGTTGTCATCGGCCTTATTTTAGTGCACCCAGATTTATTAAATGCTTGGGAGTACGGTGAAGCACTTAAAGAAGGGGATATCCCTGTTTGGAATTTATTTGGTCTAGAAATTGATAAAATTGGTTATCAAGGACAAGTATTACCTGTTTTATTTGCTTCATGGATATTAGCCAAAATAGAAGTTTTTCTTAAGAAGCGGATTATTGATTCATTGCATTTATTAGTAGTTGCGCCCATAGCGTTATTAGTGACGGGATTTCTAACATTCTTAATCATTGGTCCTATTACATTCACAATTGGTAATTGGATTACGGATGGTTTGGTAGCGATATTCGATGCTGTGCCAATTATCGGTGGTCTTGTATATGGTGCAATATATGCACCACTTGTTATTACAGGTATGCACCATACGTTTTTAGCAGTTGACCTACAATTAATTGGTAGTACAGGTTCAACATTTTTATGGCCGATACTTGCATTATCCAACATTGCTCAAGGGGCCGCGGCTTTTGCAATTATGTTCGCTTCGAAAAACGAACGGACCAAGGGACTGTCTGGAACCTCAGGTGTGTCGGCTTGGCTTGGTGTTACTGAACCTGCAATGTTCGGTGTCAATTTACGGTTTAAATATCCATTCATTGCTGCGGTGATTGGGTCTTCAATCGCAGGTGCATTTATAACAATGCAGCACGTTAAAGCAAGCTCAATTGGTGTTGGTGGTGTACCGGGCATTCTATCAATCATACCTGGTGGCTGGTTGGCATTTGGCATTGGTATGTGTATTGTTGTCATTGTACCGTTCATTATCACATTTCTCATTGCAAAGCGGAAAGAAGTATGATTAGAATTTAAATATAGGAGTGGCAGTTATGCGGACAGAGTGGTGGAGAGATACAACAGCATACCAAATATATGTCAAAAGTTTCAATGACACGACTGGCAATGGTCAAGGTGATTTACAAGGCATTATTGAAAAACTAGACTATTTAAAAACATTGGGTGTTGATGTCTTGTGGCTCACACCCATATATGAATCACCACAAAATGATAATGGCTATGATATTAGTAACTATTACGAAATTGATCCATCATATGGAACAATAGATGACTTCGATGAATTATTGCGAGAAACACATAAACGTGAAATGAAACTCATTGTCGATATTGTTATTAATCACACATCAACCGAACATGCTTGGTTTAAAGAGGCTGCCAGTTCAAAGGATAACCCGTACCGTGACTTTTATATATGGCGGGATGGTGTAGATGGTAAAGAACCAAATAATTGGGTATCTAAATTCGGAGGTTCTGCTTGGGCGTACGATGAGACAACAAATCAATATTACTTACACCTCTTTGATAAAACTCAAGCAGACTTGAATTGGGAAAATGAAGCGGTTCGAAATAAAGTTTACGATGTGCTCAAATTTTGGGCTGAAAAAGGGGTCGATGGTTTCCGTCTAGATGTAATTAATTTGATTTCAAAAAAT
>Ga0209487_1003361_pt1 | contig 12581 bp, 12 predicted proteins | sample Poulit2012_FD_187524 | JGI IMG/M metagenome (GOLD analysis project Ga0209487, IMG submission 187524) | Agricultural soil microbial communities from Georgia to study Nitrogen management - Poultry litter 2012 (SPAdes) (version 2) | ecosystem: Environmental > Terrestrial > Soil > Agricultural land... | reverse complement strand
TTTCCATCGCGACAACTTCATCGTTTTCACGTAAATCGATACCACGTACTCCGAACGTTGCTCGCCCCATCGAACGTACGACCTTTTCATCGAAACGAATGACGTATCCTTGTTTCGTTGCAATGACAACATCTTTCGTTCCGTCCGTATGTCTGACGGAGATGAGCTCATCATGATCACGTAAACGAATAGCAATTAAACCGCCGCGACGGATGTTTTTGAAATCAGCTAATGGTACTCTTTTTGATAAACCTGTTTTTGTCGTAAAGAAGAAATAATCTTCTTCATCAAAGTCTCGTACGGATATGACGGTGTTTACCCATTCCCCTTGTTCAATTTGCAACAAGTTAATAATCGGTATGCCTTTTGCTGTCCGTCCGAACTCCGGAATTTCATATCCTTTTAAGCGATATACTTTCCCTTTGTTCGTAAAAAATAAAATTGTATCGTGTGTTGATGTGTAAGTTAAATGTTCGACGAAGTCGTCTTCGTGTGTATCCATTCCTTGGATACCACGCCCACCACGATGTTGTGTACGATAAGTTGAAGCAGGTAGTCGCTTAATATAGCCGCGATGCGTTAACGAAATAATAATATTTTCTTCCGGAATTAAATCTTCATCTTCGAAAAAGTCGACTGTACCTACTGCTATTTCTGTACGTCGTTCATCGCCGAATTTCTCCTTAATTTCCGTTAGTTCATCACGAATAATTTGTAATACCTTTTCTTCATCAGCTAAAATTGCTTTTAACTCTTCAATCAACTTGAGCAATTCTCGATATTCGTCTTCAATTTTTTCACGTTCTAAACCTGTTAAACGTTGCAAACGCATATCTAAAATAGCTTGTGCTTGTTTTTCAGTTAGACTGAAGTTTTCCATTAAGCCATTTCTTGCAATTTCTGCCGTCTCTGAGTTACGAATGAGTGCGATTACTTCGTCTAAATGATTTAATGCTATGCGCAAGCCTTCTAAAATGTGTGCGCGTGCTTCTGCTCTATTTAAATCAAACTGTGTTCGGCGTCGAATAATTTCAATTTGGTGATTTAAATAATGTTGCAAACATTGTTTTAACGTTAAAATTTTCGGTCTGCCATCAACGAGTGCTAGCATATTAATACCGAACGTCGTCTGTAACGCCGTATTTTTGTATAAGTTGTTTAATAAAACATCGACGTTTACGTCACGACGAACGCGCATGACGATACGCATTCCATTCCGGTCTGATTCATCATTTAATTCAGTAATTCCGTCAATTCGTTTATCGCGAACGAGCTCAGCAATTTTTTCAATTAATTTTGCTTTATTTACTTGGTACGGTAATTCTTTTACGATAATCGTTGATGTGCCGTTATCATGTTCTTCTATATCCACTTTCGCACGAATCGTAATAGAGCCTCTTCCCGTTTCATATGCTTTACGAATTCCACTACGACCGAGAATCATTCCTGCTGTTGGAAAATCAGGGCCGTGAATATATTGTTCCATTAATTCGTCAACTGTTATATCTGGATCTTTACTGATCGCTAATACGGCATCGATTGTCTCTTTTAAATTGTGTGGTGGAATGTTCGTTGCCATGCCAACGGCAATTCCCGACGAACCGTTAACGAGTAAATTTGGAAAACGCGCCGGGAACACTGCTGGCTCTTTTTCAGAATCGTCATAGTTACTAACGAAATCGATCGTATCTTTGTTTATGTCGCGTAAAAGTTCCATCGACAGTCGCGACATTCGTGCTTCCGTATAACGCATTGCCGCCGCTGAATCCCCATCGACAGAACCGAAGTTACCGTGACCATCGACTAATAAATAGCGGTGACTGAAATCTTGCGCCATACGTACCATCGCATCATATACAGCTGAATCACCGTGCGGGTGATATTTCCCGATTACTTCCCCGACAATTCTAGCTGATTTTTTATACGGTTTATCAGCTGTCATTCCTAAGTCGTGCATGGCATATAAAATACGACGATGAACCGGTTTTAATCCATCGCGTACATCTGGTAAAGCACGTGCAACGATCACACTCATTGCATAGTCTAGAAAAGATGTACGCATTTCATCGCTAATATTTATTTGTTCGATATTTGAGTGCTGTTCCAATTATTTTTACCTCCCGCATCTTGGCAGTAACGTTTATACGTCTAAGTTTTGTACGTATTGAGCATTTTCCTCGATAAAATCGCGTCGTGGTTCTACTTTGTCACCCATTAAAATATTGAAAATTTCATCTGCTTCAATTGCATCTTTTAGTTTCACTTGGAGTAACGTTCTCGTTTCCGGACTCATCGTCGTCTCCCAAAGTTGATCCGCGTTCATTTCCCCTAAACCTTTATAACGTTGAATGACAGGTTTTGGTGATTTCGGAAGTTCGTTTAATAGTTCCGTTAAACGTGCTTCATTATATACATAATGACTTTTCCTTCCTTGTTTTACTTGGTAAAGCGGCGGTTGAGCGATATAGACGTATCCGTGTTCGATTAACGGCTTCATATAACGGTAAAAGAATGTAAGTAGTAATGTTCGAATATGTGCCCCATCAACGTCAGCATCTGTCATAATGATAATTTTGTGGTAACGTGCTTTCGTTATATCGAAATCTTCCGCAATACCTGTTCCTAATGCGGTGATCATCATCCGTACTTCATTGTTCGATAAAATACGATCTAAACGTGCTTTTTCAACGTTTAAAATTTTACCACGTAACGGTAAAATTGCTTGGAAGTGACGGTCACGACCAAGTTTGGCCGATCCTCCTGCTGAATCTCCCTCTACGATGAATAACTCGCTTATTTCCGCGTCTCGTGAAGAACAGTCAGCTAATTTCCCTGGTAAATTTGATATTTCCAAAGCACTTTTTCGTCTCGTCGATTCACGTGCTTTACGTGCTGCAACACGCGCTTGTGCCGCAAGTATACCTTTTTCGACGATTAATTTCGCCACTTCGGGATTTTCCAATAAATACGTCGAAAGCTCTTCGTGAAAGATCGAACTTGTTACCGTACGAGCATCACTGTTGCCTAGCTTCGTTTTTGTCTGTCCTTCAAATTGAGGATCAGGATGTTTGACGGAAACAATTGCTGTCATCCCTTCGCGAACATCGTCTCCCGTTAAATTTTCATCATCTTCTTTTATTAAGTTATTCCGTCTTGCATAGTCGTTAATGACACGTGTTAATGCCGTTCGAAAACCGACTTCGTGTGTTCCACCTTCATGCGTATGGATGTTGTTTGCATATGAAAATAAATTACTTGCATATCCATCGTTATATTGGATCGCAATTTCGACAGAAACTCCGTCTACTTCACCAGCTGCATAAATTGGTTCATGAAGAACATCTTTCGTACGGTTAATATACTCGACGTACGAAATAATTCCTCCCTCATAATAAAACTGTTTTTTCTTTTTATCCGAACGACGATCTTCTAACGTGATCGTCAACTTTTTGTTTAAAAAGGCTAACTCGCGTAAACGATTTTTTAATATATCAAAATCAAAATTGACTGTTTCTGTGAAAATTTCTGGATCAGGTTTAAAATTGATTGACGTCCCTGTTCGATCTGTCGTACCGATAACTTCAATCTCGCCTTGCGGTTCACCTTTTGCAAACTGTATATAATGAATTTTATTATCACGATGTACATACACTTTTAAGTGTGTTGATAATGCGTTAACGACGGAAGCACCGACTCCATGCAAACCACCTGATACTTTATAGCCACCGCCACCAAATTTTCCTCCAGCATGAAGAACAGTTAAAATTAATTCTACCGCTGGTCTACCCGATTCTTCATGAATATCTACTGGGATCCCGCGACCATTATCCGTAATTGTCACACTGCCGTCCTCTTCAACAACGACATCGATTACATCACAATAACCAGCTAATGCTTCATCAATGCTGTTGTCGACAATTTCCCATACTAAATGGTGTAAACCTTGTTCACTCGTCGAACCGATATACATACTAGGACGTTTCCTGACAGCTTCAAGTCCTTCCAATACTTGAATTTGTTCCGCATCATACATTTGTTCATTCACTAGTTTGTCTTCCATTTTCATTATTCACCTTCATTTCTAAGTTAAGGTTCCAACTACTTTATTTGTCAACATTGACAAATTTAAATTTCACCCCGTAATTTTTGTTCATTTCTTCATATAAAGCATCGCGGTTTTTTAACGTTAATGTCGCTAACGGACTATAATAAATTTCTTCTTTTGTGATGATGATCGACTTTGCATCATCTTTTGAGCCGAAAATCTTACCTACTTTACGGTGTTCGGAAATTAATCGTTCGTTATATTCCGAGTACTCGGATAGTTCACTATCTATAATTGCAATAATCGATTCTGTTTTAATGAGCTCGTTATTTCCGATGTAAATAAACATTCGCCTCTTCCCCTTTCTTTCACTTTTTACATAAGTACGACACCATTTTCTATCGTATAGATCGCAGCATTTTGCAACGTTTCGTGGTGGATCCCATCGATCGTCGTCGTCGTAACAAATGTTTGTACTTTATGTTGAATCGTAGTGAGTAAATGGGATTGGCGATAATCATCTAGTTCACTTAACACATCATCAAGTAACAATATCGGATATTCCTTTACTTGATCATAAATTAAATCAATACAAGCTAGCTTCAACGATAACGCTGTTGTCCGTTGTTGCCCTTGCGATCCGAACTGTTTCACTTCTTTATCATTTATAAAAAATGTCATATCATCACGGTGTGGTCCGAGCGCGGTTGTACCGAGCCGTAATTCTCGTTCTCTCACTTTTCGAAACGCATCCAAATAACTATTTTCTATTTTCTCCCGTTCGTCATCTTCTAATACTTCAACAGTCGCTTCATAAGAAATCGTCAGCAATTCTTGCTCACGACTTATACTGTAATGGATATTACTTGCCCACTCGCGTAACATTTGTATAAAAGAGAAACGCTTCTCAATAATGAAGCTTGCAAAGTGTGCTAACTGTTCAGTTAAAACTTGCAAGTACGTGTCATCTTGCAAGTTATTTTGTTGCATATTTCGTAACAATGAGTTACGTTGTTTTAATACTTTTTGATATTGCCCTAGGTTGTATAAATAAAGCGTGTCTATTTGACCAAGTTCCATATCGATAAAACGTCGCCGGTTTTGTGGTGCTCCTTTCACAAGAGCAAGGTCTTCCGGTGCAAACATAACGATATTAAGTATGCCGATATAATCACTCAACTTTGGTTGCTCAAGGTTATTTACCTTCGCTTTCTTTCCGTTTTCATGGATAATTAGTTCAAGAGGAATAGTCTGTCCATTCTTTTTTTCAACTGTAGTTGAAACTTTAGCAAATGGACTGTCCCATAAAATAAGCTCTCGATCCGTACTAGCTCGATACGATTTTGTAAAAGCGAGTAAGTAAATCGATTCAAGTAAATTCGTTTTTCCTTGTGCATTTTCACCTTTAATCACATTTATTTTGTTATCAAACGTAATGTCGAGCGAGCGATAGTTACGATAGTTTTGTAACGATAATTCATTAATAAACATGTGAATTCCTCATTGTATCGGCTTACCTTTTTCTTTTATGACGTACGTTACATCATTATGTTTAAGCGTCACGTAATCGTTATGGAAAAGTTTTCGTCCTCTCCGAAAGTCGAGCTCACCGTTTACGAGTACGCCTTCTGTGCGAATGTATATTTTAATGGCACCACCGGACTCGAATTCATTTGTCAGTTTTAACAATTGATTTAAAGTGATAAACTGATCATCAATTTCTATAATTTTCATCATCTCATATCCTTTTCTATTGTTAAATAACCGTATTTTATTAGTAGAAAATAGCGGATACACTTTAAATCTTCTTATTTACTATTTTACTAAAGTTTTAACGTTATTGAAAGTTTTACCCTTACTTTATCCTAAATTGTTCTTAAATAGTCTTAAAACGAGTTTTAAACAAAAATAAAAAGCTCTTTGTAAATTTAAGAGCTTTTTGTCTATTAAAAAGTTCGAACTGGTAATATAAGTTGTAAAATATTTTCATCTTCTGGCGTACGAATGACAAATGGGCGCATCGTCCCTGTAAAATCAATTTGAATCCGTTCACTATCGATTGTTTTTAACGTGTCTAGCATATATCTAGAGCTAAACGATATTTTTAACGGTTCTCCCTCAATTGCAATTGCTTCTAATTGTTCTTCTACATTCCCTATTTCTGGAGAATTACTCGATATTTCAAGCATGTTATCGCCTAATGTATCTAAACGAATGACGTTGTTTTGATCTCGACTCGATAAAAGATCTGCTCGTTCAATCGTTTGAATTAAATCTTTTGTAAATGCATGGATTGTCGTTTCTTTTTCTGTTGGAATTAACCGTGATGTATCTGGATAATTACCTGTTAATAAACGGGATAAAAAGTACGTTTCATTAAACGCAAACAAAATTTGATTATGTAAGAATGATATTTTTATCGTAGCTTCTGGATCTGTAATGAGCTTCGTTAATTCTTGTAAATTTTTCCCCGGAATGACGACACTTTCACGTTCAGAAACGTCTGCTGTATCGATCGGAAACGAACGTAAAGCTAGACGGTGACTATCTGTTGCAGTAAAGACTATAGAATTATGTTCAAAAGAGACGTGTACCCCTGTTAAAATGGGACGAGTTTCAGTCGGTGAAACTGCAAATACTGTCTGTTTAATTAATGTCTCTAATTGTTTTCCTTTTAACAATAGCGGATCGTCATTTTCTTGAATCGGAATTTGTGGATATTCTTCGCTACTTTGTCCATATATTGTAAAGACTGCTTTTCCCGATGTAATGACCGTTTTAAAATTGTCCTGTACTTCAATATGTACCGTTTCATCTGGTAGTTTTTTAATAATCTCCGAAAAATGTGGAATCGGTAATACGATCGATCCAGGTTGCGCATAGGAAATTATTTCTACATCCTCTATCATCGCATGAATTGCTGTTTGAATTGTAATATCAGAGTTACTACCGGTTAATACAACTTTATTGTCTTCTACATCGAATTTTAATCCTGAAAGAATTGGAATAACTGTTCTAGAAGTAATCGCATGGGTAACTGCTTGAATTGCATCTTGTAAATATTTCTTTTTAATCGTTAAATTCATTTTTTCCTCCTTCAATTGGCATATATATTTATTAATAATATATATTCATCATCATAAGTGCTGTTAACATTGTTGATAACATTGTTTCTTTGCTTAAATAATAACTTTCCACAATGTGTATAACTTGTGAGTAATTATTTAACATTGTGATTAAACTGTCTGATGATTTTTAATGTCATCTATATACGTATTTATTTCTTCAGCAAACTGAACATCATTTTCGATCATTTCATGTATCTTTTTATGTGCATGGATAACGGTCGTATGGTCTCTACCACCGAATTCATCGCCAATTTTTGGAAGAGATAAATCTGTCAGTTCACGAGAAATGTACATGGCAATTTGTCGTGGAAATGCGATCGCGTTCGTTCTTTTTTTCGATAAAAAATCTTCTACCGTTACGTTGTAGCGCTGGGCTATGTATGTTTGAATTCCTTTTATCGTTATTTTCCGTGCGCCTTTTGTCGGGATAATGTCTTTTAGCGCATCTTGTGCTAGTTTCGTATCGATATCTTGATTGATTAAGGATGAATAAGCAATCACACGTATAAGTGCCCCTTCTAGTTCACGAATGTTCGTATCGATTTGATTTGCGATATAAAGCATTACTTCATTAGGAATGTCGTTTAATCCTTCTGCTTTTGCTTTCTTAGAGAGTATCGCAATTCTCGTTTCTAAATCAGGAGGAGAGATATCTGTTATAAGTCCCCATTCAAAACGTGAACGAAGTCGGTCTTCTAACGTCGGAATTTCTTTCGGTGGTCGGTCTGACGAAATAATAATTTGTTTATTTTCTTCATGTAACGTATTGAACGTGTGAAAAAACTCTTCTTGTGTCTGTTCTTTTCCAGCTAAAAATTGAATGTCGTCAACGAGTAAAATATCGACATTTCGGTATTTGTTACGAAAATATTCCGTTTTATTATCCATAATCGCATTAATAAATTCATTCGTAAATTTTTCAGAAGATAAATAAATTACGTTGTATTGCGGATGGTATTCCTTTACATAGTGACCGATCGCATGCATTAAATGTGTTTTACCTAGACCAACACCACCGTATATAAAGAGTGGGTTGTAAGATTTTGCTGGTGCTTCAGCAACGGCAAGAGCAGCAGCGTGCGCAAAACGATTCGCTGCACCGACGACGAACGTATCGAACGTATATTTAGGGTTTAACATTTGTGTAAACGGATGTTCTTTTGCATACGTTACGTTTTCTGTCGGATTTGTAGCGGATTCAACTTGTTCTTCTTCGCCTTCTATTTCAAATTTTACATTCATTTCTTCACCGGTCATTTCATATAATAACGTATTAATGACACCGGTATAACGCTTATCTAACCAATTTTTAATAAAATCGTTAGGAACTAAAATAGTTAGCTCTTGATCGATAACATTTTTCACTTTTGTTTGACTTAACCAAGTGTCATAACTAGGCTTACTAATTTTTTCTTTCATTTCATTTAAGATGTATTGCCAGAGCTCTTCAATATTTTCCAATTACTACACCTCTTTATAAATAAATCCGGTAAAGTTTAAAAATCCTTTCGCTAATTCCGAATAAAAAGGCCGGAAAGAAGGAAAGGAATATACGTTTTTTATATTTTTATATGAAAGTTATTCACAATCTGTATAATATATTAACAAGAAGTGAAAAAGATTTTTAAATTATCCACAAGCTGTGAATAATTAGGTGGATAAGAAAAGTTATCAACAAAGTGAAGCATAATAAGAGTATCAAAATTTGTAAGATTTTGCAACGGTTTTTCGAAGTTATCCAGAATTTCACGCATCTTTATTTTTTTCTTATTCACAATTGTTATTTTTGTGGAAAAAATGTCGGTAATTGTAGAATAAACGCGGACCATTTTTTCCACGTGTGAATATAATGTGGGAAATTGAAAAGAGACGATGTGGATAGGAATGAAAGGAAGTTTTATTTAATTTATTGGAAAAACTAAAAATGACGTTTGCAATTGACTATTAGAGAACTATTACGTATAATTATTTGGACGGATTTATGTCTTGTGAAACAAACTGTAAGCAATGTACGTATGATTATATATATGTACGTTAATGAAATGTATTCACTTTTAAAAAATGAATTCGTTTATAGATAAGAGGAGGTGTTTGAAATGAAACGAACATTTCAACCGAAAAATAGAAAGCGTAAGAAGTTACACGGCTTCCGTGCTCGTATGAGTACGAAAAATGGACGTAAAATTATTGCAAGACGTCGTCGTAAAGGAAGAAAAAATTTATCTGCATAGGCCACTGGAAAAGCTTCTCAGTGGTCTTTTTCAGTTTTTAGATGAAAACGTTGTTATTGTAAAAGGTGATGTACGATGAAAAAAGCGTACCGAGTGAAAAAAAATAGTGAGTTCCAGGCAGTTATACAATCCGGTAAATCTTTTGCAAATCGTGAATTTGTCATATACTATAAAGAAAAACAGGATGGAAATCATTTTCGGGTCGGTATATCGGTTGGAAAAAAATTAGGAAATGCCGTTACGCGAAATCGATTGAAACGATTAATTCGTGAGGCGTTTCGTGAACTTGAACAAAATATTTCACCGAAAGTTGATATCATTATTATTGCTCGTCAAAATAGTGTCGGTTTACCCTATGAGCGAGTTAAAAAAAGTATTTACCATCTTTTAAAACGGCTTAGATTAATACATAATTAAGTTGTATCTTTTTTTATGTTAGGAGGAAATCGATTGCGTAACAAATTAGTCCCGATATTCCTACTGATTGGAATTGTCGTAGTTATCTCGGGTTGTTCTCAAATTAACGAACCGATCAACGCGGAGAGTACGGGAGTATGGAACCAATATTTCGTTTATCCGATGTCTTGGCTCATTACATATTTTGCTGATCTTTTTAATGATAATTTCGGATTATCGATTGTCATCGTAACAATTATTATTCGTCTTTTATTATTACCGTTAAACATAAAACAGTTACAAAGTTCAAAAGCGATGCAAGATATTCAGCCAGAATTAAAGGCGTTACAAGAAAAATATAGCTCAAAAGATGCAAAGACACAGCAGAAATTACAACAAGAGACGATGGCATTATTCCAAAAACACGGTGTAAATCCACTAGCAGGTTGTTTGCCGATCATCGTTCAAATGCCAATTTTAATTGCCATGTACCATGCAATTATGCGTACGAAAGCGATTGAAGGACATACATTTTTATGGTTTGCACTCGACTCGCCAGATTATATTTTACCGATCATCGCTGGTGCAGCGACATTTTTACAACAGAAATTGATGATGGCAGGAAGTTCTGCAGCACAGAACCCACAAATGGTAGCAATGCTATATATGATGCCAATAATGATTACAGTCATTGCATTTTTCTTCCCTGCTGCACTTGCACTTTATTGGGTAGTTGGTAACATTTTCATGGTTGCACAAACGTTATTTATTCGTAAGCCAATGATGAAAGAAGCGGATACAGGGGGAGGAAAAAAGTGAGAGAAATAACTGCTAGCGGCGAAACTGTTGATGAAGCGATTCAATCGGCATTAGAGCAGTTAAACCTTTCAAAAGATGAAGTAGATATTGAAGTAATTGATGAAGGGAAAAAAGGATTTTTAGGTATATTTGGTTCGGTTCGTGCCGTCGTAAAAGTAAGGGAAAAGCGTAATAATGTGCATATAGCGAGTGAGTTTTTAAAAGATGTATGTAACAATATGGGCGTTCATGTACATATTGATGTAGAAGAAGATGATCGTCAAATTACGTATCGTTTAAGTGGTGAAAACATCGCTATTTTAATAGGTAAACGAGGACGCACGTTAAATGCGTTACAATATTTAACACAACTCGTTTTGAATAAAGAAAGTAGACAATATACGTCCGTAATCGTCGATGCCGAGGGTTATCGCGAACGCCGGAGAGAGACGTTAATTGATCTCGCTCATAAAATGGCGAATAAAGCGCAAAAGATTAATCGAAAAGTAGCCCTTGATCCAATGCCTGCGTATGAACGAAAAATTATTCATAGTGCATTGCAAGACGTTCCAAATATATCTACGTATTCAGACGGAAAAGAGCCGCACCGTTACATTATTATAAGTCCGGAACAATAGTAAAACATAATACAACGTTGAAATGATTGATTTGTACATGATAAACTTATTCACATTGTGGATAAGTTTATTTTTTGTTTCATTTATGGTATTCTAAGCTATTAGCGATAAGCTATACGGTGGATATAATGAGGAGATGTTAAACATGGAAATGGATACGATCGTTGCAATTTCAACACCGGTAGGTGAGGGAGCGATTTCGATCGTTCGTGTAAGTGGAAAAGATGCTATACACATTGTGAATACGTTGTTTCAAGGGAAAAATTTACACCATGTGGATAGTCATACGATTCATTATGGGAAATTAATCGATCCGAAAACGGATTTACAAATAGATGAAGTACTCGTTACAATTATGCGAGCACCTCGTACGTACACGTGTGAGGATGTCGTTGAAATAAATTGTCACGGTGGAATGATTGCCGTACAACGAATTTTAGATATTGTATTAGAAAAGGGAGCACGTCTTGCAGAACCGGGCGAATTTACGAAACGTGCTTTTTTAAATGGTCGAATAGATTTATCACAAGCAGAGGCAGTTATGGATATAATCGAAGCGAAAACGAACGAAGCAATGAAAGTTGCACTGACTCAATTAGATGGAAAACTTTCTCGTTTAATTAAGAAACTTCGTTCCGAACTCATCGAGACGATTGCTCACGTTGAAGTAAATATCGATTATCCAGAATACGATGATGTAGAAGAAATGTCACATGAGCTTATGGAGGAAAAAATTTCAGTCGTTTATAATGAACTAGTACGACTTTTACAAATTGCAAAACAAGGGAAAATTATGCGGGATGGAATTAAGACAGCAATTATCGGTAGACCGAATGTAGGTAAGTCATCGCTATTAAATACACTCGTACAAGAAGAAAAAGCAATTGTAACTGATATCCCAGGAACGACGCGTGATGTGATCGAAGAATACGTAAATGTACGCGGTATTCCACTTCGTTTAATCGATACAGCGGGTATTCGTGAAACAGAAGATGTTGTAGAAAAAATTGGTGTGGAACGTTCACGAAAAATTTTATCTGAAGCCGAACTTGTTTTATTTATGGTCAACTATAGCGAACCGTTGACGGAAGAAGATGAAGCAATTTTACACATCTTAAACGATACAAATTTTATCGTGATCGTTAATAAAGCGGACCTTGAAAAACAATTGAATGTTGACGAGTTAAAGCAAATGATCGGTAATCGACCTTTAATATTTATGTCGCTCATACGTGATGAAGGAATCGATCAGTTGGAAGAAACGTTATCGTCGATGTTCTTTTCTGGTCATGTTTCTAGATCCGAAGAGATGTTCATTTCAAACGTACGTCATATTCATTTATTA
>Ga0209487_1003359_pt1 | contig 12589 bp, 10 predicted proteins | sample Poulit2012_FD_187524 | JGI IMG/M metagenome (GOLD analysis project Ga0209487, IMG submission 187524) | Agricultural soil microbial communities from Georgia to study Nitrogen management - Poultry litter 2012 (SPAdes) (version 2) | ecosystem: Environmental > Terrestrial > Soil > Agricultural land... | reverse complement strand
GATGGTGTTGACCATCACGCTGGGCACCGGGATCGGCTCCGCCCTCGTCAACGACGGCCGACTCGTGCCCAACCTGGAACTGGGGCACCTGGAGATCGATGGCTACGACGCCGAAACTCGAGCGGCTGCCTCCATCAAGGATCGGGAGGGGCTGAGCTACGAGGAGTGGGCGGTGCGGCTGCAGCGGTATTTCGAGGTGGTGGAGTTCCTCTTCTCCCCCGACCTGTTCATCGTCGGTGGCGGGGTGTCGAAGGATCACAAGAAGTTCATGCCGCTCATCAAGACCCGCGCAAAAATGATCCCCGCCGAACTCCGCAACCACGCGGGCATCGTCGGCGCGGGATCGTTCGCGGTGCACCAGCGGGGGTGAGCCGGCCTATACGCCGGGTTCTGTGACCAGCCGCGAGGCTGGCGGCGATCATCCATCTAGGAGGCAAGTTACCCTGCCCCTCAAGCGATCCACCCGCACGCATCGGACGAGCAGTCCGAAAACGCGTGCTGTCTGATCTTGCTCCCGGTGGGGTTTACCAAGCCGCTTCAGTCGCCTGAAACGCTGGTGGTCTCTTACACCACCTTTTCACCCTTACCACGCAATGTGGCGGTTTGTTTTCTGTGGCACTTTCCCGCGGGTCACCCCGGGTGGGTGTTACCCACCACCGTGCTCTGCGGAGCCCGGACGTTCCTCGGCGCATTCCTGCGACGCGATCGCCCAGCCGGCTCACCCGCCTCCTAGTTTACGCTAGCCTGGCGTGGTGTTCATCCTGCTTCCCCCATCTGAAGGCAAGACCACTCCTACCTCGGGGGGACCGGTGGACCTGCCCGCCCTCTCCTACCCGGAGCTCACCGGGGCGCGCACCCGCGTCATCGAGGCACTCACCGGGGCCTCCGCGGGCGGGCCCGGCGCGATCAACGCCCCGCCCAGCACCGCGGCCGAGGTGGAGGCGAACATCCATCTGTTGCAGGCGCCCACCGCTCCCGCGAGCGAGGTCTACACCGGGGTGTTGTATGCGGCGGCCGGGCTCACCGACCTCCCCCGAACCGCGGCCGAGCGGGCCCGGGCGCACGTGCGGATCGCCTCGACCGTTTTCGGCTTCCTCGCCCCGAGCGATGAAATTCCCGCTTACCGGCTCCCACCAGCGGCGAAACTCCCCGAGATCGGCGCGCCGATCCCCTTCCTCAGCCCGGAGGTGAGCGAGGTGATGGACGCCCAGGCGCCTCGCCTCGTGCTCGATTGCCGGTCCGGGCCGTACGTGCGGCTGTGGCGTCCGACCTGCCCGTGGGTACACGTCAAGGCGGTCGAGATGCGCGGGGGTGAGCCCGTGGTCGTCTCCCATTTCGCCAAACACCACCGGGGTGTGCTCACCCGCCACCTGCTCACCCGCAACGGAGAGCTACCCGCGACGGTGGACGAGGTGGCCCAGGCGGCCCGCGAACTCTTGGGCATCGAGTATGCCGAGGTCACCCTTGCGGAAGGTAAGCCCGGCACGCACGTGCTGGAACTCACCTTGCTGAGTTAGTCATCGACCCGGATGAGCAGGTAATCGTAGTCCTCGGATTGAATCACCTGCTCCGGCGGTGCCGATTTGATCGCGGCTTTTTCGGTGAGGCTCAGCGGTACCTGCACGCCCACGGTGTTCTCCCCGCGCAACGCGACGGCCGCGAGTCCGCCCGTGCGTTCCCGGACCTCTTCGTACAGGCTCAGCAGTTCCTCGGGAATCCCTTCGGTGAGCCGGCCCCGGGACGCCGAGACCGTCTCCGTTTCGCCGTCGATCTGGGCGAAGGCCTCGTCCCGCTCGGCTGTCACTTCCTCGATCTGGGTGTTCAACGCCTCCAGTTGCGTCTCGATCGCCGCGATATCGGATTCGGCTTGCTCAACCGCCTCCATCTGCTCCAGCTGCGCCTCTTCGAGCACGTTCTGGCGCCGCGCTAGCGCCTCCAGTTCCGCCGTGAGGTTCTGCAGCTCCTTGGGAGAGCCCTGACCGGAGTTCAACCGCTCCTTCCCGCGGTCGGCGCGGGTGCGCACCTGCTCCACGTCAGTTTCGGCCTTGAGGAGTTCCTTGCGGGCGTCCCCGAGCGTGACGGCCGCCTGGGTGCGCGCGCGGTCGAGGTCACCGGCACGGTCGTGCAGTTCCGCGAGCGTCTCGAGGGTGGGGTGAGTACGCCGTTGGTGGGCGAGTTGCGCAAGGCGGGTGTCGAGTTCCTGAATATCCAGTAGGCGGCGTTGATCCGCCGGTGGTGCAGTGGTCACCTCGTGCCTCCTTCATCTGTACTCGCCAGCCTAGTCGTCCACGGGTCGGTGTTGAGGGTACTCACGTGAGTAACGACGTCGAACCTGCCGGCGACCTTCGCGCTCACCGCCGGCAGCCAGGGCCATTCGGAGGCGAAGTGGGCGACGTCGATGAGGGCGGGTGCGCCGGTTTGGTGGCTCGCCTCGCTCGCCCGGTGGTGGCGCAGATCGGAGGTGAGATACACGTCCGCGCCGGCCTCGTGGGCGGCGTCGAGGTAGGAGTCTCCCGAACCGCCGCATACCGCTACCCGGTGGATTAGGCGATCGAGGTCGCCGCTCACCCGCACCCCGTGCGCCGTCGCGGGTAGTTCCTCGGCGACCCGGTCGGCGAAGGCGCGCAGCGGCATCGGGGTGGGGAGCACCCCCACCCGGCCGAGTCCGCTGCCCGGGTGGGCCCCGGGGTGGGTGGAGGGCGCGAGCGGCTCGCAGCGCTCCAGACCGAGGAGACCTGCAAGGGAGTCGTTGACGCCGCTCGGGGCGATATCGGCGTTCGTGTGCGCGGTGTACAGACCGATCCCGTGGGTGATGAGGTCGTGCACCATCCGGCCCTTGGGCGTGTTCGCCGCTACGGTGATCGTTCCGGACAGGAACAGCGGGTGATGGGTGACGATGAGGTCCGCGCCGAGGTCGATCGCCTCGGCGACGACGATGGGATCAATGTCGACGGCGAACAGCGCGGTGCCCACGCGGGCGTCCGGTTCGCCGACGGTGAGCCCGACCGCGTCCCACGCCTCGGCCGTGTCTTGTGGGTAGAGTTCGTTGAGGTAGCCGGTGATTTCGGCGATGGTGGCCACGTTCTCCTCCTACAGCATCGTGGCTCGAAGGTGAGCCGGGTCGGCCGGGTGCAACAGCCCGGGGGCGATGTCGAATGGGGTGAACACCCCGTGCGCGCCGCGGGTGTGCAGGCGGTGGGCGGCGCGGGCATAGGCAACGAGCACGCTCGCAGTGAACTCGGGGTTGGAGCCCAGCGCGAGGGAGTATTCGATGACTTGCCGGGACTCGGCGCTCGTGAGCCCGGAGCGGATGACGAATCCCCCGTGCGGCATCCCCTGGTGGTTGGTTTCGAGCTCCTCGGCGGTGATGAACTCCACGGTCGTGTCGTAGTCCGCGAAGTAGTCGGGCATCGTCACGATCGCTTCCCGGATCGTCTCCGGGTCCGCCCCGTCCTCGGGCACGACGTAGCAGTGACGTTCGTGTTTCGAGGACGCCGGCGCCTCCCCTGCCCGGCCCGCCCGCGCCGCTTCCATCGCCTCGGGCGCAGGGATGGTGTATTGCACCCCGGCGGCAACTCCCGGTACGCGGCGCACGGCATCGGAGTGTCCTTGGCTCAGTCCTTTGCCCCAGAAGGTGGAGGTCTGCCCCGTGGGCAGCACCGCCTCGGCGTAGACCCGGTTGATGGAGAACAGCCCGGGATCCCAACCGGTGGAGATGATCGCCGTCGTCGCAGAAATCTTCGCCCCGACCGCCTCGTAGTGTTCGGGGATGCGGGCGTGGGTGTCGAAGGAGTCGACGACCGTGAATCGCGCGGCGAGTTCGGGGGTTTGTTCGGGTAGGTCGGTGCGTGACCCTCCGCACAGGATGAGCACGTCGAGGTCTTGCTCGGCGGCGGCGAGGTCATCGGCGAGGAGGTCCTCGTACGGCCGGACCGGAGCGGGCGTCGCGGGCGTGAGCGCCTCGGGCGCGCGCCGGGTGTAGATTCCCGCCAGCGCGAGGTCGGGTTGCCCCGCGATCGCCAACTCAACACCGCGGCCAAGATTTCCGTAACCGACGATTCCGATTCTGATCGGCATTTTCCTCCCTCGTTCCTGCCCCGGCCGGGGCGATGGCAATGCAGCTTCCTTCAGTCTGGCAGGGAATGGGGAGAGGAACGAAATTGCCGCTCAGGGCTGGGGCACTCCGAGCACTTCGGTGATGAGCGCCTCGGTGTTGGACACCCCGAGCGCGGAGAACAGCAACCGCAGGTGCATCTGGTCCTTCGCGCTGGAACGGGCGAAGGTGCGGTGGCTGAGGTTGGTGAGCCCGAGCAGGGAGATGACGAGGAAGTCCGCGGCGTCTTCCAGCGGCACCGACAGCTCCACCTGGCCGCTGGCTTTCGCGTTCTGGAGGAACTCGATGAACGTGGCGATCCAGCGCCGGAACGTATCGTGGATCTCCTCCACGGGCGGCTGCGGGTCGCACATGAGGATGAACGCGGCGGCGACGACGGGTTCGGCGTCCGCTTTCGCCTCGATCTCCCGGAGCGCGAACAGCGCGGTACGCAGATCGTCGCTGGGAAAATCTTCCCGCGCGTGCGCCACCGCGTTGCTGAACGTTTCATCGAACTCTTCCATGAGGGCGACGGCGAGGGCTTGCTTCGTTGGAAAGTGGTACGCAAACGCCCCCTTCGTCAATCCCAGGCGCGCGGCCACGGAGGAGAACGACGCGCCGCTATACCCGCGTTCGGCGATCTCTAGTGCTGCGGCGTAAAGGAGTTCCGTACGTGTAGTTTCAGGGCCCGACCTAACCATGGGTTTATCGTAGTCAACCAATCTGGGAACTTCGTCCGCGCCATGGCCGCTGGTCAGGAGAGAAACAGTGACATTTATCTCTCGGCGATGGGCGGGAATCTCGCCTCGGTGAGCCCCGCGAGGCCGAATGGGGACGGTTCGATATCCCGCCGGCGAGGTATCCGAGGACGCCCGCGGGCCGTGGGCGTCGGCCCGCTCGGTGAAGGGGACGCCCCGTGCACGTGAGGGTTCTACCCGAGCAGGCCCGCGGCATCACGGGCTGCGACGTACCCGAGCGTGATGCCCTGCCCGATCGTCGCCCCCGCCCCGGGGTAGGTTGCCCCGTACGCGTTGGCTGCCGCGTTCCCGATCGCATACAGACCCTCGATGATCTCCCCACCGGGGGTCAGCGCCCGCCCGCGCTCATCGGCGGTGATCCCCCCGCACGTGCCGAGGTCCGACAGGACGATCTCGACGGCGTACAGCGGCTTTCCGCGCAGCGGTCGCAGGTTGGGGTTGGGGGAAACGGTCGGGTCGCCGTAGTAGCGGTCGTAGGCCGAGTCGCCGCGGCCGAACTGGGAGTCGATCCCGGCGCCGGCCATTCGGTTGAAGCGGGCGAGCGTGCCGCGGAAGGTCTCCGCGGGAACCCCCATCGCGGTGGCGAGTTCCTCCGGGGAGTTCCCCGTGAACGCGATCCCGGCGTCGTACCACTCCTGCGGGATCGGCATGCGCGGGAAGAGGCCGGCCGCGAAGACATAGCTGTCGCGGTATTCCTGATCGAACACGATCCACATCTTCTCGATCGGATCCCCGCCCCGTTCGGCGGCGAGCAGGTGCTGGCCGAACGACATGTAGTCGGTGGATTCGTTGATGAAGCGCGCCCCGGTCTGGTTGACGATGAAGGAGCCGGGCAGGGAGCGCTCCGCCAGGAGCACGATCGGGGCGGATCCGGGTAGCGGGGCCACCGCGGGGAACCACCAGGCCTGATCCATGAGTGCGGTGCTCGCACCTGCGGTGGTCGCGGCCTTGATGCCGTCCCCGGTGTTACCCGGGTTCCCTAGGGACCACTCCCCCAGCCGGGCCGACTGGTACTTGTGGCGCCAGGCCAGATCGTGGTCGAAGCCGCCGGTGGCGAGGATGACGCCCTTGCGGGCACTCACGGTGACGGTTTCGCCCCGCTGGCGAATTACTGCGCCGGTGACCCGGCCGCCGTCAACAATGAGTTCTTCGAGCCCAGCCTCGGTCCACACCGGGATGCCCGCCCGCACGACTCCGGCGAACATGCCCGCAGCGAGGGCTTGCCCGCCCGCCATGTACTCCCGGCCCACGACCTTGCCTCCGATTCCCTGCAGCACCCGGCGCGCGATCCGGGGGACCCCCTGCATCGGCATCCGCGCGAACAGGTTCATCCACCGGTAATCAACGGAGGTGATGGGCATCGGCACCGGCGCGGAGAGGCCGGTGGGGCGCAGGAAGCGGCGCTGATCCCCGAGCACGGAAGCATCGAAGGGGTTGGCTTCGATGGTGCGCCCGATCGCGTGCCCGCCGGGGTTCTCCGGGTGGTAGTCGGAGTATCCCCGGGACCACATGAAATTCAACGGGGTGGTGCGTTGCAGCATCGCGATCGCTGCCGGCCCGTGTTCGATCGCGGAGGTCCAGCGGGGTTTCGGGGCGCTGTCCGCAACGACGGATTCGGCGTAGGTGAGCCCCTGTTCGATCGTGTCGGTGGAGCCCGCGGCGGTGAGCACGGGGTTCGCCGGCACCCAGACCCCGCCGCCGGACAGCGCCGTCGAGCCGCCGACATACTCGGTCTTCTCCACGACGAGCACCTTCAGGCCCTGTTCGTGCGCGGCGAGTGCCGCCGCCATCCCGGTCCCGCTGCCGATGACGAGAACATCCACCTCGGAATTTACGGCTGAATTGTTCGTGACGGCCATTGTTCCTCCTTCGCCATAAAACCCTGCTGGTAATTCTTACTTAATCAAGACGGAGGGAAGATCGCAAAGTTGACAATGGCGGCCGGCCCTGACACTCCATGCCGCATTTCCGTGCCGCTCCTCTCGGAATGAACTCCCCTATTCGGGGCGGAATTCTAGAATTCGGCAATCCGCGCGGCATTGACAAATAGTCAATTTCGGATCGGCGTTGTGATGATCATTTGAACCGGGATTTTCGGGAATTCCTCGCGAGGATCTCCTCCGCCCATTTCGGTACGATCGTGGTGGCGGGACCTTCGCGTACGTCGTCGAACCATCCCGAGCGGCTCGCCTGCAGGTTGAGTTCCACGGTGTGCGCGCCGAAGGTCGAGGCCGCGGCGGAGAAGCCCGCAGCAGGGTACACCTCACCGGAGGTGCCAATGGAAACGAAGACGTCCGCCTCGCGAAGGAGGCCCTCGATCTCCTCCATCCGGTAGGGAACCTCCCCGAACCAGACGATGTCCGGGCGCAGCGCGGTGGCGGTGCAGCTCGGGCACGGCGGGAAGCTCGCCAGCGCTTCGCTCCACGGCGCCCGTTCGTCGCACATCGTGCACCACGCGCTCAGCAGCTCCCCGTGCATGTGGATGACGTTTGTCGAACCGGCGCGTTCGTGCAGGTCATCGACGTTCTGGGTGACGATGTGCAGGTCCCCCTCGAGCTGCTCCTCGAGGCGGGCGAGGGCAAGGTGCGCGGCGTTGGGTTCGACCGCCTGCACCGCGGCCCGCCGTTCGTCATAGAACCGCAGCACGAGATCAGGATCGGTGGCAAACCCTTCGGGCGTCGCAACCTTTTGCACGTCGTGGCCCTCCCACAACCCGCCACTGTCACGGAAGGTCGCCACCCCGGACTCTGCGGAAATACCTGCCCCAGTCAACACGACAATTCGCATAGCTCCCATTGTCCTACATCCCGCGGTGGAATTCCCCTGACGCGTGTCTCACCGGCGGACTATTATTTCTGGGTGATGGCTAACCAACGGAGACTCCTGGCCGCCGCCGCGGCGCTCAGCCTGTTCCTCATCCCCGCCTGCACCGCGAAGGACACCGGCGCTGAAGGGCTCGCCGCGGACCTCACCGAATCGCTCTCGGCCCATTCCCTCGACGAGGTGCCTCTCCTCAACCCGGAAGCGACCTCGGCGTTCGCCAACCACGTCGAGGCGCTGTCGGAGTATCCACTCACCGTCACCCCCGGCGAGATCGCCTACGACATGAACGACGCCGTTCTCCCGCTGCAGTGGTCGTGGGAGATCGAGGGCAACGCGTGGGACTACGACACCGAGGTCGCCTTGTCCTATGACGATTCCCAGTGGTGGGTGCAGTGGGAGCCGGCCGCGTTCGCCCCGGGCTTGGAATCGGGGAAACGCATCGGGGTGGATTCCCATGCCCCGGAGCGGGCCGAGATCCTCGCGGGGGATGACACCCCGATCATCACCGAGCGCGCCATTCGCCGCTACGGGCTGGATAAGGCGAAGATCGGTGAGGATGACCTCGAGTCCGCGGCCGAGGAGATCGCCGAGGCCGCCGGTGTCGATCCGGAGTCCTTCACCACCCGCGTGCTCGCCGCCGGGCCCAAGGCGTTCGTCGAGGCGATCAGTGTTCGCCCCGAGGACGCCGACGCGTGGATCGAGGACGGCTTCGAGGATCTCCCCGGTGCCCTGGTCGTCAGCGGCGAGGCGCTCCTCGCCCCCACCCGCACCTTCGCCCGGGAGCTGCTCGGGCGGGCGGGCGAGGCCACGGCGGAGATCATTGAGGATTCCGACGGCGAGATCACCGCGGGTGACGTCGTCGGCATCTCTGGGCTTCAGAAGGAGTACGACGCCCAACTGCGCGGACGCGACGAAGTGGAGATCTTCGCCGTCAACGCCTCCAGTTGCCAGGACCCCCACGACTGCCCCGAAGCCGAGCGCACGACCCTCGCCACCCTCGAGGGCGGGGCGCCCGAGCCGCTGAAACTCACCCTCGACGTCGATCTGCAGATGGCGGCGGAGAAGGTCCTGGCCAACGCGCCGAAAGCCGATGCCAAGGATGCTCCCGGCGCGGCAATCGTGGCGATCCGCCCCTCCAGCGGCGAGGTGCTCGCCCTGGCGAACGCGGAAGCGAACGAAGGTCAGAACCTTGCCGCCGTCGGCCAATTCCCACCCGGGTCCACCTTCAAGGTGGTCACGGCGCTCGCGCTCCTGCGCTCCGGGCTCGCCGTCGACGACGTCGTCTCCTGCCCCGAGACGACCACCGTGGACGGGCGAGAATTCAAGAACTACGATGCCTACCCCAGCGATAAGCTTGGTGAGATCCCGTTCACCGTCGCCTTCGCCGAATCCTGCAACACCGCGCTCATTGACCTGCGCGAGGAGATTTCTCCCGACGATCTCGTTGACGCGGCGCAATCCCTGGGGCTCGGGCTCGACCTGGCGGATGACCCGTTGGGATACCCCGCGTTCCTCGGCTCCGTTCCCGAACCTGAGGAGGGAACCGAGTACGCGGCCTCCCTCATCGGGCAGGGCCGCACGCTCGCCAGCCCGCTCGCGATGGCGACCGTCGCCGCCTCCGTGCAAGCGGGCGAAACGGTGATCCCGACCCTGATCGACGGCCTCTCCCCGAGCACCGAACCACCGACCCCGCTGACCGAGACGGAAGCCCAGACCCTTCGCGACCTCATGGGCGCCGTCGTCTCCGAGGGAACCGGGCGGCTCCTCGCTGACCTTCCCGGAGAAGAGGTCCTGGCCAAGACGGGCACGGCCGAGCACGGGGACGCGGAGCTGCCCCCGCACACGTGGATGGTCGGGATCCAGGGAGACCTGGCCGTTGGGGTTTTCGTCGAGCACGGCATCGGCGGGGCCGAGACCGCCGGCCCGCTGCTGCGGGATTTCCTCGAACGCGCCGCGGAGCTCTGATGCGCATCGGCCCCGGCCCAGTGTTTCGCCGCCCTATGTTCATTCCGCCCCATCGCGGGTAGGTTTCTCCTACACGCCCCTTGGAGGTTGGCATGCAATTCCAGATCACGTTCGACGCCGCGGACCCGCGCCGGCTTTCACTGTTCTGGGCGAAGGCGCTCGGCTACGCCCACCCCTGGCCGCCCGGGCACGACCTGTTCGCCACCGAGAGCCCGTTCGAGGCCTGGGACAGCTATTTCACGGAGATCGGGATTCCCGAGGACCAGCACAACATCGCATCCGCGATCGAGGATCCTGAGGGCGACCGGCCTCGGATCTTCTTCCAGCGCGTGCCGGAGGAGAAGACGGTGAAGAACCGGCTCCACCTCGACCTGCGGTCCGCACCCGGCCTGGAGGGCGAGGAGCGGATGGAGGCCCTCGAAGCCGAGTGCCGCCGCCTCATTGATCTTGGCGCGAGCCGGCTCGAACGTTTCGAACCGGAGCCGCCCCTGAGCGGCGGGTTCATCGTCATGGCCGATCCGGAAGGCAACGAGTTCTGCCTCGATTAAGGCAGGCGCCGCGGTTCGGGCGCTTTGACGCGGAACGACATCACGACCCCCACCAGGGCGATCATCCCCGCGACGGCGAACCCGGCGCGGATGCCGTCGCCGTCGGGGGTGCCGGAGGCGGCGTTCACGCTCATCAGGGTCGCGACCGTGACGAACACGGCCGACCCGAGCGCGCCGGCGACCTGCTGTAAGGTCGCGAGCAGCGCGCTTCCGTGGGAGTGCAGCGGATCCGGCAGGGTGCCGAGGGAATCGGCCATGATCGGGGTCATCATCAGCCCCAGGGAGAGCATGAGCGCCATGTGTATCCCGATGACCAGGGCAAGCGGAGCGGCGCCGCCGACGAGGGCGAGGCCCCATAACGAGGCGGCCATGCCCATCGCCCCGGGGATGACCAGCTTCCGGGCGCCGAGCCGGTCGTACCAGGTCCCGGCGGGCCGGGAGATCGCGGCCATCGTGAGCCCGCCGGGAAGAAGCGCCAGACCCGCGGTGAAGGGATCGTGGCCGAGCACACCCTGCAGGTAGATCGGCAGGAGGATCGCCCCCGCTCCGAGCAGGGCCATGAACACCACGAGGGAGAGCAGCAGCCCCGTTCGGTACCGTGGGTAGGTGAGGGTGCGAAGGTCGAGCAGCGGCGTACCCGCCTGTTGCAGGGTGCGTTGGCGCAGCACGAACAGGGTGAGGAGCACTGCGCTGACGAGGAGGCAGGCCCACGGGGGTACGAGGGCACCCGGCTGCCCGAGCGTGGAGAGCCCGTACAGCAGGCTCGCGAACCCTCCGGCCGATAGCGCCACCGATCCCGCGGGCAACGTGCTGGGTTCCTTCTTGGCGGGAACGTGGAGCCGGGCGGCGCCGAGCGCGAACAGCACCACGGCGAGGGCGAACACGAGCCAGAACATCCACCGCCAGCCCAGCAGCGCGAGGATCGCACCGCCGGTAGTGGGCCCGATCGCGGGGGCCACCCCGATGACGATGGAGATCGTGCCCATCATCGCCCCGCGCCGCTCGGCGGGGATGAGTTGCATGACCGAGGTCATCACCAGCGGGATCATCACCGCCGTCCCGCTCGCCTGCACCACTCGCCCGGCGAGGAGCCCGGCGAAGTTCGGCGCCGCCGCACACACCAGGGTGCCGACGGTGAACGAGCCCACGGCGGCGAGGAACATCGTACGCGGCGAGAATTTGTTGAGCAGGAAACCGGTCATGGGAATCACGACCGCCATCGTGAGCAGGAAGCCGCTGATGAGCCACTGGATCGTGGAGGTGCTCACCTCCAGGGTCGTCGCGAGCTGGGGCAACGCGATCGACACGATCGTCTCGTTCAGAATCATCACGAACGCGGCGATCACCATCACCGCGATGATGAGCCCGGCCGAACTCGCTGTCGGCGTCGTTCCTTGCTCGCGTTTGGCTCGAACACTCGTCATGTGCCACCCCCGTTTCCCAACGGGAAACCTTACCGCGCGCCGAGCGGATTCGCGAAGGTATTTTGTTCCTGAAATTTCTCTCCTGCGCCGGCGCGCGGGGTGGCGGCCCGCACCCGCAGCCGCGCTCACCTCCACGCCCCGGCACCCACGCGCCCTCGCCGGGGGCTTTTTCTCGGGCTTTTAGTCCTGCCGGCGGGGTTCCACGGGACGCCCCTCCCCTGGGGTAGAGCGCCGCTCGCGGGGCTGCTGGCCGCGGGGGGTGTGCGTCTCCTCACGGTTCTTCGTAGGCGGCGCGGCGCCGGGCCCGGTCAAACGGGTTCGGTGCCGGGCTCCGCGGCGAGGAAGCCGATTTCTTGAAGCCGGTCGAGGGCCCATCGCCAATCCACGTATTCTTGCTCGAGTCGGATCCGCTCGGCGAATCGGTCGGTCACCAGGTCGCGGTAGAGGTCGAATTCCGTGGGCGTGAGGTGGGTGAGGTCTGCCGCCGTGGGCCGGGGTTCTTGCACCCACCTGTCCTCATGGGACAGGAGCGTCGGTTCGTCCATCAACACCGACGTGACGTTCGGAAGGTGGCGCCGCAGCCGGTTGAGGATCGCGAAGCCATGGCTATCGATATCGCCCCAATACGCCACCTCCCGGTCGTGCAACCACGCCAGGGACCCGGGGTGGTTCACGGCGTAGCCCCGGCCCCACATGACGACCCCCTCTGGCGGCACCGGAACCGACAGATAGGTGATTTCGTTCTCGATCAGAAGCACCCGGGTGATTCCGCGGCCCGCACCCGCGGCCAGGGCCTGAAACTCCTCCACCCGCAGCTGCGCCTCGGTGAGGGGGTGGGGCAAGCCGAACGCGCCCGGTGCGAACCGCAACCGCAACTGTGCCGGCTTGCCGTTCAAACCCAGGTCCGTGGTGAAATCCGCGGCGCCCGCGCGCACGCCGAGGATCTCCGCGAGGACTTTGCGATGGGTTTCGAGGAAC
>Ga0209487_1003357_pt1 | contig 12593 bp, 9 predicted proteins | sample Poulit2012_FD_187524 | JGI IMG/M metagenome (GOLD analysis project Ga0209487, IMG submission 187524) | Agricultural soil microbial communities from Georgia to study Nitrogen management - Poultry litter 2012 (SPAdes) (version 2) | ecosystem: Environmental > Terrestrial > Soil > Agricultural land... | reverse complement strand
TTCACACTGGGTGGATTGGCTCAGCCGCACGGGGGAGTGCACTTCGCGCGAAATTCCCACTCCGCGCGGCGAAGCGGCCAGCAGGGCGTCGATCCCGCTTAGTGCCGCCACCGCGATGAGCCAAAACAAAACGGTGGTTATTGAGGGTGCAAAAACTAGTGGCACCGCGCCCAGTGCCACCAACGCAACGGTTCTGCCGGTAATAACCACGAGATTGCGCTACCGCGGGACGGGGACGGTGGCCAAAACCGTGTCGAGAACCGACTCGGTGGTTACGCCTTCAAGTTCGGCTTCCGCCCGCAGCTGGATGCGGTGGCGCAGCGTCGGATGCGCCAGAGCCTTCACATCGTCGGGAGTCACAAAATTGCGGCCCTGGAGCCAGGCCCAAGCGCGGCTGGTTGCCAGCAGCGCCGTGGCGCCGCGGGGCGAAACTCCCAGGGAAAGGGAGGGGGCATTGCGGGTCGCACGGCAAATGTCGACGATGTAGCCCAGCACATCGCGCGCAATTTCAACGTGGGCGACTTCGGTGCGGGCTTGGGCCAATAATTCGGCGTTGGCAACGGCCTGCACCCCCGCGGCTGCTAATTGGCGCGGGTCGAAGCCGGTCGCGTGCCGCTCCAAAACCGTGACCTCGTCCTCACGCGGCGGCAGGGGGAGCACGAGTTTGAGCAGGAAGCGGTCCAACTGCGCTTCGGGGAGCGGATAGGTGCCCTCATATTCGACCGGGTTTTGAGTCGCGACCACCACGAACGGGTCAGGCAGGGGGAGCGGATCACCATCGACGGAGACTTGCCGCTCTTCCATCGCTTCCAGCAGGGATGCCTGGGTTTTGGGTGGCGTGCGGTTGATCTCGTCCGCGAGCATCAAGTTGGTAAACACCGGGCCGGCGCGGAAGGAAAACTCGGCGCTGCGGGCGTCATAAACCAGCGAACCCGTCACATCGCCCGGCATGAGGTCGGGCGTAAATTGCACGCGCTTCGTATCGACGTCCAGGGCCGCGGCGAGCGTGCGCACCAGGAGGGTCTTCGCAACGCCGGGCACTCCCTCGAGCAGGACGTGCCCGCGGCACAGCAGGGCAATGACCAGCCCCGTGACGGCGGCGTCCTGACCCACAACGGCTTTCGCCACCTCAGTGCGCAGCGCCAGCAGGGCGGAGCGCACCGCATTTTCGGTGTTTAACGCAGGTTCCGGCACGGGCGGCTGCGCGGGATCGGGGCCCTGCGCGGGCGGGGGCGGAATAGGGGGACGTGGGGGCTGGTTGGCATCTTCGGTCACGATGCGTGTACCTCACTTTCCAGGCGGTCGAGCATCTGAGCCAGAGCGATCAGTCCGGCCTCATTTGTGGGTGGTGAACCCAAAAAGAGGTCGGCAATTTCTTCATAGGGACGATTAATAGCGTGCGCAACTGCCGAGGCTATCGCGGTTCCCGGGGCAGTGGGCGCCACCCCAAGGCGTTGAGCACAGCGCAGCGCCGTGCCCGCCCGCAGCGCCTGGGCGGCATGGCCAATCTCACTGGAGCGGCGATACATGCGACCCAAACCGATTGTGGATTCGGCGGCCCGCACCACAACGGGCAGCGGCTCCGTCACCAGCCGTCCCATGCGGCGCCCGCGCCAAAACGCTAAGAACACCACGATCGCGACCGCCAACGCCATGATGGTTCCAAACCACGGGGGTAAAAAGTCCATCATCGAGGGCGCTTCCGCGCCAACCTCGCCCTGCGACCGGGACGGAATTAGCCACACCACGTTTTCTTTTTCACCCAGCGAGCGAATCGCCAGCGCGGCATTACCCGCCGTAGCCAGATTTCCATTCATCAAGGCATTCGGCTCAGAAAACAGGCGCACTTTCCCATCCGCCGACGTGGCAAAAGGCCCGGTAGTCTCCGGAGCGAAACACACGATGGCATTCGAATCAGCGGATGCCACAAAGCCCCGGCTGCCCACCGGAATGGCATTTGCTGCTTGCGCATTGGGGTCATCGCACTGGGCGGTAACGAGCTCGGATGGGTTTTGGGAAAATTCCTGGTTCCCGATCGCGAGATCCAAATCCAGGCTGCGTAAGGTCTGCACGCTGGGTTCAACTACCACCAGGTTGGCGCCGGCCGCGACGATATCGCTATAGCGGCTGGTATCAACGAAATACGCGTCATAAACGAAGACAGTGGTGTTGGCGTCCGCCTGGCTTACAGCGGAGGAAACTGAACCAGTGGTTTGAACCTGAACGCCGCGCTCTTTCAAAATCTGCGTCAGGGCCATGGCCCCGGTTTCCTCGGAGTTTTGGGGGTGGAGCGGAATTGTGTTGCCAGTGGGGCGGATGAGCATGGACAACACTCCGACCACCAGCACCGAAATGATGATGACGATGAGCGAACGCCAGCGCCGCAGGCGTCCCGCGAACCGGGTTGTGCCCGAGGTTCCGTCACCAATAACGGTTTTGGACGGCCGGTAGGAAGTAACGGTGGGTTTGGTCACGCCATCACCGCCGTCGTATCGGGCCGGGTGAGGGCGACCCGCTCATCGACCTCGCGCAGCCAGCTCGCTTCCGCCTCCGTGGCGGGCACCTCGCCGTAACACACCCGATCAAATAGCGCCCCGGCTTGATGAATTTCGTTTGCCACCTGCGGCAATTTTGGCGCCGCCTCGTGGGTAACCTCATATGCCGTTTGCCCCGGCCGATCACGCAAAATGGCTCGCTCAATGAGCGATCGGGTGAGCGCCCGGAACCGCTCAAGCACCGCCAGTGACCATTGCCCGGCCTGCTCGTGGGCGTCCGCGGCCGCTCGCAGTTCCGCTGCAGAGCGCGTGTCATCGGCCAAAACATCGTGCGACCCGGTCTTGACCTTGCGGACGCGCCGCAGCGGCCCATAGAGCACAAATGCCAAAGCCAAGGCCACTATGAGCGCGATGACGATCGTGATTGCGACCCAACCGGTAGACACATCTGAACTGGCTTCCGCGCGGGAGAAGAATTCGGAAATGGCCCGCAAGATGCGTTCAAACAGGCTTTCCCCATTGCCGTGATAAATGCCCTTGGCGAGTTCCTCTTCGGCCCAGCGCCGCGCTTCCTCCTCACCGGGAACCAGGGGCGGCTCTGCCCAAAAAGTCATGCAGCCTCACCTGCTGCTCGCGCCAATTCAATATCGAGGCCCTCCCGGCGCATGCGAATGTCAATGTAAATAATCGACGCGACCGCGGCGGAATAGGGGATCGTGATCAAGAGGGTTACCACGGTAGTCGCGCCCAAGAGGGCGGCGCTGGCAACAGTAGAGGCCAGAGCGACCAGGCCCGCGATAAATGACAGCGGTGTGGCCACGATTGACGAAACGACCATCGCAATGATCGATGCCAATAAGTACATTCCCAGCACGCGCCAGAAGCTGCCGCGGGTGAGCAGCCAGCCGCGCTTGAATGCGGCCCACACGGTCTGGCGTTCCAAAACCACAACCTGTGGCACGAATAACAGCCGCGTCGTCAGATAAACGGTCGCAGCCACCGCAACGAGTAAAAGCGGGAAGAAGAGGGCGATGAAGGCACCGTCGGAGGCGCCCGAAATCAGCACCACCACGCCGAAGAGTGCCACGAACGGGGTCATGGCAATCAGCGAGGACAACAAGGACGCACCAATAAGCGCGCCCTTGCGCCCGTGAATCATGCGCCAGATTTCGCCGATGCTCAGTTTCTTGCCCATGGTTGAGCGACTCACCGAAACCGTTAGGACCCCGGTGACCAGCGGAATGGCCAGCATGTTCAGGGCGACAGAAATTAGGGCGAGCCACAGCGTCGAATCGTCAACTAAGGCACCGAAAGGATCAGCGTCATTGAGGTAATCGGTGTTCAGATACTCATAATCCATCATCTCGAACAGCCGGAGCATCAAAAACGCCTGCAAGAGAGCCGATGCGGCAGCCACCGGCAAGGTGACCCCGAACATGACCTTCGGGTTATGTCGCAAAGCCTTAAAGGCGCCGTCCAAAATTTCTGCCAAACGTAAGCCGCGCAGCGGGATGATTCCCGGCCGATGGGACTGCATGGGCTGGAAGTTAGGTGCGCCGCCGGGAGTTTGATAGGTCTGCCCGTAACCGCCTTCCCAGCCACCGCCTTGCGGATTGGGTGCCTGCGGCCCCGCGCCCCAACCGGGCTGTCCGCCCGCCGGTTGCCCCCACCCCTGGTGCCCGCCGGCCGGTTGTCCCCACCCCTGGTGCCCGCCGCTTTGATCCGGTGCTTCCGGAGTGTGGTTATCCCCGTCAGGTGCTGAATCGGAACTGCCGGGCGCAGCCCAATCTTGACGTGGATCATCCGGTGTCATCTGAAAACTCCTAGTTTTTTCACCCGATTGGGTGAGGTAGTACCCGTTTCGGCCCCCATCGTGCCACGATGAGGATATGAAAGGTCGTGTCCTCGTTATAGATGACGATACTGCGTTAGCCGAAATGATTGGCATCGTTTTACGCGCTGAGGGTTTTGAACCCGTGTTTTGTGAGCGCGGAGATCGGGCTTTGGCTGCGTTTCGAGAGTCGTCTCCCGATTTGGTTCTGCTCGACCTCATGCTGCCCGGAAAGGACGGCATCGAGGTGTGTCGCGAAATTCGCGCTGAAAGTGGCGTGCCCATCGTGATGCTCACGGCAAAGAGCGACACCGTTGATGTCGTGGTGGGGTTGGAGTCGGGCGCTGATGATTACGTGCCCAAGCCCTTTAAACCCAAGGAACTGGTGGCTCGCGTGCGGGCCCGGCTCCGGTCGCGGGCCGAACCCGAACCCGAGCGCCTGGAAATCGGTGACCTTTCCATTGATGTGGCCGGTCACTCGGTGACGCGCGAGGGGGAAGAAATCTCGCTCACCCCGCTCGAATTTGACCTATTGGTGGCACTCGCCCGCAAACCCTGGCAGGTCTTTTCCCGCGAATTGCTGCTCGCCAATGTGTGGGGTTACCGCCATTCGGCTGATACCCGGCTCGTCAACGTCCATGTCCAGCGCTTGCGCGCGAAAATTGAGCGGGACCCGGAAAATCCGGAGATCGTTTTGACCGTGCGCGGGGTTGGCTATCGCGCGGGTTCTGGTGCCCAGTAAGGCGAGCGCGCCGGCAGAATTACGACCTCCACGGCTGGGCGGTTCGCTCCAACTGCGCGTGGTAGCGATTACGTTTTTGCTCAGTGTGATCGCGATGATGCTCGTGGGTGGCTATCTTTCTTCGGCCGTGCGCGACGGCTTATTCTCTGACCGCCGCGATCAGGTGCTGGAAGAAACGGCGCGCGGTTTTGCCAGCATGCAGGCCACCTTGGACTCGGCTACCGCCACCACCGTGGCGGAAACGCAGCAACTGGTGTGGGATTTGATGCGAAGTTTGCGCATTTCCGGTGGCGCCGACCGTGACGTCATGCTGTTGCGCAACCCGAAAGCGACGGCCGGCGTTCCGATCATCGACTACACATCGCGGCCCGGACGCACCGATTTGATCACTCCCGAGCTGCGCGAAGAGGTCTCATCAGAAACGGGCCAGTTCTGGCAGTCCATCCAGGTGCCGCCGCGCAGCGGTTCGACGACGGATCCCGCGCCCGGCATGATCGTCGGCTCGCAGATCAACATTCCGATCGCCGGCTCCTATGAGCTCTACATCGTCGAGAGCCTCGAGAATGAGCAAAACACCCTCGTGCTCGTCCAGCGCGTCCTGGCAGTGGGCGGGGCCGTGCTGGTCGGCGCGTTAATGATCATCGCCTGGTTCTCCGCCCGCCAGGTCGTGCGACCGGTGCAGACCGCCTCGGCGATCGCGGCGCGGTTAGCTTCGGGGCAGTTAACCGAGCGCATGACCGAAAGAGGCGCACACGAGCTGGCGCAGCTAGCCCGGTCTTTTAACGAAATGGCGATGAGCCTGCAGGAACAAATCCGCCAGCTCGAAGAGCTCTCCCACTTGCAGCGCCGCTTTGTTTCCGATGTTTCCCACGAATTACGCACGCCACTGACCACGATCCGCATGGCCGCGGAGGTCATGTACGCCTCCCGGGAAAGTTTTCCACCCGCCTTGGCCCGCTCCTGTGAGTTGCTGTCAACCCAGCTCGACCGGTTCGAAGCGCTCTTGGCCGATCTGCTGGAAATCAGCCGCTTCGATGCGGGCGCCGCCGATTTGGATGCCGAAAACGCGGACGTGACCGTGCTCTTGCAGCGCGTAATTGACTTAACCGAGCCGCTGGCCGAATCCAAGGGCACCCAGTTGCGGGTCGAAAAACCGGATGAACCGGTGCGGGCCGATATTGATGTGCGCCGCGTTGAACGCATTTTGCGGAACCTGATTTCCAACGCGATTGAACACGCCGAAGGCCAACCGATCGACGTCATACTCGACGGCGATGAGGACGCCATCGCGATCGTGGTGCGCGACTACGGTGTGGGCATGTCCGCCGACGAAGCCGCCCACGTTTTTGACCGGTTCTGGCGCGCCGACCCCGCCCGGGCCCGCACCACGGGCGGCACCGGACTGGGGCTTTCCATTTCCGTGGAAGACGCGAACCTGCACGGCGGTTGGCTCCAAGCCTGGGGCCGGGAGGGCGCGGGCGCGAGCTTCCGGCTGACCCTGCCCCGCCGGGCGGGCCGCTCCTTCGAGTTCTCACCCCTCCCGCTCGCGCCGCACGACCGGAGCGAGGAAGATGCCGTTCTCGAGCGCACCGACCCCGCCGCGATGCCGCGCATTGCGGGCGGATGGCTGGATATGAGTGATGACAGTGACTAGAACCGTGCCTAAAACTAATTCGCGCCGCCGCACCCGACGTGCGCGTAAGTTCAGCGCCGTAGCGAACCTTATGGCGAGCGTTTTGCTTGCCGGCGCTTGCGCGCAAATCCCCACCAGCGGCTCGGTCCAACCCGGTATTGACGAGGTCTCCGTCCCGCGCAGCGGCTATCTGCTCGCGGCCGGCCCCACCCCGGGCGCGAACCAGATCGAAATCGTGCAGGGCTTCCTACGCGCCCTATCCGCGGGCCCCGAGGATGATTTCGTAGTCGCCCGCGAATACTTAATGGAAGAAACCCGCCGCACCTGGGCGCCCGCCGAACGGGTCATCGTCCACCCCACCAGCAGTTCCTTAGAACCCGTCCTCGAAGAGGACAACTCGGTCCACCTCATGACCCCCATCACCGCGACCCTGGACCGCGACGGCCGCTATGCCCAGGCGGCGGGCGGCGTCGAAGAGGAATTCACCTTCGCGCTCGAGCAAAACTTCGATGGGGAATGGCGCATCTCGCAGGCCCCCGACGCCACCCTCATGTCGGCGGCGAACTTCGACTTCCTCTACCGCGCCACCCCGATCTATTTCGCGAGCCAAGACCAGCAACGACTCGTAGCCGAACTGCGCTGGTTCTCGGAACGCAATCAGGCCACCGCGGCTGCCGCCACCGTCCTCAGCGGCCCCTCACCCTGGCTGCTAGAAGCCACCTATCCGGCCGTTCCGTCGGCAGTGCGGTTGAGTACCGACGGCGTCACAATTGAGGACGGCGTCGCTATCGTCGGTCTCAGCGATCAGGTTTTGAATGCGTCCATGGAGGACCGGGGAGTGCTCGCGGTAGAAATGCAGCAAACCCTGCTGCGGATTCCCAATGTGCACGCGGTGGAATTACAAAACGGGTCGGTGCCACTGGTCATGCCCACCCCACTGCCCACCATCGACCGGGAACCGGCCTCGCCCGGATCGCTCATGGCTTTGGGGTCAGATGAGGACGGCGAACCGGCGCTCCTGGAATTTGCCAACGGACTCTTCACCGCGCGGGAGGGGCTGACGATGCCCGAGGAACCCGTACACGATTTCGCGGTCGCGCTCGCGGACCCAGATCTGGTCGCCGCCGCGACAGACGCCGGAGTGTTGGGGCTGCGCGCCGACAGCGAGACGGTCACCCTCCTCGCACAAGAGGGGGTTACCTCCGTCTCGTGGGACCGCCAAGACTGGCTGTGGGTGGCCCGCGAAGAAACCCCAAACCAGCTAGTGGTCATAAACACCGACGGCGAATATCAAGAGATCGCCGCCGACTGGCTGACGGGACGCGACGTAATTGAGGCCCGCGTGGCCCGTGATGGCGCCCGCATCCTGGTGATCTCGCGCGATAATGCGGGGACCTCACTCGACGTTGCGGCGATCGTCCGCGATGACGAGGGTCGCCCACAATCCCTGGCCGAACCCCTGCAATTAGGCGGATCGATCAAGAACCCCACCACCGCGGTCTGGGTAGATAGCCTGCTAATCGCGACGCTCGCCGAGGGACCAACGGGCTCGGAAGCGGTTCCGTACCTGATCGAGGTGGGCGGGCGCACCAATTCCCTGCCCTCAGTTGAGGACGCGAAATGGTTGGCAGCCGGTAAGGGCGAACGGAACCTGTATTTGGGGGCCGCGAACGGGCGCATCTATGTGCGCGATGGGCAAACCTGGTCACCCATTGCCGAAGACGTGCGTGATCCCCACTTCCCCGGCTGACCGGGGCATCCACCGCTAGTTACTGCGGGCGGTCGGAATGTGAGCCCTAGTGAGCAAACTGGCGGAATGAAAGTTAAAGCGACCGCGCGGGCGGCAGCCGAGACCTTGCGCGGATTTGGCCGCGAACTCGGCGAAATAATCGTGCCCCTGGCCTGCGCCGGTTGCGGGAACTACGGGGCTGCCCTGTGCGATGATTGCTGGCTCGAGTGGCAAGTGGGAGCGATACGGGCCGAACACCTCATTCCAGCGTTCGGGCGGCGCTCCCAAATCCCGCTGTGGGCGGCAGCGCCCTATGACGGCGCGGTACGCCAGACCATCGTGGGCATTAAAGACCGGGGGCGGCTCGACGTCCTCAATTTAGTTTCCGGGGCGGCCCTGCGCCTGGCGGAACGCATCGGACCGGCCCTCCAAGATCCCGCGGTGGCGCAACGCGGACCCGTGCAGGTGATTTCCGTGCCCCCGCGCAAACCGGTGTGGTTGGGGCGGCGCGAAGTCGAACTGCCCGCGCACTTCGCCCAAGAGCTAGTGGCGGGCCTGGGCCGCGCGGGCGTGGCCGCTGCCAGTGCAACAGTTCTGCGCCAACAGCGCTGGACTCAAGATCAAGTTGGGTTGGGACGCGCGGCGCGTTTAAGAAATCGCGCCGGCAGTATGCGCCTCGATCCGGCGAGCCCAAATCTGGAAGCCCGGGCCGTCTTGGTGGTCGACGACGTGGCCACCACAGGGGCCACAATGCGCGAGGCCGTGCGGAAACTGACCCATGCCGGGGCGATTGTTTTGGGTGCCGCGGTGCTGGCAGTTACCCCACTTCGGACCCCGTTAGCCGAAGAGGAAGAAAAAATCTAGGACGTTTTGATCTGCCAAAAGTGGTCCGAGTGCACTAACGTTCTAGTAAGAAGTACCCGGCAGTAGGAGGTGGGCCAAGACAGGGGCGCATAGAGGCGAATAACCCAGTGTGAAGAAATAATTACCACTCCTGCGCCGGAAGCTCCGGCGCACCAATCCTCGGAGGTCTTCGTGGAAATTGTCGTCGTCGGTCGTCACACCGAAATCAAAGATCGCTTTCGTCGGCATGTAGAGGACAAGCTCGCAAAAGTTGAGAAATTTGCGCCGCAGGTGCAACGAATCGAAGTTGTTGTCACCCGGGAGCGCAACCCGCGCCAGGCGGATCACGCCGAGCGGGTAGAAGTTACCGTCCGAGGGAAAGGTCCCGTGGTGCGCGCTGAAGCCGCCGCGAGCGACCGCTATGGAGCACTCGATTTGGTGCAAGAACGTCTCTTGGAGCGGCTGCGCCGCATGCGCGATCGCGCGAAAGATCACCGCGACCGCCGCCCCATGCAACTCGTTCCCGAATCCCAGCCCGATGTGCCACTGACAAGTTTTACCCCCGAAGAGCCCGCGGAAGTCCCCGCGCAATCTAATGGCTATTCCGAGGATGAAGAACCTGAACTGCCGCGCCCAGAGGTCGACGGCGATGCGGTCGAGATTCAGTTGGGTGCCTCGCCCGTTGTGATCCGCGAGAAGGTCCACAGTGCGAAGCCGATGACCATCGACGATGCGCTCTACCAAATGGAACTCGTCGGCCACGACTTTTACCTATTTGTTGACGCTGAATCCGGCCAACCCTCCGTGGCATACCGCCGGCGCGGCTGGACTTACGGCGTTATTCGCCTCGCGACAAAGTAGTTGTTCGCTGACAACTAAATAAAAACCATAGGAATCGTGTGGGGCTGACTGTAAAATTGGTTAGCCCCACACGTATGTGGACGGAATGACGCGCTCCTGCTCCAAATGCGGCGCGACCTCTCCACTTCATACCGTCCTGGCATACGATGGCCGATGGACCGGAAATCGGTTCACCTTGCGATCAAACACAAGGGTCAACCCTGGTAGGAGTTTTACGTGGCTGCATTTTTCGAGAAGATTCTGCGCGCCGGTGAAGGCCGCGCGCGCAAACGTCTTGAAGCCATCGCCGCACAGGTCAACGCCCTCGAAGAGGGATTCACCGATCTCACCGATGAGGAACTCCGCGAAGAGACCGATCGGTTCAAGGAACGCATCGCCGCGGGTGAAAAGCTCGACGATCTCCTGCCAGAGGCGTTCGCTGCCGTGCGCGAAGCCTCCCAGCGCACTCTCGGGCTGCGCCACTTTGACGTCCAGATGATGGGCGGGGCTGCGCTCCACCAGGGCAATATCGCTGAGATGCGCACTGGTGAAGGTAAGACCCTGGTCGCGACGCTGCCCGCCTACTTGAACGCATTAAGCGGCAAGGGCGTCCACATCGTCACGGTTAACGACTACCTCGCGAGCTACCAAAGTGAGCTCATGGGCCGCGTCTTCCGGTTCCTGGGCCTGACCACCGGCTGCATTACCTCCGGCATGACCCCCGCCCAGCGCCGCGAACAGTACGCCGCTGACATTACTTACGGAACGAATAACGAATTCGGTTTCGACTACCTGCGCGACAACATGGCCTCCTCGATGGAAGACCTGGTGCAGCGCGAACACAATTTCGTGATCATTGACGAGGTCGACTCGATCCTCATCGACGAGGCACGCACCCCACTCATCATCTCCGGTGCGGCCGGGGGAGATGCCAATAAGTGGTACGTAGAATTCTCCCGCCTCGTGCAGCGCCTGAAGCGCGAAGAAGACTACGAGGTCGATGAGAAGAAGCGTAACGTCGGCGTCTTGGAGCCCGGTATCGCCAAGGTCGAGGACTATCTGGGCATCGACAACCTTTATGAGTCTTTAAATACGCCGCTGATCGGGTTCTTGAACAACGCGCTGCGCGCCAAAGAACTGTTTAAGCGTGACAAGGACTACGTCGTGATGAGCGGCGAAGTCCTTATCGTTGACGAGCACACCGGGCGCATGCTGCCCGGGCGGCGCTATAACGAGGGCATGCACCAGGCGATCGAGGCTAAAGAAGGCGTTCCGATCAAGGCGGAAAACCAGACCTACGCCACGATCACCCTGCAGAACTATTTCCGCCTCTACGACAAAATCGCCGGTATGACCGGTACCGCGGAAACTGAAGCCGCGGAGTTCTATTCAACTTATAAGATCGGCGTAATTCCGATCCCGACGAACAAGCCGATGATCCGGATGGATCAGTCTGACTTGGTTTATAAGCACGAAGAAGCCAAGTTCGAAGCCATCGTGGAAGACATCGTCGAACGCCACGCCAAGGGGCAGCCGGTACTGGTTGGTACCACCAGCGTCGAAAAGAGCGAGTTGCTCTCGAAGATGCTGCGCAAGCGCGGGGTACCCCACGAAGTTCTCAACGCTAAGCACCACGAGCGGGAAGCCGCGATTGTCTCGATGGCGGGACGCAAGGGCGCCGTTACCGTTGCCACCAACATGGCCGGTCGCGGTACTGACATCATGCTCGGTGGTAACGCCGAGTTCTTGGCCGTGCAAAACCTCGCGGCGCAGGGCTTGGACCCGGCCGAAAGCCCCGAAGAGTACGAGGCAGCCTGGCCGGAAGCGCTGAAGGAAGCGCAAGAAGCCGTCAAGGCGGAGCACGAAGAGGTCAAGGAAGCCGGCGGTCTGTACGTCATCGGCACCGAACGTCACGAATCGCGCCGGATCGATAACCAGCTGCGCGGTCGTTCCGGCCGCCAGGGTGACCCCGGCGAATCCCGCTTCTACCTGTCATTGACTGACGACCTGATGCGCCTGTTCAACTCGGCCGTAGCTGAGTCGCTCATGAACCGGGCGGGCGTTCCGGATGACACCCCGCTGGAATCGAAGATGGTTTCGCGCGCGATCCAATCGGCGCAAACGCAGGTGGAAGCCCGCAACTTCGAAATCCGCAAGAACGTACTGGAATATGACGATGTTCTTTCGCGCCAGCGCACCGTAATTTACGATGAGCGCCGCCGCGTCCTCGAGGGCGAAGATCTCGCGGATCAGGTCCAGCACTTCTTGAACGATGTCATCGCCCTCCACGTAAATGCCGTGGCGAGCGAGGCGCGCCCCGAAGAGTGGGACCTCGACCAGTTGTGGAACGAATTGGCCACGGTCTTCCCCGTCAGCATCACGGTGGACGAAGTTATCGAAGAGGTCGGCGGCCAGGCCGGTTTATCGCGCGACTTCCTCTATGAGGAATTGCTCGCGGATGCGCGTCTGCAGTACCAGGA
>Ga0209487_1003356_pt1 | contig 12596 bp, 12 predicted proteins | sample Poulit2012_FD_187524 | JGI IMG/M metagenome (GOLD analysis project Ga0209487, IMG submission 187524) | Agricultural soil microbial communities from Georgia to study Nitrogen management - Poultry litter 2012 (SPAdes) (version 2) | ecosystem: Environmental > Terrestrial > Soil > Agricultural land... | reverse complement strand
ACATGGGGAGACTTTCACCACCCAGCCATTTCCGAAACAGAAGGGGAATATGACGGTGAGTTTGTTTTTGCAAACGACGTAGGAAACAACCGTGTAGCAGCAGTAGATCTTAAAACATTTGCGACAACCGATATTATGGAACTTGGAGATAATATGGGTGGACCACACGCTGGTGTGTTTGTAACGGAAAATACGGAATACATAGCATTACCAACTCGTTTCTCTCGTCCAATGGGAGGAGAGTATGAGTCATTAGATAATTTTGAAGAGGAATACCGTGGTGTAGTAAGTATGGCAACATTCGACCGGGAGGAGAAAGAGTTTGATACTGCTTTTCAAATTTCGCTTCCACCATGGTCTTATGACTTATCTGACGCTGGAAAGAAAATGTCAGGTGATTGGATTGTCATGACGACGTATAATACAGAATTTGCAACAACGAACTTAGAAATTAACGCCTCACAAAATGACCGTGACTATATTGTCATGATTAATTGGAAACAACTTGAGGAAGATGTAGCAAACGGAGAATATGAAGAAGTAAATGGTGAGAAGATGATTGACCCACGTGAGCATGAAGGTGCCATCTATGCTGTACCTGTAGCGAAATCACCACATGGAGTAGACGTGACACCAGATGGAACGAGATTTATTGCAGCAGGAAAATTAGCGCCATTAATGACTGTGTTTTCTTTTGAAAAGGCATTTGAAGCAATTGAAAGTGAAAACTTTACAGGAGAAGAACATGGTATTCCAATCCTTCCATATGAAGAAGTAATGGAAAGAGAAGTGGACCCACCAGGTGCTTTAGGGCCGCTTCATACACAGTTTGATGATCGTGGCAATGCATTTAATACGATGTTTATTTCTTCTGAAGTAGTGAAGTGGGATATCGAGACAGGCGAAGTTATCGATCGAACGCCGTCTTACTTTGCACCAGGACATGCTTCTGCAACGGAAGGAGATACAACAAACCCGACTGGTGAATGGCTCGTATCATTAAACAAAATGGCAAAAGAAAACTTCCTATCTGTTGGGCCATCCCATCCAGAATCAATGGACTTAATTGATATTTCTGGAGAAAAGATGGAGCATGTGATGGCGGCACCAGTGGACCCAGAGCCACACTATGCCCAAATGATTAGTGCAGATAAATTAGATCCAATTCGTTTATATGAAAAAGATGAAGACCGTGAAAATGCAGTTTGGGACCAAGAAGACGCAAGGATTGAACGAGATGGAGATGAAGTAGATGTGTATGGTACAGCATTCCGTTCACGATTTGTTCTTGATGCTTCCTCCGATCGTCCTGATGTAATTGAAGTAAACGAAGGAGATACGGTACGAATTCACTTAACAAATACAGATATTGACCAAGATGCGACCCATGGTTTTGCGATTAATGACTATGATTTAAACTTTGAAGTCCAACCTGGTCAAACAGCTACATTAGAGTTTGTTGCGGATAAAGCGGGAACATATCCTATTTATTGTTCTAACTTCTGTTCTGCACTACACCAAGAGATGAGTGGTTATTTACTCGTTAAACCGAATGAGTAATTAATTCTTAATCCGTCAGCAAACAAACAAAATGAATGAAAGGAAGTTATGGAGTTTGCTTCATAACTTCCTACAAATCTTATAAGGGGCTGATTGTGATGGGGAAAAATAACAAACTTCATAAAAAAAATCTTTCCATAACATCCATGATTTTATTATTGGTTGCAGCAGCATTATTTATCATTTCCATCCAGTTTCCGTGGTGGAGAATGGACTTCTTTGCACCACAATATCCTGAGGGTCTTGATATTATTGTATATCCAAATAAATTAACTGGAGACATAGACATTGTAAACAATTTGAACCATTATATTGGGATGAAAGAATTTTCAACGGAATCATTCCCAGAACTTGCTTATCTACCTTATATAGCCTATGCCTTCGCTGCTCTAACAGTTGTTGTGGCATTACTGCGTAAGAAAATATATTTGTATATTTTGACTACTTTACTTGCTGTTGGTGGTGCCATTGGCTTAGTTGATATGCATTTTTGGCTTAAAAAGTATGGAACAGAACTTGATCCGAATGCAGCTATGTATTTAGATCCATTTATCCCACCAATTATAGGAGAAAATACAATTGCTAATTTTACTACATATAGTAAGTTTGGTATTGGAGGGTATTTATTAGGGGTAATATTTTTAATCTTTGTTTTTTGTCTCTGGTTTGACCGAAGAAAAAAGGGACGAGAAGAATGAGAAAATTATTTGTAGTCTTGATAATATGTATCGTAATATTCGTGTTTGCTCCTACTACTTTTGCACAAGGAAACACGTTGCAGAACTTAATTGATGAAACAGAAGCAGGTGAAACATTAGAACTAAAAGCAGGTGTATATGAGGGGAATGTCACTATTGATACACCAATGACGATTATTGGAGAAGAAGGTACGGTCATAGAAGGTGACAAAACGACAAACGTTATTGAAATCGAAAGTGATAATGTGACATTAGAGAACTTAGAGGTAAAAGGAAGCGGGATGAGCCGAGATTCTAAAGAAGAGCATTCAGGTATTCGCGTCATGGGGAATCATACAAAACTTAAAAATTTAACGGTAAAAGAAAGCTTCCATGGGGTTCTTTTAAATCGAATCGATGATACATCGATAAGTAATTTAACCATCATTGGTTCAGCTACGACAAGTTTATCAGAACAAGGAAATGGGATTCACATTTTACGTTCTAGTAACAATATTATTGAACATAGTTATATTGAAAAGTTCCGTGATGGGGTGTACGTCGAATACTCTGACAACAATGAAATTAACAATAATACGATGACGGAAACGAGATATGGTTTGCATTATATGTATTCTGATTACAATTCTTTTACAGATAATCATTTTGTACATAATGTCGGAGGAGCAACAATTATGCATTCCGATTATATAACACTTGAAAACAATGAATTTTCATTTAATCAAGGCTCTCAATCATTCGGTTTACTTGTGCAAACAAGTCGGAAAATTGATGTGCTGCAAAATAAATTTCATTTAAATCAACGTGGATTATTACTAGAACATTCGACAGGGAACAATATCGAGGAAAATGAATTTTTTAAAAATCAAATCGGAGTCGAACTTTGGACATCTGCTACATCGAATGTATTTTCCAAAAATACATTCCGTAACAATACGAACCATGTATTAACAGTTGGCGGGAAATCAAACAATGATTGGTCCGATACAAATGGTAATGGGAATTACTGGGATGAACCGATGCTTGATTTAGACAATGACGGTGTGAGTGATATCCCATTTGAATATACATCTTCTTTAGGGGATTTAATTGAGAGTAGTGATGAACTTGCTTATTTATTCCTAGAGAGCCCAGCGGTAACAGTATACGAAAAAACAAATGATATTTTAGGTAATCAGGATGTGATGGCATTTGATGAATATCCATTATTGCTGGAAAAGGAAAGTAATTATGGCTTATACATTGCTATAAGTATTTTCATTATAGGAGTAGGAATTGTATATTTCATCATGAAAAGACGCACCAAAACAATTAGAAGATAATGTTTCAATTAAATATATTAGTAGTGGATGACAAGGGAGTGGACAATATATGCCCTATATTTGGAAAGAATGGCTAGAACAAGTAAGAAGTAAGGGATTGTGGTTTGGTTTAGCAATGTTGATGCTTACTTCCTTATTTTTAATTGCTGAAGCGAGAAGTTTCCCAGCAGATTTAGGTTTTGAAGTATTGCTATTATCATTGTTTGATATGAATCTATATTTAATTCCTTTATTTACGATGTTTCTAGCATCATTCTCAATATATCAAGAAAAAGAATTAAAAACAGATATGATTTTATTAACTAAAAAAGAATCGGCAATGTCGTTTTTATTTCGTAAATCGATTGCGATTCAATTTTCATTATTAGCTGCATTTGTCGGTGCTTACTTTATATTAGCTTTCTTTATGATAGGGTTCTTATCCTTTCATATCATGAGCTTTGTGCATTTCATTATAGGATTAATCGTTTTTGTTATTATTTTTAATCAAATCGGTATTTTCCTAGGCACCATTAGTAGAACAAAAATGCAACTGATCAGTATAAATATATTAACATGGTTTTTTGTCGTATTTTTAATCGATTTGATCTTTTTGTACATTTTACCAACTATTACTTTCGATAATTTACGACTGTTTTCTTGGATTTACTTTTTAGATCCTATGCATACTGTACGTTTTTATTTAGAAGTGAACTTAGGCATGTTTTCCATGTCTCATATGTCGCGGTTAATGGAGAAGTTTGTTTTTATGGATGCATGGATATTCCTCCTTATTAATATAATTGTTTGGCCACTTATATTTTTCGGACTTTCATTATTATTTAAAAAACGGGGTGGTCGTCATGATTAAAGTGGAACAATTGTCACAAAACTATGATAAAAAGAAAGTGTTAGATGCAGTGAACCTCCATGTGGAAAGAAATGAGCGATGTGCGCTTGTAGGACGAAATGGATCAGGAAAGTCAACGCTCATTCATTCGATGCTTGGCCTGCTTCCGCTTAAAAAGGGAAAAGTAACGCTCAATGGACATAGTAATAGAAGTCAAATATGGAAACAACATGTATCTTATTTACCGGAGAAATTCCATTTATATCCACATTTATCAGGTTGGGAAAACATGATATTTTTTGCTGCGCTCGTAGGTAAAACGAATGAACAAAAGATAGAAGAGAAGTTAAAGAGTGTATCCTTATGGGATGATCGTCATGTACAAATTAATGGCTATTCAAAAGGGATGTTACAACGATTAGGACTTGCAGTTATGCTTTATTTTGACACAGAAATTATTATTTTAGATGAACCAACTAGCGGTTTAGATCCAATAGGACGAAAGGAAATATTGTCTATCATTCAAGGACTAGCAAATAAAACAGTGTTTATGGCTTCCCATCATATTGATGAAATTAAACAAGTGTGTACTCATATTGCGTTTTTAGAAGCTGGAACGATTACGAAGTATACAGTGGATGAATTTTTACAAGTTTATGATGAAATTTATGTGTAAAGGAGCATTAAACAAATGAATAGGTTCATAGGAATCGTACTTGTCGTTGTTTTTATATTAGTCGGCTGTGGTGGGACAAAAATGGATGTTGCTATAGAAGAAATACCGAATTATAAAGATGGTGTTGCCTATCCAATCGTATTAACCGTTGAAGATGGGAATGAAGCTGTAACGGGCTTAGAGGTTGTAGCAAATTTAGAAATGTCTCGAATGGACCATGGAACGATTGAAGTAGTTTTCACAGACCATGGTGATGGAACATATGAAGGCGAAGTTGAGTTACCGATGGCTGGGGAATGGATTGCAGATGTTGTTTTGACACAAGACGGCAAAACATACGATGAAACATTGACATTTGAAGTAAGCGAGGGATGATGAGATATGAAGTTACGAATAGGGTTTTTACTACTAATCTCCTTTTCATTACTAATAGGATGTTCGACGAATGCTGCGTCAAATACAGAACAAAATGACGAAGAAGAACAAGCAAAAAGTGAACAACAAACTGAGCCTAGTAGTGACGAGGATGTTGTCACCATCGAGGACAAAACGTTTACAGGGGATGACCTTGAATTTTATACGAAAATGAATGAACTAAAACTTGTCGTACAAATTGGAAGTGCAGAAGATGACGATACAGTTGCATATTTAGAAGAGCAACGAAACTACTATGAAAATATTAATGTAAATTTACATAGTATGATTGAATTATATGCGATGTCATTATTAGCGGAGGAAAAGAACTATTTCGTTCCTGATGAAAAATTGCTAAAAGCTGTAGAAGATTTCAATAACAATATAGAGGAAGTGGACGAAGCGGTTGAGTTAATCGATGAATATGGTGAGCAACAATACAACCGCCAGATTGAGGAATATATTCGACAAACGATGTTACGTGACAGAGTAGCACAAGAGTTAGAAGAAGAATTAATCGAAGAAAACCCCGAAGCAATTGAAGAAGAAATCAATTATTTATTAGAAGATAAATATGACGATTTATTAATGGATCAAATGTCTACATTAGAAATGGATATCCATTTACAATAAAAAAAGGCTGACTTTATGAATGTCATGAAGTCAGCTTTTTCGTTGGAGTGATATATTTTTACAGTGTGAATGACACCCGTCAAAGCGAGGATGTTTTTGCCTAGATTAGGTTGCTTGCGGGAACGTTCTATCGCATCAAGGCGATGAAAAATAAGCAAAGGTTGATATGCAAGAACGCTCTATCGCATCAAGGTGATGTAAAATAAGCAAAGGTTGATATGCAAGAATGTTCTATCGCATCAAGGTGATGTAAAATAAGCTAAGGTTGATATGTAAGAATGTTCTATCGCATCAAAGTGTGTAATATTCGCTTAGGTGTAAGGGAATCCTATAAGGTCACACTCGAGTATGAACTAATTTTTTCTAATTTCGAATGCAAGCCATCCCTTGCGTTAATATTTTCATTTATGAACCAAAATACTCCTCGCCAGCATGTGCCACATTAGGGATTTCATTATTTTCCCATATTATCGTTGGAAAACCCCACCCGGTTTCGTGTATTAATTATTTATGGAAACGTATTTTGTATTTAATGTTCGAGTTATAAGCGAAAATTTTATATGATAACATTATTGGTCTTAATAGGGAGTAAATTTTAGTAGAAGATGTTTTTATTATTTTAGGAGGAGTGATTCGGGTGATTGTTGTAACGACAAATGATTTGCCAGGTAAAACCATTACAGAAGCAAAAGGCTTGGTTCAAGGTAGTACGGTGAAAGCGAAACATGTTGGGCGTGATATTGGTGCAAGTTTTAAAACACTTGTCGGAGGGGAGATTACAGGGTACTCCGATTTAATGGTAGAAGCAAGAGAAGAAGCGACGGCTCGCATGAAGAAAGAAGCGGAAGCATTAGGAGCAAATGCGATTGTAGGCATGCGTTATCAAACAGCGCAAATAATGACGTCAGCTGCAGAGGTCGTTGCTTACGGTACAGCTGTAATCATTAAATAAGTGCCACAATACGAACATCTATACATTTTAAAATGGTGCCTGTTTATTAATGTAAGCAGGCGCCTTTTACGTTGGATAAATAGAATATCGCTTAAGTTCTCGTGCAACACGTGAAATAGGTAACCCGACTACATTATAATAATCCCCAATAATTTGTTTTACAAAAATAGCACCAAGATTTTGGATTCCGTAAGCTCCTGCTTTATCATAGGGATCTGTCGTTGCAACATACCAGGTTATTTCTTCATCTGTTAAAGGGTAAAATTCCACCTCTGTGTGTTCTACAAATGAAAACTGTTGTTGGTTTGAGCGAATGGAAACTCCGGTATAAACGTCATGGCGCTTTCCACTTAAGGTAGCGATCATATCAAAAGCATCCTTTTTATTTTGAGGTTTGCCAAATATACTTCCACGATAGGAAACGATAGTATCTGCTGATAAAATCACTTCATTATCTCGGGTTATGGGCGTATGTTCTCCTTTAAGGATTGCGAGTTGTTCCACCTTTTCTTGTGGGTTGTCGGTTGTAGAAAATGTCGTTTCATCGATTGTTGGTATTTGGATTGAAAATGGAATGTTTACTTGTTGTAAAAGTGCTTGTCTTCTAGGAGATGAAGAAGCTAAAATAAGTTGGCTCTTGTACAAGTATTATTTCTCCTTTCGTTCATAATGGCGTTTATCGTAGTATAACGTAAATTGTATTAGAAGTCATATAAGCAAATAATAAGAATTTCTTTTTTACAGTCACTTCTAAATAGGAATGAATATACTAAGATAGATGATTACCTATATAGGAGTGATGAAATATGAATATGCAATTTCCGTATCAAACGAGACAACGAGAAGTAGTGAGTGCAGCTTTCGGAGATGTAAACGGGGATGGGATAGAAGATTATGTGTTTTTAACAGCAGTAAGCCCTTCGAATACCTCTAGTCCTTATGTAGAACAAATTAGGTTAAATATCGAAGACGGGGCCACCGGTAAAGTGTATACAATTTTACTGGACCAAGAAGGAGACGCTGGTTATCAACCAACATTGTTTCTAGGTGATTTTACTGGAGATGGTGTCATGAATATTTTAATAACGATTGACTCTGGTGGGTCTGGCGCTTTAACGTATGATTATGTTTTTTCTTTTGTTAATAATCAAAGTGTGAAAATGTTTGATTTCAATGCATATAATGAAAAAAATGAGTACGCTGTCACCTTTTTAAATTATTATAAAGTGCGGATTGAGAGTGCTGTTACGGGGCAAGCCTTTTTACTTACGATTCGTCATCGTGGAGAGGATTATTTATCACAAATTTATGATGAAGATGAAACGTTAAGAGGTCCTGTTGCAGGGATGTTTGATGGGGTTAGTGGATTTTATCCAGTAGATATGGATTACGATGGGGTATATGAGATACAGGCGTATCAACAAATTAGTGGGTTATATCATGCTGATTCATTTGGTTATATTGTAAATACGTTGCGATGGGACGGAGAGAAATTTGCTATTTCACAACAATGGTTTGCGATGTTTGGAGAGAGTGAAGAGTCCTAGAAGAATAGAAAAAAATTCACCCCTTCATTAAGTAATAAAATTTAGAAGAAAAAAACATAAAAAGAAATCCAATCTAACATATGAGAGGATTTCTTTTTAGTTCTCAATATTTCCAACCCCGTTTATTTCACCTAATATACGTTCAATTCGGACTTTATAATAAGGTATTTAATAGGAAGAAAATTATTTCATACCAAGATGGTAATAAATATAATAGAAGAAACCACTCGAAAAGACGATGAAATGATGGTATTGCTTTTTTGATAGGGATCACTATAATTGTAAGGAAAGGCTTTATATGAACGTTGATATTGTTGAGGTGAGGGAAATCTATCAGAAAACAAAATTTCTATTATATTTTTTATTTTGCTTCATAACTTTGTTCTTAGTTGGTTGTATGAAAAGTTACGACTTCGCTACAGAGGAACCATTTATTATCGTAACGATAAGCCCGGCAGGTCCCGATGATTATAGAAACCTTTATAGTGAAAACATAGCCATCGATAACGACGGAAATCTTTCGTTATATACAAATGAATCAAAAAATCTCATTATTAAAGAAGATGCTCCGGTTTTTCAGATGCAATTAAATGAGAAAGAAGTAAATCAAGTAAAAGATGTAATTAAAGAAGAAAAGTTTTTATCATTAAAAGAAGATGTTACTACACCTTCAGAAGACGGCACTTTTAGTTACATAACGGTCAACTTTCAAGATACATCTAAAGAAGTTGGCGGATTAAATCCAGATGATCCACAATTTATGGAGATTCGTAATTATGTTTTTGATTTGATTGAAGACGAAGATAAAAAAGAGTGGAGAAAAGAAATTGAAGAACATATTTGGGATTTAAACTCCCTACGTATAAATGAGAAAACAGAGTACGAGATGGATGATCCTTTTCTAATTTATAGCATGGAGCAGATTTGGAATGAAAGTTCTCTCAATGTGTATTATTATCATGTTGCGATTGATATGGATGGAAATCTCGAAGTATATGCAGAAGAAGGGGAGAATGTTAATGTCGGGCGAGATGCTCCAACATTACATGCAAAGTTAGATAATAAACAAATCGAGAGATTAAAAGTACTTATTCAAACGCATTTTTGGAAGTTGAATGAATCGATAATAAATAGTGATGGTGGAAAACGGATGGAGTCGATTACGGTTCATTTAACAGAGGAATCGAAAACGGTAAGGGGAAGTGATCCGAATCATCCTAGATTTCTTGAAATTCGTAGGGCAATTATGAATATAATGGATCAAAAAGAGTTTGAAGCATGGGAAAAGGAAATCGAAGAGCATATCGATGAAGTGAATGAAGAGTAATTGTAAGAAATGTTTTTAATCATATAAAAAGGACTACTGGATGGCATTATCCATGTAGTCCTTATCCTCATGATGTAGGTTCTTCTGTATTTACCATAATTGCAGCTACTTGCTGTAAATGGCGGTAAAATTCTTCACCAGCTGGATGTTGATCTAAACCAGTTTCTTCAAACGCCTCTTTCATACAACGCAACCAACTTTTCGCCCTTGTGGGAGTAATTTCATGTGGGAGATGCCTCGCACGCATTGCAGGACGTCCGTATTCTTCACTGTAAAGAGGTGGTCCACCAGTGAATTGAGTTAAAAACAATCGTTGTTTATGCATGATTTCGTTAATATCTCCGATGAAGATAGGGATTAACTCCGGGTCGGAATACACTTTTGGATAAAATGCATTCACTAATTCATCGATTGCTTCGGCACCAATTTCATCATAAATACTTCGTAAGTGTTGTTTTGACAATTCCGTTCCCTCCTTACAATAATTTACCTAACATTATATAGGAAAAAGCAAAATGATGGTGTGATTTAAATCACATCTAATTTCTGAAATATGAAAAAATAAAACAATAGATGAATTAATTTCATAAGTGCAAATTCAAGTAATCAATCAGAACATTCACGTTAATTTGTTGTTTTATATCTGTGTTTATAACATTCCCTTGAGTAATTGGAACGGCAGGTAGTCGACTCCACTGGGAATAAAAGCCTCGGTAAGACTAGGAGGACTTTGTCCGACGAAGGCTCAACAGCTTTTCCGCGGAAAGTGACGACCTAGAGTGGCATTAAACTTCCAATCTTATAGTTCGGATTTTTTAAGCATGCTATTGAATTATGAAATGAATTCAAATAGGAAAAGTTTCTCGGTATCACTTTTCCATCCTACGAAATACAATTGGCAGTAGGGTATGGAAGTCACTTGCAGTCATTGCAACTTCACTATTTGTTTTTGCCCATACATCTGCACATAATCCGTGGAGATAGACGGCATGTTTAACTGCATGGTGTGGATCGTCATAATAACTTAGCATGCTAGTAATCATCCCTGTTAATACATCTCCACTACCACCTTTAGAAAGTCCGGTATTTCCAGTTGGATTAATATATACGTCACCATGAGGCATCGCGACAATAGTATACTGTCCCTTAAGTACGAGAATAACGTCATGTTGAGCTGCGAAGTCTTGTGCAAGTGTAATGCGATTACTTTGAATATCAGAAGTAGAAATTCCAGTTAGACGACTAAATTCACCGGGATGTGGTGTAAGTACAGTTGGAGCTTCTCTTTTCCAGTTTTGATTTTTCAATAAAGCACCTGCATCAATGACTAAAGGAATATCTGTTTGCAATAGGAGTTGTAGCGCCTGTTCAACCATGTTTTCATCGTCAAGTCCAGGACCAATCCCAATAGCGCGCACCTTTTCTGGGAGGTGGCCTGTTTTGCAAAAGGTATGCAAACCATCTAATATGTACGTTGCTTCCGGAACGTTAGGTGTAATGACAGATGAGGCAAACTTGGTTGTGCCGATAGTAAGTTTTCCGGTACCACTGCGAATTGCTCCAATAGCTGCGAGCAGTGCGCTTCCTGGCATATGATCAGAACCTGCAAAAAGAAGACTTGTTCCAAATGTACCCTTATGTGCAGCTTCGTTTCGTTTAGGAAGAGTAGTCCGAACAGATTCCTCTGTTATCAGTTGTATGTTACTTTTTTGTTGTAATCCAATAGGGATAGAGACAAGTTCTCCGTAAAAATCACCAGCTGGTACAAGAAACGCAGAAGGTTTTGCACCGTGCAACATAAACGTCGTATCTGCTTTGAAAATGACTGCTTTCTGTCTTGCGGCGTCTTCAGTTATCGCTCCGTTATCGGCATGAACGCCTGTTGGGATATCAATAGCATAACGACGAACTTGCTGATGATTAGCCCAGTTAACAACTTGTGCTAGATGATCTCGTAGCGGTGGGGTAGCACCAACACCAAGTAATGCATCGATAATAACTGTCGGTTTTTCTTCTGAGTAAAGTGTCTCTGCAACTGTAAAATGTTGTTCATAATAATGTAAATGAGCTTGTGCAGTTTCTGTTTTTGGTAAACCGATAGGGAAATGAAGGGTGACTTGATAGCCAGCTTTTTTTAAATAACGCGCAATAACAATGCCATCGCCGCCATTATTTCCTCGACCAGATAAAATGACGATATCATCTTGCTTATTGATATAGTTCGTTAATTTTTGAAAAATATTTCTTCCTGCATTCTCCATTAATGCAAATGTGCTAAATCCTTGTTCTTCTGCTTTTGTATCAACAAATTGAATATCATTAGCTGAATAAACGTACATGAATTCACCTCATTATAATCACTGCCTAGGTTGATTATAAAATATTTGCTAAATATATTATAACTTTTCAGACGTTAAACAGCTAATATTACAAGTTCAATTGATGTTTTAAAGCGACTTGCTCGTTGACTGTTAAAATTGCTCCATGTCGTTCGTATTTGCTCGCTGGCTGTTGAACTTGCTCCATGGTGTTCGTATTTGCTCGCTGACTGCTGAAATTGCTCCATGTCGTTCGTATTTGCTCGCTGGCTGCTGAACTTGCTCCATGGTGTTCGTATTTGCTCGCTGACTGCTGAACT
>Ga0209487_1003355_pt1 | contig 12599 bp, 13 predicted proteins | sample Poulit2012_FD_187524 | JGI IMG/M metagenome (GOLD analysis project Ga0209487, IMG submission 187524) | Agricultural soil microbial communities from Georgia to study Nitrogen management - Poultry litter 2012 (SPAdes) (version 2) | ecosystem: Environmental > Terrestrial > Soil > Agricultural land... | reverse complement strand
CAATTGCAGATCCAGAAGAACTAACAGGTGATATTGGCGAACCTTATGAATCTCAGCCAGAAGACATAGATGGTTATGAATTAGTAGAGGAACCAGAAAATGCCGATGGTGAATTTACAGAAGAGCCACAAACTGTCACCTATGTCTATGCACCAGTTGAAGATGAAGGGGATGCAGCGCCAGTCACAGTTGAATATGTGGATGAGAACGGTAATCTAATCGCAGATCCAAAAGAACTAACAGGTGGTATTGGTGATCTTTATGAAAGCGAACCGAAGGGTATTGATGGTTATGAGCTAGTAGAGGAACCAGAAAATGCTGACGGTGAGTTTACAGAAGGCCCACAAACAGTCACGTATGTCTATAAACCAATCGGTACGGTTGAAGTAGAATATGTGGATGAGTACGGCAATCCAATCGTCGATCTAGAAGAATTGATAGGCGGTATTGGTGATCCTTACCAAAGCGAACCGAAGGACATTGAAGGATATAAGCTAGTAGAAGAGCCAAACAATGCGAGCGGTGAGTTTACAGAGGAAAATCAAACAGTATCTTATGTTTATAAAAAGGTTGATACCATTAGTGGAAATGAGGAGGACAATGATGAAGGCTCCAAACTTCCAAAAACAGCAACAAACACATTTAACTTTATCATGTTTGGTTTATTCATACTGTTAATTGGCACTATCCTTATAGGGATTAACATGAGAAAAAAACGAACAAACTAATCAACTATCTGCCTTTTAGATTTTAAAAAGTCACCTTCCAGGTAAATAAAAACAATCACTTGGAAGGTGACTTTTTTGTAAATGTAGAATAAATCTCACTTAAATGATAGTTGGAAAAGGGGTTTATAAAATTGGGTGTAAGAATTTTATCTGATCAGGAGTTGCTTGAAGCATATCAAACAGCAATACACCTCCAATTGGATTCTGATTTTATAAAAGTTTTAAGTGACGAACTTATTAAGCGATACTTACTAAATGAATTATAAAGTAACATATATCAGGACAGGTAGTGGGTCAACAATGGATTCATTGGTTTATTGAGAGTCAATATCGAATTTTTAGTGAATTTGACTGAAATAGAGGTTGATTTCTTTAAACAGCATCAAACAAAACAAGCCAAGCGATTTTCAATTGAAGTTTTAAACGTGGAGATTCAACAGGGAGGTGTAGGAATTCGATAAATGTATTAAGTAATGGCCCCTTTAAGTGAATACTTAAATGAACATTATATCAATTAAGGGGAGCACATGATATGTGTTTATTGTCTCGTGATTAAAGCTTTAAAAAGCTTTAAAGGTAGTTTTGACAACGGCTAATTGTCTAAATGATAACTATTGTGCTGTGAAGCCACCGTCAATTGGAATAACAGCACCATTAATGTACTTTGCCTCACCGCTCAATAAAAAAATCACCAATGCTGCAATTTCTTCAGGTTGACCGAGTCGGCGTTGTGGAATGCTAGAAACAACCTGTTCGAATGCTTCTGGATTTGCTTCTCGATAATCTTTTACCATAGATGTTTCTGTTGTGCCAGGGGCAATGGCATTCACAACGATGCCATAACGTGCATATTCGGTTGCAATGGTTTTCGTAATACCTACGAAGCCATGCTTGGTTGCGACGTATGTACCAACTGTTTCTTGGCCAACTAAGCCGGCAGTTGAAGATGTATTGACAATAGAGCCCCCCGCCATTTTTTTAACATGACTTCGAGTACGTATTTAATGCCATATAAAGCACCAAGTAAGTTAATGCCAACGACTTGTTCTATTTCTTCAATTGTATTATCAGCGAATCTTGTGCCAGGCCCGGATATACCAGCATTGTTATAAAACATATCAATTTTGCCAAATGTTTTAACCGTTTCATCTACATATTTTTTAACATCTTTACTAACTGACATCAGCTTTAACAAGAATTGATTCGACTTTTTTTATCCTCTAGTAGCCTAACTGTTTCTTGCCCCGCTTTATCAGAGATATCGACAACAACATGAATGCCAATTCTGTTAAAGTTAATGCAAAAGCTCGTCCCAAACCGTTGCCAGCTCCTGTTACAATTGCTACTTTATATTTAGATTCCATATATTCATCACCTTTAAATATATTATTTCTTATCAATATTTCTCGAAGTAAGGGGGTTAAACAAATACTTTTAATATAATGTTTAAATGTCTAAATAAAAAGGTTGGTAAATTTTAGAGGATCGTGTCCAAGAGAACTTGCTTTTTGTAGTTTTATAATGATGTCTAAAGCAAATGACCATAAACCTGTCGATATTTCCCGGGAAATTATTTATCATGTTCTATGTTTTTTTGTCGTATGATTGTTTTTCTTTAAGAAATGTGGACATTGAGCCAGCAAACCCGTTTTAGTGGCAAGGATCTGCCTTTATGAAGCGGTTATTCGTCCGAGCATTTAAAACGTATGTGTAAAATAGTTCTCGGTGGAAATTATTTCAAAATCCTAAAAAGTGAAAAAGCAATCTATCATTAAATGTATGCTTGGATGGCAAATACATTTAGGAAAGAGGCCTTTTCATGTACGACGTTTTCGCAGAATACATGGATGACGTTTTTACGACGATCAATCATATCATTAAAAAGAAAAAACAACAGGAAGGCTGGACTGTAAAAAAAGTGATTCCAAGCATGTGTTATTCACATTTGAGTGGGTAATGTTTACGCATACGCTTATGCATTACCTTGAAGGGAATCCACGCTACCCCTTCGGCTTCTAATGATTATCCCCATTATTCTATTAAGTTTTAGTTCACAGATTGTTCATTCAGGTTTTTTTCAAGAAATATTTATTACATTATCTAATTACTCAATCTTACATCTTATGACGATATTTTTAATTATAAGCTTGATTATTTATGTATTATCGTATGTTATGCATTAGTAGTCGTAAAAAGGAAAAACTTCTAAAAAATTGGAGGGATCAATTTAATTTATGGTACAGTTAATGATTAAAGATTACGGGATTCAAAAGAAACAGGTGTTATTCACAATAGCACTTCTTATAGGTCTTATAACATTATGGCACACCACTGGTACACCGATTGAAATGATGTATTTAGTAGGTGGATTAGTTTTTTCACTCTCTCTGGTTACTGGTGGACTTGGGTACGATGAAGAAAATGGTGTCACGAAATTCCTACTTACTTTACCAGTAGAAAGAAAAGATATCGTTGTTGCAAAGTACACAACAGGATTACTTTCCGTATTATTAGGCACAGTAATGACTTTCGTTCTAGTCGAAGCTTTGAACTTGATAGTAGACTCAATAGATACTCCACCTTGGACTTTGATTTTCGGAAGTGTAATGGGAAATTTGGTGGCAATAGCTCTTATTCTTGCGGTTTATTATAAATTTGGTAATAAAAATATTAGATATATATATGTCGGTTTTATCTTATTAGCAGTTGGGGGTATTTTTCTTTATAACCTAACTGATATAGAAGTAGCAATTATGCAGTGGATTTCCGATTTCAATCAACTGGTACTCATTATGGTATCAATTCTTATTACACTTATTATATACTTTATTTCTTTGCTGTGGTCGATGCGAGTGATGGCTCGAAAAGAGCTTTAAATTGAAATTCATTTAAGTTTGCTATAAAAGTTAGACGATTAATCATGAATGTTTTTATAAGTTTATTCAATTGGAATATTATAAATAGACCCATTGTCCAAAATGTAATGTAACTTTATTATTAAAACTATAAGGACAATTGAATAAAAAAACGTTTATATGGTCTGAAGAACCGGTTGACCGTGTATTATTTGAACTTAATATTGATTCAAAAAACCTTTATACCAAGGGTCATAGCATGCTTTGATGCATATTAACACATAAGTTTTAAATGATTTTATGGTCACTATACTACTCTTAAAATTAGGAGAATTGTTATGGTTGAATTATATACTGATAAAGTAACTCAAAAGAAACGTGCAATACCTTTAGATATCGCACGAGGATCCATGCTCTTTTTGATAATCCTTGCACATATACCATTGTATTTATACACGATAGAACCAGGTGTAATAACAAAAGTAGCTGGTAGTACACCTATAGAACATTTCTTGAATTTTCTAATGGAAATTATAGTAGATAATCGGGCACGTCCATTATTCGCAGTACTGTTTGGTTATGGTCTAATTATGATTCACCGTAAGCAATGGGAAAGAAGGGGGCTTGTGGAAGCGAATCGTATTATAAAAAGGCGTTGCTGGTATTTAATTTTGTTTGGAGTCATGCTCGTAGGTGTTGCAGATGGGCAAGATATATTAATGACATATGGTATTGCTGGACTAATATTAGTTCCTAGCTTAAAAAAGGACAGAAATAAGATTAAGAAATATGTGTTTATTTTTACAACGATATGTCTCATTTATATACCAATATTTTGGGGCGGCGTGTTATTTGGTATCCAATCCTATGGAATGCCGCTAGAATTAACTGGTCAAGAAACATACTTAAATACAACATTTAATCGACTAATTAATATACCTATTAATCCATTGTTTAATCATATTTTTTACCCTATTATCCCATCAGTACTGATGGGGATTTGGTTAGGAAAGTTAAATTTATTAATTAAGCCGCAGGATCATATAAAACTGCTAAAGCAATTAACGATTAGTTGCTTAACAATTTCACTTGTGGGCGCTATACCACTAGTTCTGATTAACGACGTTTGGTTTCCTGTTTTTTTTATGGCAGGAATAGCATACGGTATTCATATTTTAACTGGTTTTGCAGGTGGTGTAGGATACGCAGCATTATTTGGATTATTGGGAGTAGGCATTAATTATAGTGGTATAATTGTAAAAGCAATCATAGCAATGGGAAAACGTTCGTTAACTTTTTTCGTCATACATGAGGTTTTGATTGTTATACTACTGTCTCCAATTGGGTTCAATGTAGGTGCTTTTTTAACTGTCACAACTTCTGTACTACTTGGTATCATAATGTGGATCATTACTTTATCAATCGCATATTACATGGAATATTGTCAAATAGAAGGTCCGTTGGAAAAATACATGCGCTATTTGACTTATAAAAAACAAGAATAAAAATAAAATACTAGGATAAAATTCTTTCCAATGAGGAAAGGATATTTGGGTATTGGATCTATACTTTGCTATATATTAATAATGATAGTGGACTTGACAACCGCACCAAGAATCATTTCAAAATCACTTGACGTCAGAGGGTTATTGGGCTAAAAGCGGTTAGTATTATGCTATCTACCAATTTGGTAAAACGATTGAATATTGATGTTTAGTGGATGCAGAAGTATGAAAAATAATTGATTTTAGTACAAATAGTGAAAATAAAACCGCGTGAAATCAAGATTTTTAAATTTGATTTCACGCGGTTTGTTCAATTATGAAGAGTTCTTTCTCAATCCCATTTTCATGTCCGAAAAAATATTTAAAGTTGTTAATTAAGAAACGGAATAACCCATGGCTGAAAATGCTATATAAAGTAAGCCATTGTCACTTATTACGCCAAATCACTTGCGGCAAGTTGCTAACTTTCAATTAGAGTATCAGGGAAAACTTGTTGATTATACTAATAACAATAATGATGTAAAAAGTCAAATCCAATTGCAAATCACTCCTATTGGTGCATGGTTTGTTAAAACAGGTATGGAAAGGAAGAAAATAAATGGATCAGCAAATAAATGTTTTAGTCATTGAGGACGATAATGATATAAATCAACTGCTATGTAGAATTATTAAAAAAAGTAACTACTTCCCGCAACCTGCCTATGCTGGAACGGAAGCATTAATTTATTTAGAAAAGAAGAAGTGGGATTTAATTTTGTTGGATTTGATGCTTCCAGGTATGGCAGGGGAAGAAATACTCGCAGAAATGATGAAAAAGGGTTCCGTTCCAGTTATCATTATCTCGGCTAAAAACGAACAACAAACAAAGATTAGTGGTTTACGATCTGGTGCAGATGATTTTATTTCAAAGCCTTTTGACGTTGAAGAGGTATCTGCACGTATTGATTCTCTGCTTAGAAGACACAAGCAAACCAACGAAACTCCGAAAAGAAATCAGTTAGCTCATAAAGATATCCAACTTAATTTAGAAGCAAAAACTGTCATTGTGAATGATTCAAAAATCACGTTGACTGTCCGTGAGTATACAATATTAGTCCTTCTTATGACATCTCCTAACAAAGTATTCTCAAAATCTAATCTATTTGAAAGTGTATGGAATGAACCTTTCCACGGGGATGACAATACAGTAAATGTTCACATGAGTAACTTGCGAAACAAACTTTCTAAAGCAAATCCAAACGAAGAGTATATAGAAACCATTTGGGGAATGGGCTACCGTCTTAAATCTTAAGGTTTTTTTAAGGGTTGTTTTAAGCTTTTCTTATAATTTATGCCCCATACTAAATGTAGATTGAACAAGGAGGTTAACCAGATGAGTAAACATGTTTTAAGAACCAATAACCTTTCAAAAAAGTATAGCGATGATTTCGCTATTGAGAACGTCAATATAACAATCAAAAAAGGTGAAACATATGGTTTAATTGGTCAAAATGGTGCTGGTAAATCAACAATGCTGCGTTTAGTAACAGGGCTTGCTTTTCCTACAAGCGGATCAATAAAACTATTTGGTAATGATAATCCGAATAAACTAGCAGATGCACAAAAAAGGATGGGCGCTATTATTGAAAGTCCTGCACTTTCCCCAAATATGAGCGCATATGAAAATTTAGAAGTTCAGCGATTACAAAGAGGCATTCCAGGAAAGGACTGTATCAACAAGACGTTAGAACTTGTTGGTCTTACAAATACAAAAAAGAAAAAAGTGAAAAATTTCTCTCTTGGAATGAAGCAAAGACTTGGACTTGGGCTTGCATTAGTAAGTGATCCAGAATTCTTAATTCTTGATGAACCTACAAATGGATTGGATCCAATGGGAATTGTAGAACTAAGAGAATTAATAAAAAAATTGAATCGTGAAAAAGGACTGACTGTATTACTATCAAGCCATATATTAAGTGAACTTCATCAACTTGCAACTACGTTCGGCATCATCCATAAAGGGAAACTTTTAGAAGAGATCTCGTCAAAAGAACTGGATGAAAAGTGCAGACAACATATACGAATCAAAGTTGATGATCCATCAAGGGGAGCTACTGTATTGGAAAACCATCTATCCACTACTAATTTTGAAATAATGCAAGACGGTACAATGCACCTTTACAATTACCTCGACGATGTACGTACAGTTTCACATGCATTAACAGATAATGGTCTTGTAATTGAGCATCTCTCTCAAAATGGTGATAGTCTTGAAAATTACTTTTCAAAACTTGTGGGAGGTGTAGGACATGACCAATCTTATTAAGACAGAAATATACAAATTATTAAGGAATAAAACATTTTGGGTATTAATCGTAAGTATCACAGGTTTTTCTGCATTATTACATCTGCTAGTTATTATGGACTGGTGGCTAATATCAGGAACTGTATTTGATCAGACTGGATTAAGTGACATGAACGCTTTCATTTCATTTACAATGCCATTAGTATTTAATTTAATCGTCAGTACCTTGGCTGGTTTCTATATCTCTAAGGAGTTTTCGCAAAGCGGCGTGATCAAAAACCAAATCATGAGCGGTAATAAAAGAACCCATATTTTTATGGCAAAGTATCTTGTTTTTTCACTAGGTTCCATCATTGTTACGCTACTGATTCCATTCATAACAGCTATTGTCGCGGTTATACTATTTGGACAAGAAGAAATATTAACCTTTTCTAATCTGATGTATTTAGGAAGAGCATTTAGTTTATTTGCACTACAATTTTTAGGTTATACAGCAATCGTGTTATTGATTGCGATTGTTACAGAAGATAGTGGAAAGACAATTCTATTCACTCTTTTACTTTCAGTTGTGATGTTTGCAATTGAAAAGCTAATAACTGCGCCGTTTATCAAAACGTTGTATGAGCATACGATTTTTAATCAATTTAGTGAAGTATTTAAGGTCACTATGACAAATGGCGAAATAATAAACTCTATTCTTATTGGGGTAGTGTCATTGATACTCATCATTTTATGCGGAATAGTTATAATCAATCGAAAGGAAATAAAATAATCCAAGGCAAGTAGGTGAGAAGAATGGTATACCTAACAATAATACTATTTTTAGTGACAGTATTTTTGCACACTCGCTTGTTTACTCTGAAAAAAGAGGTGAAAAAGATAAGCAAGCAACTGCAAATCTATAATAATCGAAAAACAAACAAAAAAATTGATATGGTCCTTCTTGATAAAAATATCGAAATTTTGGGAATGGAAATCAACAGACTTATTGATTTATACGTGACCGAGAATAGAAATAAAGTTCAATTCGAAAATGAGCAGCAACAAGTAATTGCCAATATGTCCCACGATTGGAGAACACCATTAACTTCTATTTTAGGATATATTCAGCTAGCTGAAGCCAAAGACGCTTCAGGTGATGAAAAAAAAGAATTGCTAATGATTGCAAAAAATCGAGCCAAAAGGCTGGAGGCATTGTAAAAGGATTTCTTTGAATTGAGCGTCATTGAATCAGTGGATTATCATCTAAAATTTGAAAGAATCAATATCAGGAACATAGCAATGGATGTATTAATGAGTTTTTACGACCGATTTAATGAAAATAACATGGAGCCAATCATTCAAATGCCAGAACATGATGTAATCATTATCTCAGATGACTCAGCGGTGACTAGAGTGATTGAAAATTTAGTTTCTAACGCGATCAACCATTCAAAAGGAAATATTATCATTAGTCTTGTAGAACAAGATTCTATGGCGAGACTAGTTATTAAGAATGACGCACAAACATTAACAGAACAAAATGTTAAACAAATGTTTGATCGATTTTATATGGCGGATGAATCCCGATTAGGCAATAGCACAGGATTAGGGTTGTCGATTGCAAAGAGTTTAATGGAAAAAATGAATGGGATGATTACTGGACAGCTAAATGATAGTCAATTATCTATCGTTTGTGAGTGGGAAATAGTAAAGAATCAATAAATATAAAATTTGGAACGGAGTATAGTATATGTGTAAGAGGCTGTGTATTGCTTTTCTAATGGCAATTAGTTTATTGAGTTTATGGAGCCAACCTTTATCGGCTCAAGCTACTGATTCGTTTGATACAACGGAAGTAGATGATTTTGTTACGAATTATCTCGAACGAAACGGACTTCCTGGTGCGTCCATTGTAGTTGTTAAGGACGGAGAAATAGAATATGAAAAAGGGTATGGTCACGACTCTGATGGTAAACCCATAACAGAAAAGTCACTTATGAGAATCGGTTCCGTTTCCAAATCATTTACAGCATTTGCTGTGTTACAACTTGTTGAAGAAGGTAAAATTCAATTGAATGATCAGATAATGAAACATCTGCCGGCTGTTGAATTTGATGATCCTAGATGGAAGGAAGTTACAATACGACAACTATCGAGCCACACATCAGGGATGCCAAATCCAACTATTCTAGCCCCCGGCTAGTAATTTAAAGGAAGGTGTGGAACGTTTACATGACTGGAAACTTCAATCACAACCTGGAGAGAAATATGCCTATAGCAATGCTAATTACTGGGTCTTAGCTTTTTTAGTAGAAGAAATTAGTGAAAAGGAATTTCAAGAATATCTTAAGCGAAAGATATTTTCTCCATTGGGGATGAATGACTCGTTTACGATTGCGCACTCTAGAGATTCTGCACAAAAATTACCAAATGGATACGTAACGGCGTATGGAACAGCAATACCTTGGAAAGAGCTAGAACGAATGGATTTGGGGCAAGGAGGAGTCGTAACAACAGCATCAGATATGGGGGAATGGCTCTCTATGCATACGCACAAAGGAAAAAGTGAATTAGGCGAACAATTGTTATCCAAAGAGTTATTAAGGGAATCTTATTCCCCGCAACTTGGAAGCGAAAAATACGGACTTGGCTGGCAGTTAAGTTCACAGAGCGTCAAACCTGCACGTATTGCACATAGCGGGGCGGATACTACGTATCAAGCGCAACAAGACATCGTACCAAGTAGTGGGTATGCAGTCGCTGTATTACTTAATAGCTTTACCCCTACTTACGAACATGCTTATGAGATTAGTTCTGGAATCATTCAACTGACTGAAGGAAATGATCCCGAGATAAAGGCTCCTGTACCTACAATCATTGATTTATCGCTCGGTGTCATTACATTGATATACCTGGCTTTAGGAATCAAGGGAATTATTCGAAGCAAAAAGTGGTCGGATAATCGCAAACAACATCCTGCGTGGAGATTTTATCTACGATTAATCCCACAGATGGTGCCAGTTGTAGGAATCGGGTGGCTATTCTTTATCGTTCCAACACTTCAGATTAATAGTTCCACGACAATTGATGTATTCGGTATTTTTCCAGCCGCAACGATCTTGTTAGCTATTATGTTCATCGTTGGATTGGTTCTTACAGTTTTGAGAGTGTTTTATCGAAAAAGATTTAGGAGTTGAAGATTGTGATAGTTTAAACAAAAGGTCTACAATTATTTATTATTGCTCCAATTTGGTCTAGAGGTGTTTATGTCGGAACACTTCAGCAAAACATCATAGAAAGAGATGAATATTTCAATTAATTGGAGGATGTTTCTCATGAATATCTTTAAAAAGCTCTTTATCAGCAGCACGAAAACAGCCAGCAAGAAGGTTATTGCAGTGTATGTGATATTTCGTGCAATTGCTGTTTTTATGCTTATCAATCAGATATCGATGCAAAGATGGGGGGATGCGTTTCTTCTTGTACTGACACTCGTTTTATTTGCTATCCCACAACTTGTGGAACATGTGTTTAAAATTGAAGTTCCCAACTTATTAGAATTGATTATCATATCATTTATTTTTAGTTCGACTATTCTGGGAGAATTAAGCGATTTTTATGGTTATTTCAAGATTTGGGATACAGTTCTTCATACGCTCAATGGCTTTCTAGCCGCAGGTGTTGGTTTCTCACTTGTTTATCTGTTAAATAAAAATGCCGAGGGTTTGAATTTGACCCCGTTGTTTCTAGCAATAGTCACTTTCTGTTTTTCTATGACTGTTGGCGTTATGTGGGAGTTTATTGAATACTCCGCAGATCGCTGGATGGACCTGGATATGCAGAAAGACCGAATTGTTCAAGAAATTAATAGTGTAAGTATTGGTGCGGGAAAAAATGGTGTTAATCATATTGAGAATATAGAGCGCACCGTTATTGAAAGTAAAGATGAGTCTGGAAATAGTATTGAAACCGTGATTGATGATGGATATCTTGATATTGGAATTATTGATACAATGAAGGATTTATTTGTCAACCTACTTGGTGCTATTGTCTTTAGTGTGTTCGGTTATCTATACGCTCGGCATGACCGAAAAAAATATAGGTTTGTTCAGAATTTCATACCTAAAAAAAGGAATTAAGCTAAATCAATCTTTAATGACTATCTGAACTTTTTTTTCAGTCTGCACACAAAAGTTAAAACAACTTTTGAAAAAATATTTGCCTTTTTGTTATTTGATTAGTTTAAGATCCATATTGACCAAGATGTGAATGAATTTACTTAAATTATCATTATTACTTTTATAAGGCCGGGCTATAGTGACAATCAAGTTACGAATATTTGATGTTATTATATCAAGTTTTGAAAGACTAATGCCAGTAACTATGGTAAGGAAAAAAGTAACAAAAAAGTAACAGGAATAAACAAATTTACACAATAACACGCAATTTATTTTAAAAGTAACCATCTAAATCCATTGAATTAAACCATTTAACAATCCAACACAACACAAAAAAGCGGCCTACAACACGCCGGGCATGATGTAAGTTGTGAGGCTCAAAAATGAAGCTTGATATGACGGGGTTTGTCTTAGGATAAATCCCGTTTTTACGATTATGTCACGAAAATGTCACATAAATAAACAAAAGTATACAATCCGGCACAACGAGTTCAAACAAACTATGTTTTAAACAATGAAAATAACAACTCCAAGTAGTTTAAAACAACTTTCCAATTACCTCTCATGATTTTATCCGAATAGGGAAACTTTGAACGTTTTATAATTTTGTATTTAAACATATTTAGTATATCTGCATTCTTTAAATATTTTTTACACTTATATTAAAGTACTTAATACGAACTCTTTAATATTTTTGAGTTCTTTTTTTTGGGACACTCCGAGCGAAAGTTCTAATCACTTTGGGAGAGTGATAACTTGTAAGGTTTAGTAAATTTCAATAATTATTTTATGCTATTACAATACAACAAGTCGCTCCTTCCGACGTCCAAAACCCCATGTTGCATTGGAGAAACATTTTTAGTGATTATGAAATTCATTTGGTTTAATAACTTTTATCAATACTTTTTGACTTTTAAAATATTATTGCTGTTGACTTTTTAATTGAGAAACATTATCATTTAATTTGATATTGAAAATCATTCTCAATTACAGGAGGGTTAAATTTGAAGAAGATAGGTTTATGTCTCATACTTTTTTTGTTTGTTTTCTGTACTGCTTGCTCAAAT
>Ga0209487_1003354_pt1 | contig 12599 bp, 10 predicted proteins | sample Poulit2012_FD_187524 | JGI IMG/M metagenome (GOLD analysis project Ga0209487, IMG submission 187524) | Agricultural soil microbial communities from Georgia to study Nitrogen management - Poultry litter 2012 (SPAdes) (version 2) | ecosystem: Environmental > Terrestrial > Soil > Agricultural land... | reverse complement strand
TTCAATCACTTCTTTCACCTGTACGATAACCTTGCCCCCGTTGCTCTTTACAGCAGACGCAGCGCTGAATCCTTCACCGAGATGAGACTCGTGGCTCATGTAAATATTCCCGCTCTCATCAGCGTACGTTCCCCTCAAAAGAGCAATATCAACCTTCGGAAATCTGTAATGCAGATACTCTTCGTCATTTATCTCAATCAGGGAAACCAAATCTTCACGAGCAGCATCATTCATTTTACCTCCGTACAGTCTTGGATCCACAACCGTATTTAAGCCGATTTTGGAAATCATCCCGGGTGAAGAAGATGAGTGGTTACGGTACTGGGTTGCTATGATACCCTGCGGCAGAAAATATGCTTCAAGTTCGTTATTTTTAATTGCTTCAACAGTAATGGGCGAAGCGACCATCAGACTGGTAATTATTCTTTTAACCATCCCCCGAGAGACGAAAGAATCAAGATCAAAACCATCGTCAAAATCGCTGATATCATTGGACACGATAAAAGTTAGATTATCGGTTTCTCCATGTTCATCATATTGCTCCGCCAAATACTTAAAAATTTCCATGGGCAAATTTCCTGTGGACAAAGCAGCAATGGAAATCACATCACCGCTTTTAACGATACTTCTTAAATCTTCATATGAAATAATCTCCATACTCTATTCTCCCGACATTGTTATATTCATTTAAAATTTCAGCATATAACCCTTTCATTATTTACCCCCTTCACTTTTTAAATGTACCACTACAGTCGATTTTTGTAAACGGTTACATTTCATATTTTTCAAAATAACTGAATTATATAATTTCACACTAACTATTAAGACCAGATGCTATTAATTAGTCTGTAACCGCTGGTATCATTGATAATTCAACGTTTCTAACTATTTATGCAAAAATAAAATTAAGAAAAAATTAATTACTTCAATATGAAATAATTATGGCTTGACTTTAGCGTCAAAAAATGGCCAAGTAAAACAAATTGGTCCGTCCACTGGACGAAACCTTAGAACTTTTTGCCCCACTCATTTTTAATATCATATAATAAGTCTTCATCTCAAAAACACGCGGCTTTTGGCTATCGGAACTTTACACATTTTAGGACCGGATATTACTGATGACACGGTTATACCAGCCCAAAACAAAAAGGAGCGCCTAACTCGCTCATCGCAAGTCAGGCGCGCAGACTTAACCGTTCATCAACCCTATTTGACGTAGAGCCGTTAAACTGGCACATAAAAGAAAAACCCCTTGAAACCATCTGGTTTCAAGGGGTAATAACGGACAGTGAGGGATTCGAACCCTCGATACGGGGTTGCCGTATACACGCGTTCCAGGCGTGCGCCTTCAGCCGCTCGGCCAACTGTCCATATTGGAATTAAAACAGAAGTGAGAAGCTCACTTCTGTTTGATGACCCGTACGGGACTCGAACCCGTGTTACCGCCGTGAAAGGGCGGTGTCTTAACCGCTTGACCAACGGGCCATATGGCTCCACAGGTAGGATTCGAACCTACGACCGATCGGTTAACAGCCGATAGCTCTACCACTGAGCTACTGTGGAATAAAATGGAGCGGGTGATCGGAATCGAACCGACGACATCAGCTTGGAAGGCTGGGGTTATACCATTTAACTACACCCGCATATAATTTTTAACCAAGGGCGGATGATGGGGATCGAACCCACGAATGCCGGAGCCACAATCCGGTGCGTTAACCACTTCGCCACAACCGCCATAATATGGTTCAGGACGGAATCGAACCGCCGACACTGTGAGCTTCAATCACATGCTCTACCGACTGAGCTACTGAACCTTGTTATGTATGATATAAAAATGGCGGTCCCGACGGGAATTGAACCCGCGATCTCCTGCGTGACAGGCAGGCATGTTAACCGCTACACCACGGGACCTCCATAAAATTAAAAAATTGCGGGAGGTGGATTCGAACCACCGACCTCCGGGTTATGAGCCCGACGAGCTTCCAGACTGCTCCATCCCGCGTTAATATTATTTATATCGTTTTTCAACGTCTGATATATATACTATACGTTTTGTGTGATCTTTTCAAGTGGTTTTCATAACTTTATTAAGACAAATTTACACTTTATCATTATTTGAAGTGTATAAGTATATTATGTGAAATCAGGGTATAACTTCATAAATCCTTTAGGAGGCTAAAAATGAGTAGTTTTTCAGATGGAAACAATTCATTCTGGAGCTCTTCGGTCGAACTCCCCTCTTTCCCTGCCCCGGAAGAAAATTTTAAGACCGGAGTTCTGATAGTGGGCGGCGGCATCAGCGGGCTTATGAATGCATATCAGCTCTCTTTAGACGGCCATGAAGTGACAGTTATTGAGGGCAACACCCTGGTTTCAGACACCACAGCAAATACAACAGCAAGGATCATGGCCCAGCAGGGACTGCTTTACGGACAGCTCAGCAGTCTGAAAGGAGAGGCTTCCGCCCGTCTCTACTATGAATCTCAGATGGAAGCGATTGATGAAATCGAGAATATCATAGACAGGCACGCCATCGATTGCGATTTCAAACGCGTAGACGGAGTTATTTATGCTGTCTATGATAATTCCCATAAAGATTTGGAAAAAGAAGCCGGAGCCTATCAAAAACTCGGCATCGAAGGCAGGCTTTCCAAAAACGGTCTGGAGCTGCCGTTTGAAACTTCTGCTGAGCTGGTGATGAAAAACCAGGCGGAGTTCCATCCTCTTAAATTCCTGAGAGGGATAATTGAAGTATTGCAGAGTAGAGGTGTCAAAATATTTGAACACACCCGTGCGGAGACGGTTGACGGCGACAAATTGTCCACGACAGAAGGTCTTGAAATAGACTTCGGGAAGCTCGTCATTGCGACACATTTTCCGTTTCTCGATATTGACGGTCTGTACTTCAACAGCTTTAAAATCAGCTATGGTTATGGTCTCGTCGTCACATCCAGCACTCCCCCGCCGGCAAATCTTTCATTGAATGGTTATGACGGCGCTTCCCTTTCCATCAGGAATATCGTAAACGAGGAAAATGACTTACCCACTGTCCTTTTCGGCGGTCTTGGCCACATGTCCCATGAAACCAAAGACATGGCGGCCCAGCTTGATAAACTGAAACTGTACGCAGATCAGAAAACAAATAATGAAGAAATCCTTAATGCCTACAGAGCCCAGGACCTGATGACAGCCGATTCACTGCCGTTTATCGGCCTTTTCGATAAAAATCATGAAAACCGGTTTGTTGCTACCGGATTCAACAAGTTTGGCATGGCAAATGGCGTACTTTCCTCCATGATCATAAGCGATCTGATTGAAGGTAAAGAAAACAGATATGAAGCACTGCTGAGTCCCCACAGAAACAAAGGAACATTCAGACAATTAAAACAGCACCTCTCGAATCCGGTTCATATCGTCGGATCAGAAGCGAAAAATATGATTGTCAAACTTCCCGATATAGAGGAAGCAGAACTTGAATCGGGACAGGGAATGACAGTCAGGGATGGGGCCTCAAAGAAAGGCCTGTACAGAGAGGATGACACCTATTACATCATGGACAACCGCTGTACTCACATGGGATGCAGCCTCAACTGGAATCAGAGCGACAGGACCTGGGACTGCCCCTGCCACGGTTCAAGATTCAGCCGTAAGGGAAAGGTGATCGAAGGCCCCGCCGTTGAAGATCTTGATTCAGAGACCAGACATGCAGAAAAATAGTGCATTGTAAAAGAGAAACATGATTGTCCTTTTTCCTGTTTAATCATGAACAGACCTTTAAATTTCATGTCAATATAATATAATGAACAGGATTCAGTTATAAAAGGATGTTTTTATGAAGAAACAGAATACCCGTAAAAAGAAGAAATTGACCATTCCCTCCATAATACTGCTATTGATTGTGATTGTGGCCTCTTCCCTTGTAATGGAAGAAAAACCGGGTGAACCACGATCTGAACCTGAAATTTCCGGAAATGATCAACCTGCGGACAGAATCCTGGTGACTGTCGATGAATTCATCGACGGGGATACGACACGCTTCAATTATGAGGGTTCCAGTGAAAGTTTCAGATACCTGATGATTGATACGCCGGAAACAAAGCATTCCAGACATGGAGAGGAACCATTTGGCTCAGAGGCAGCGGAACGAACCCGTGAACTGCTCCAGGATGCAGAAAAGATCGAAGTGGAATTTGATGCGGGGCCCGCTCAGGATGACTACGGCAGATATTTGGTCTATGTGTATGCAGATGGCGAAATGATCAATGAAATACTGGTAAGGGAGGGCCTGGCAGAAGTGACATATGTCAATCCTCCCAATGATACCCATGCCGATCTGCTTTATGAGGCGCAGGAAAGGGCACAGTCGGAAGATTTGGGCATCTGGTCGGAAACCAATTAAAAAACGAGCGTCCCCTTCCATTATGAAGAGAGACGCTCATTTTATTGGTGGGATTCGGTCAAATCTGGTTCATCAGACGTTTTAGACGGAATCCAGTCCTGGGACCATTGCTCAATATCTCGTAAGACAGGTTCAAGGGAACGCCCTTTGTCTGTAAGTGAATATTCGATTACGACAGGAGTTTCAGGGTATACGTCTCTTTTGACAAGACCCTCCTGCTCCATATCTTTAAGTCTGTCGGAAAGAACCTTGCCACTTACACCGATGGCCGACTGAATAGCACCAAATCGCTGTGGTGTGTCAAGCATCTGGTAGATGACCAGCGCCGTCCACCTCTGGCTGAGTAATGAAACAGCTTTTTCAAATCTCGGACAAAGTTTCGATTGTTTCATTTCTTATCACTTCCTTCCAGTACATCGTATCATAACAATTAAGTAAATAAAAGATATAATGTAACTTTACATAAATTATTATTTATAATAAACTTAGTTACATAAAGTAATTTATGATGAATCGATGGAGGAGACAAATATGAATTTCCATACACCACCAGCTGCACACGTAGAGCATGTTAAATTGAACATCTCTGATCTGGATCACTCAATTGAATTTTATACGAAGACGCTGGGTTTTTCACTTCTTAACAAAAATGACCAGTCTGCCAACCTGACTGCAGATGGTGAGACAAAGATTCTTTCTCTCCACCAGCCGCAAAACTCGATTCCAAAAGGCAGAACATCAGGGTTGTACCATTTTGCCATCCTGCTTCCTGAGCGTTCTGACCTTGCTGCAATCACTTTACATCTAGCACATAAAAACATCCGCTTCGGATCGGCCGATCACCTTGTCAGTGAAGCTCTTTACCTGAATGATCCGGACGGTAATGGTATTGAAATATATATCGATCGTCCGGCTGAAGAATGGAGCTGGAAAAACGGGCGTGTTGATATGACCACGGACCCGCTGAATTTCGAAGACCTTTTGGAATCCTTCAATCCGAAACAGCAGTGGGATGGGATGCCGGAATACACTATCATGGGACATCTTCACCTGCATGTCGGCAACCTGGACTCAGTTGTGAAATTCTACACGGAAGGTCTGGGCATGGATATTGTATATGATTTTCCCGGCCAGGCAATGTTCATGTCCACAGAAAAATACCATCATCATATCGCAGTGAATATATGGAATGGAATCGGCGCGCCTGCCCCCGGCGAAAACAGTGTCGGCCTCAATTATTATGTACTCAGATTCCCTGATGAAATTTCAAGGGATGCTGCAGTTTCAAGGCTTGAAAAGAATGGCTTCAATGTCACACTCGAAGATAACAGGATATTTTCCGCTGATCCTTCGGGAAACCGCGTAGAACTCGCCTTTTAAATTCATATATCTGCAGACAAAAAGCTATCCTCGGCAGGATAGCTTTTTTAGCATGGTTTTACCATTTTCCCGCTGTTGCTGTTAAAATGGCAGTATATAAGAAATTAATAAAATGCAGGAGGCAGACATGAAACTACGCCCGTTGGAAGAAACAGACCTTGAATTCATCCATGAACTTGCCAATGATTATTCATTGATGTCATATTGGTTCGAAGAGCCCTATAATTCATTGAATAAATTGAAGGAGTACTACCGGAACAGCAACTCCGGAGAATCTGCGAGAAGATTCGTCGTCATGAATGAAAATGACAAAGTTGGAATCGTGGAGCTTGACTATATCGACTTTATCCACCGCCATTGCGAAATCATGCTGATCATCAAGCCTGAGTTCAGTGGAAATGGCTTCGCAAAATTCGCATTCAAAGAAGCAACTAAATATGCCTTTGAAATACTGAATATGCACAAAGTGTATTTGTATGTAGATGTTGAAAACGAAAAAGCAGTGGGAATTTATAAAAAACAAGGTTTTAAAAATGAAGGTGTCCTGAGAGAACACTTTTATGCAAAAGGAAAGTACAAAGATGCTGCATTCATGTCCATACTGAAGCATGAATGGCTGGAAAATGAGTAGAAGGACGATAAGATCCTAAACGTTTGTATACTTCTGACCGATCTCCGAAAAGAGGTTGGTCTATTTTTATAAAGGCTATATCAGATTATATGGAAACATTTAGAATTACTGTCGCCCTGTCATAGAATAAAATGCTCATAAATATAAAATTATAGAATTAGAGCTATTTTAAGCGCTTGACCTTCTTCACCTGATTCGGAAAAATTTCATTCCCGTTCAGCATCAGATGCCCCCGGCCCTCCTCCTTCGCCTTCTGGATTTCCTCCTTCAGACTCTCCACTGTGTGGATATTGGTATAGATGGTCTGCCTAAGCCGGTTCTTATATATTATCCTGAATTTCTTTATAGTAATCCCCCCTCGCCGTCTCTCTACATATAATTTTAATATTATGTAAAGAAATTATCAAATTATTAAACTGCTAAAACAAAAAAGTACCCGTAAACACATTGTTTACGGGTTTTAACGGAGATGGAGGGATTTGAACCCTCGCGCCGGCAAAACCGACCTACACCCTTAGCAGGGGCGCCTCTTCAGCCACTTGAGTACATCTCCATGGCTCCACAGGTAGGATTCGAACCTACGACCGATCGGTTAACAGCCGATAGCTCTACCACTGAGCTACTGTGGAACAATGTTATTTTTTCAATCGAACATTTATAATTATATCTATTCCCACAGAGTTTTTCAAGCGTTTCGGGATATATTTTATGTTAAAAATTACACTCAACCCCTTGATTGCAGACCGTTAATATAATTGATGTAGGAGTGATATATTGTCTCATTGATCTGGGCGGATTCTCCCCTTCCCAGTGCCGGATACTGGAAATGCATCCCCATTTCTTTCTTCTGATACTTTTCCTTCTGCTGATTGAATCGATAATGCAGTTTGAGCGCATTCAAATACTGGTTGTTGAACGATGAGTAGGAGATATCCACTTCGAGCTCTTCATTATTGGAAAATTGTATGCGTGTCATGCCATTATTGTCCCAGTAGGCCTGGATATGCTTTATGTTGAACCAGTTATTCTCATGTACTCTGTCGGAATGTGTGCAGAAATATATGTATGACCCGAACAGATCCACGATTACCGGAATCTTGCTTGTGATATTGGTCAGGGATTTGGTCAGGTCTTTTCTGGCGATGTAATTCTGTGAATGATTCCGGCAGTTCCTTTCAATCACTTTATTGGGGTTGAGCCGGCAGGCGAGACTGTCCCCGTAGGTTTCCCCTATCCTGCTTTCAGTATTGCCATTATTATTGACTGAGACAATGTACATTGTTTCTTCATGTATCTGGTACTGGAGTCTGTTCATGCTGTTCCTCCCTGTCTAAATATTCTAAATACATGATACCACATGTTAACTATATTGTTAACAAAAATATATTTTAATTAAATTGATTGTTAATAAAATGCAATAAGTTGTAATATTACATTAATAAATAGTCTAAATATTCAAAACTCTGTTTGACCTGTCCCGAAACGTGTTATATAATTTGTAACAACCATTTAGATGAAGGGGGATTAGGGATGAATAAACAAGTATACCCGGTTAACCAGTTGCGAGTCTTCATCAACACGATCAATGACCTTTCTGCTGAGCTCCTGTTACAAGAAGCGATGGATGAATACAATCGTAAATCATACAATGATAGGATTGAGGAAGCGCTCTTGGAAAAAGACGAGGAAAAGTTCATGAAATACACAAATCTGCTAAAGGAACTGACTGATGAAGATACAGAAGACGATGAATGAAGATAAAAAAAGCTGACTTTACCTATACTGAGTACATAGTGTAAAGTCAGCTTATTTATATTATACGATAAGGTCCAGAAGTTCTTCCCGGGTGATGCGGCCCAGATAATGTGAAATATCCACATCTTTTAATGCTTCCGCAATCTTTTCCCTGTCATGCTCTACTCCGATCAGTCTTTCTTCAATTACACCAATTTCACCGACACCGAAAAAATCACCGAAAATTTTTGCATGCTCTATCCGGCCTTTTTTGACATCAAGCCTGATATCCAGAAGTCCTGCCGGGAACTTATGGGATACATTGAAGTTGTATTTTGGATTTTTGCCATAGTTCCAGTCCCATGTCTGGTATTTCTCTTCAGAAAGCTTATTGATTTTTTCCCAGTCTTCATCAGTGAGTACATATTCTTCAATCTGATCATCACCTCCGAAGATATATCTCAGGATTTTACGCTTGAAATCCTCTATATCAATTTTCTCATCCAGAAAGTCATTGATATTACCGACACGGCCCCTTACTGATTTTACCCCTTTGGATTCAATTTTTTTAGGATTTACTTTCAGCGCATTCTGCACTTCTGAAATATCACTGTCGAGCATCAGTGTTCCGTGTGAGAACATTCTGCCCTTCTGGCTGAACATTGCATTGCCGGACACTTTCTTTCCGTTGATTTCAAGATCATTCCTGCCCGAGAGTTCTGCGGGTATGCCCATATCATTAAGTGCATCGACGATCGGCTGAGTGAATTTGCTGAAGTTATGGAAGCTGTTTCCGTCATCCTCAGTGATGAAACTGAAATTCAGGTTGCCTTCATCATGATAGACTGCTCCGCCGCCGGAGACACGCCTCACCACTTTGATACCGTTCTCCCTGATATAAGGCTCATTGATTTCTTCAATGGTATTCTGGTTTTTACCGATGATGATCGAGGGCTGATTTACATAGAACAGGAAATATGAATCGTCAGTGGGAATCTCACGGAGTACATACTCCTCCATGGCAAGGTTGATCATCGGATCAGTAATATTGTTATTAGATATAAACTTCACTTTTTTTCCTCCTCAACAAAATGACCGGATATTATTATAATAACATTCCGGTCATAAGTTTCCATTTATTTAATTATGCTTTCCACAGCTGCCTTTGCCTGGCTGACACAATCCGGCAGACCCACACCATGGTGGGACGCTCCTGTAAGGATGACGCCGGGATAATGTTCTGTCATATATTTCCTGATAGCATCCACCCTGGACTTATGCCCCACTTTGTACTGCGGCATGGAGCGTATCATCCTCGTAACGATTGTGAACTCGGGATCACCTTCAAGATCCATGATCTTATCCAGGTCCCTCCTTGCCAGATTGACGATTTCCTCATCACTTTTCTCATGGACGATAAAGTCCCCCGGCCGGCCGACATACGCCCTCAGAAGCGCCTTTCCTGACGGAGTGGAGTGCTTCCATTTCTTGCTCGTCCATGTACATGCTGTAATGGCAGTGTCCATTCTCCGTGATACTACGAAACCGGTGCCGTCTATATCATTTTTCACCTGATCCTGGTCGAAAGCCATGACGACCGTCGCTACACTGGTTGCTTCCATATGTTTGAAATATTCAAGAGGCAGATCCTCGAACCATCTCTTATATTGAAAATGGGGAGTGGTGATAATTATACGATCGTACTCTTTCATCCCGCCGTTCACCTGCATTGTATACATTTCCCCGTTTTTCGTTATGGCTTCCACATCATTTGCAAAATGAGCATTGACTCCGTTGTCAATATTCACTTCCAGCAGACGGTCGATGAAGGACTGGAGACCATTCCTGAACTGCAGGAACTGGCCTGTTTTCCCGGCCGCAGGCTTACCTGATGAAGCCGGTTTTTCCGCAATCGCACCTTTGATGAGACTGCCGTATTTCTCTTCTCTTTCTTTAAAGTAAGGGAAAGTGGACATCAGACTCAGCTCATCTATGTTTGTCGCATATATTCCGGAAAGCAGCGGCTCTATCATGTTTTCGAGGACATCATCGCCAAGCCTTCTTCTGAAGAAACGCCCCACTGATACATCCGTGTACAGAGGGACCGGTTTCCTGAAGAGATCGAGACCTGCAGACAGCTTGCCTGAAACGGAGACCAGATCGGTTGTAAGGAAAGGCACGAGCTCCGTCGGGACACCGAGCACAGCACCTTTTGGCAGTGCGGATAATTTATTGTTCGAATATATATAGGATTGACCTGTTGAATTTCTCACCAGGTCCTCTCCCATGCAGATTTCTTCAGCCAATTCGGTCATGATTGTCTTTCTTGCCAAATAGGATTCCGGTCCGAGTTCAATCGTATAGCCATCCTTCTGATGCGTTCTGATCTTACCACCGGCCCGGTCATCTTTCTCAAACAGGTCTATTTCCAGATCACTGTGCTTTGAGAGATAAAATGCCGCTGACAGTCCGGTAATACCCGCTCCGATTATGGCTACTTTTTTCACTTTGATCAGCCTTCTTTACTAAAGTTTGTTGATTTCGTTGATCATCGCCTGTATGAAGCGGTCATCCGTATTCGGCATTGCTGGACGGTGATAGCCAGCATCCACTTCATCACAGACCAATTTACATTCGTAGTCATTATCATACAATACTTCAAGATGTTCACACACAAAGCCGACCGGCAGGTAGATGAAATGTCTGTAACCGTGGGCTTTGTGAAGGTCTCTTGTCAGATCCTGGACATCCGGTCCGAGCCATGGATCCGGTGTGTTGCCTTCAGACTGCCAGCCGACATGCACGTTCTGGAGATCCGCATGCTTTTTGATCAGTTCAGCAGTCTCTTCCAGCTGGTCCGGATATGGATCGCTGTGCTTTTTGATTTTTTCCGGAAGACTGTGGGCACTGACAACGACTGCTGTATCCTGCAGTTCCGCTTCAGGAATTTCCATGAGTGAAGATTTAACGGCTTCTGTCCAGAAATCGATGAACGGCGCCTGCCCGTAGAATGATTCGACAGATTTGATGGTGATGCCGTATTTTTCGCCTTCAGCCTTTGCGCGTTTGTTGTAGGAACCTACCGAAAACCCGGAATAATGAGGCGCGAGCACAACGGAAACGGCTTCTTTGATGCCGTGATTACTCATGGATTCAACCGCATCTTCGATGAACGGGTCGATATGCTTGAGTCCGATGAACAGTTCATATTCGACTTCATTCTGCGATGCGTTCAGTTTATTGACGAGTGCTTCCGCCTGCCTTTTTGTAGTATCCGCAAGCGGAGAGATGCCTCCAATTGCCTCATAGCGGTCCTTCAGGTCCTGAAGAGCTTCCTCTGACGGTTTTCTCCCGTGTCTGATATGTGTGTAATACGGTTCAATGTCTTCCTCTTTGTAGGGCGTGCCATACGCCATCACTAATAGTCCTTTTTTCACTGCCATTCAAAATCACTTTCCTTTGCTGTATTCATGTATAAATGTAGTCAGTCGTTTCAATGTTTCCGGATTGACTTCAGGGAATACTCCGTGTCCCAGGTTGAAGATGTGGCCATGGTTGCCGCCCTGGTCAAGGATTTCTTTCGCCCTTTGTTCAATGACTTTCCAGTCGGCGAGAAGCAGTGCCGGATCCAGGTTGCCCTGGAGGGTTTTTTTTACACCCATTTCACGTGCTTCACTGATGGAGGTTCTCCAGTCGAGGCCCATTACATCCATATCCAATTTGTTCCATTCAGGAATAAGGTGCGATGCACCGATACCGAAGACGATTACCGGCACTCCCATCTCCCTGACACTGTCGATGATCTGGTTCATATAAGGTGCAAGGTAATGTGCATAGTCAGCTTTGTTCAATGCACCGCCCCAGGAATCGAATATCTGGATAAGTCCCGCGCCGGATTCGACTTGTGCCCTGAGATAACGGATGCTCATTTCAGCCAGTTTTTCCATGAGTCCGAACCATGTTTCAGGCTGATTATACATCATTGATTTCGTCTTGTGATAATTCTTTGTCGGCCCGCCTTCAATCATATAGCTTGCCACTGTAAACGGTGCGCCGCAGAAACCGATCAAAGGAACATTCAATTTCTCTTTGGTCAGTATCTCGATCGTCTTATAGACATAGTCCAGATCTTTATAGGGATCAAGCTCACCAAGTTTCTCCACATCACTGATATGGCGGATAGGATTGTGGATTACAGGACCGACCCCCGCTTTTATCTCCACGTCTACGCCTATGGGAGCCAGCGGGGAAACAATATCCTTATACAGCACTGCAGCATCCACGTTATAATTTTCGACAGGCGTTGCTGTCAAATATGCGGTCAGCTCAGGCTGGTGCGTAATTTCCATAAGAGAATATTTTTCTTTGACTTTATTATACTCCGGCTGGCTGCGTCCAACCTGTCTCATGAACCAGACAGGAGTATAGTCCGTCTTTTCCCCTCTTGCCGCTTTG
>Ga0209487_1003353_pt1 | contig 12601 bp, 9 predicted proteins | sample Poulit2012_FD_187524 | JGI IMG/M metagenome (GOLD analysis project Ga0209487, IMG submission 187524) | Agricultural soil microbial communities from Georgia to study Nitrogen management - Poultry litter 2012 (SPAdes) (version 2) | ecosystem: Environmental > Terrestrial > Soil > Agricultural land... | reverse complement strand
CCACCCATCGCGATGCCGACATCGGCGGTTGCCAGTGCCGGCGCGTCATTGATGCCATCGCCGACCATGGCAACTTGACCGTTGCGCTTTAGTTGAGTGATCAGGTCCAGCTTGTCTTCGGGCAGAAGTTCAGCTTCCCACTCCATATCTAAATCGCTGGCGATGGCTTGAGCGGTGCGACGGTTGTCGCCGGTGAGCATGACGGATCGCACGCCCATGGCCTTTAGGTTTGCCACAGCTTGTGCCGCGTCGTCTCGGGGTTCATCCCGCAGTGCCACCAAACCGAGAGCCTCACCGTTCGGTTCGTCGCACAGAACCGAAACGGTTTTTCCGTCATTTTGAAGCGCTTCGATCTGCGCCTGCTGCTCCGCAGACAGCGTCACCGATTGGACGGCGTAGACCGGTGAGCCCAGACTCAGGGTCCGCCCCGATACGGTTCCGTGGACCGCTTTTCCGGCGGTGGCCGAGCCGTGCGAAGCCGTGGGGATGAAAACGCCGGCCGCTTTGGCGTGGCGCACAATCGCTTTGGCCAACGGATGGTTGGAACCAGACTCGAGGCTGGCAGCCAGCCCCAGTACTTCATCATTGTCCTGCGCGCTAAAGGCAACAAGATCGGTAACGCGCGGCTTGCCTTCGGTCAGAGTACCGGTTTTGTCAAACGCAACGGTCCCTATCCGGCCGATGGTTTCCAAGGCACTGCCACCCTTGATGAGCAACCCCCGACGGGTGCCAGCCGCCAACCCAGCCGCAATCGCCGCCGGTGTGGAAAGAACCAGTGCACAAGGACAGGCAATCAGTAACAGCGCCAGGCCACGATACAGCCAGGCTTCCCAGGCACCACCCATGGCCAGCGGCGGGATAATAATGATCAGCGCCGCAAGGGCCATGACGACCGGCGTGTAATAGCGGCTGAACTTCTCAATAAAACGAGCGGTGGGCGCTTTGGCGGCTTGCGCTTGATCCACCAGTTGAATGATGCGGGCAATGGTGTTGTCAGCGGCGGTTTTCTGCACGCGCACGTGAAGCACCCCATCCACATTAATCGAACCGGCGAACACCTTATCGCCCGTACTTCTGACGCAAGGAACCGACTCGCCCGTTACTGGCGACTCATCCAGGCTCGACGTACCCTGCGTAATCATCCCGTCGGCGGGCACCCGGTCACCGGGACGCACCAATATCGGGTCATTAATCCGTAAGGACGCGGCGGGAACCTCCCGCTGCCTACCGTGGGCGTCAAGCAGAAGCGCCGTTTTCGGCACCAGCGACGTTAACGCCCGGATGCCAGCGCGGGCGCGGCCGGCGGCCACACTCTCCAGTAACTCACCGACGGAAAACAAAAAAACCACCGCCGCGGCCTCTTGCGCCTCACCGATCACAAGAGCCCCCAGCGCCGCGACCGACATAAGCGTTTCGATCGAAAACGGTGTACCGGAGCGCGCCAGCGCAAGAGCCCGGCGAGCAAACGGGAACACACCCGCCACCACCGCGAGGGCGAACACCCAGGCGCCATAGCTCGGCACCAGCAACGCCGCTCCATAGGCAGAGCCCATTAAAATACCGAGGGCGACCACCTGTTTGCCGTTACGGGTTTGCCACCAACGCGGCGCCGACGATGAATCGTCCATGAGCGTTTCCGAACCCATGGGCCGGACTGCCGTCACACCAAAACCAAGGTCCTTGATAACTTTTTCAATATCAGCAGCTTGCGTGACAGAATCCGGTGCCAGGGTCAGCTCCAGTCGCTCTGTAGCGAAATTCAGCTGAATATCAGACACCCCGGGCATGCGCGCCAGCGCAGTTTCAACCTTTCCAACGCAACTGGCGCAGTCCATGCCTTCAATACGATAGTGCATGAGGTTTCCTCCTGTAATGAAACCATCATCAACCCTCTAGCGGCTTTAAGGTCAAGCATTTTGAATGCCGTTCGTATCCAACGGAGTCATTTTGAATGTTGCGCGGTCAAAGCCTATAGTTACTTTAGCGTTGTTTAATGTTGAGACAAGAGAGCCCGTCATGCCCATCAAGATCGGCGAACTGGCCAAACGCACCGGATTCACCGTGGAAACCATCCGCTATTATGAAAAGGAAGGGTTATTGCCCGAGCCGGCGCGCAGCCATGGTAACTACCGTTTGTATGGCGACGAACATATTGAACGCCTGCGGTTTATCCGGCACTGCCGAACGCTGGACATGGCGCTGAGCGAAGTGCGCATCTTGCTGCAGTACCGGGACACTCCGTACGAAGACTGCGGCGATGTGAACGCATTGCTGGATGAACATATTCAGGCGGTCGAGGTTCGGATGAGGGAGTTAGCCCAATTAAAGCAGCACCTCACGGTGTTGCGGCAAAAGTGCTCAGACCGGGCACCCACAACGTCATGCGGGATTTTGCGGGCGCTTGCCGACCAGTCCTGCCACACATAAAACCGCCGCCTGCGCACCCAGACATATGAGGAGGTAACAATGCTTGTTTTCGAGCCTGTTTATACCGAAGGTCTGGCGCAGATTTCTTATATGGTCGGCGACAGCAAAACGGCCGTGGCCGCGGTCATCGACCCTCGCCGCGATATCGATATTTATTTGACTATGGCCAGAGAACGGGGCCTGCAAATAACCTATGTAATCGAAACCCACATTCACGCCGATTTCGCCTCAGGGGCCCAGGCGCTGGCGAGCCGCACGGGGGCGCAACTTATTGGGGGGCGCTCCGATGCCTACCAGTTCGACCTTCGTCAAGTCAGCGGGGGCGAGACCCTGACGCTGGGGCAGGTAAGTCTGCAAATCATGCACTCTCCCGGGCACACGCCAGAACATATTTCATTGCTGCTGTTCGACGCTCAGCAAGGCGATGAGCCTTTTGCGCTGTTTACCGGCGACACATTATTCAATCTGGACATTGGGCGCCCTGACCTATTGGGTGACGACAGCAAACGGAGGCTGGCCGGGGAGCTTTACCAAACGCTGTTCACTCGCTACCGACCCCTTGGGGACCGGATAGAGGTTTACCCCTGTCATGGTGCAGGTTCAGCATGCGGTAAGTCCATCGGTGATCGGCGCCAAACCACGCTGGGCAACGAGCGTCTTTTTAATCCGGCGTTGCGAGACGCGAGAGATGAAGAAACGTTTGTTCAATGGACACTGGCTGATCTTCCAGAGCCGCCGCGTCACTTTGCGCGCTTGAAGCGTTTGAACGCACAGCCGATCAAGGAATCCTCAGGCCCCACTTTACCGCCGCCGTTATCACCCCATGAGCTTCAAACCCGGGCCGCCGATGACGACGCCCAGCTCGTGGATATCCGTTCGATATTAGCGTTCGGTGGCGGCCATGTACCGGGTGCTATCAATATCCCGCTGCGTACCGAATTCGTCAACTGGGCTGGCTGGATGCTGGATGACACCCGCCCGATTTTGCTGGTGGGCGAATCCGTCGGCGACATCTACCAAGCCGTTACCCACCTCTACCGCATCGGCTTGGATAACATCGAAGGTTACCTGCGCAACGGTATGACCGACTGGCAGAATGCCGCGCTGCGGTTAAATAACGTGCAGCAATGGACCGTGCACGAACTCAATGCGCAGCGTGACGAAGCAGATGTACAGGTGCTCGATGTGCGCAGCCCGAATGAGGTCGCCAAAGGCAAGGTCCCCGGCGCAAAACATATCTTCGTCCCACACCTTACTGACCGGCTCGATGAGCTGGATACCGATAAAACCATTGCCACCTATTGCGGATCCGGCTACCGCGCCTCCATCGCCGCCAGTATTCTGAAACGAGCCGGGTTCCGCGCTGTGGCCAATGTGCCTGGCTCCTGGATAGCGTGGACTGCGGCGGAATTGCCGGTTGAAAAGTGACGTCGCGACGTAGGAGTGCGCGCGCCCGTCTCTGAGCTCCGTTGCGTTTCATACACTAAGGCGGTGAAATTTAAGTAAAGCGGTCTGCCCGTGCTCAATTTACCCATGAGCCCCGTGGGTATCGCATACAGTGGTCAGGCCACTTCATTACACAGCTCGGCGCCTGGCACAAGGCGCCCTATCGCTGTATCGTCGCTAACCCCTACCCGGGCAGTCTTACCTCGAGCTGGCACGCATCCCGCCAAGCAGGCAAAATAGGCAGCCGCCTGGGCAAGGCGGGCCCTAGGACGCCAGGAAACCACCTCTTATCAGTTGAGATTTATGAGCAAAGTAGCGACACCTCCCCATACTCCGATGATGCAACAATATCTGCGTATTAAGGCCCAGCATCCGAACGAGCTGCTGTTCTACCGTATGGGCGATTTTTATGAATTGTTCTATGACGATGCCAAACAAGCCGCGCAGCTGCTGGACGTAACGCTCACCGCCCGGGGGAAATCCAGCGGAGAGCCTATCCCCATGGCCGGTATTCCTTACCATGCGGCGGATACCTATCTGGCCAAACTCGTGCGCGCTGGCCTGTCCGTCGCCATCTGCGAACAGATCGGCGACCCGGCCACCAGCAAGGGGCCGGTGGAGCGCCAGGTGGTGCGTATTGTTACGCCCGGCACCCTCAGTGATGAAGCGTTGATGGACGCCGGGCGAGATAGCTTGCTGGTGGCGGTGCATCAGCAGGGGAATACCTACGGCATCGCGTCTTTGGACATGGCCAGCGGACGCTTTCTTGTGCTTGAAGTACAGGGGCTGGAAGCGGTTCTGGCGGAGTTGCAGCGACTTGATCCTGCGGAGCTGCTGATCAGTGACGACCTGACCACATCAGAAATTGAACGGCAATGCCGAGGAGTGCGTCGACGCGCTCCCTGGGAGTTCGAGCTCGATACCGCCCGACGTTTGCTCACGCAGCAGTTTGGGACTCAGGATCTGGCTGGGTTCGGCTGCGATCATTTGCACACCGCGCTGGCCGCCGCCGGTTGCCTGCTCAGCTACGCCCGCGAAACTCAGCGCACCGCCCTGCCCCATGTGCGCGGCCTCAGTTTCGAAGACCATGATCAGGCCGTCATGATGGACCCGGCCACCCGGCGCAACCTCGAGCTGCATACCAATATGGCTGGCGGTGAGGAAAACACGCTATTCAGCCTGCTCAACCACACCGCCACGGCCATGGGCGGGCGCCTGCTGAGGCGCTGGCTAAACCGCCCGCTGCGCGCTATCGCACCTTTGCAAGCCCGCCAACAGGCCTTGGCGGAGGTACACAGTAATTACGGGTACGAACCGCTGCATAATCTTCTTAAGCGGGTGGGTGACCTGGAGCGCATACTGGGGCGACTCGCCCTGCGCTCCGCACGCCCTCGGGATCTGTCCCGCCTACACGCGTCGATGGCCACCTACCCCGAACTTCAAGCCGCGCTGCGCGACGCCCAAGCGTCAAAACTGCAACAGCTGGCGCACACCATCAGTGAATTTCCCAAACTGGTGGACTTACTGGGACGTGCCCTGGAAGAAAACCCACCGGTCGTGCTACGGGACGGCGGCGTCATCGCCACTGGGTACGATCAGGAGCTGGACGAACTGCGCGGTATCAGCCAGAACGCCGGTCAGTATCTGGTGGATTTGGAAACCCGTGAACGCACCCGCACGGGCCTCAGTACCCTAAAGGTAGGTTACAACCGGGTGCACGGTTACTTTATCGAGCTCAGCCGCACACAAGCGGGCCAAGCTCCCGCCGACTATATTCGCCGTCAAACGCTCAAGAACGCTGAGCGTTTTATCACTCCGGAATTAAAAGAGTTCGAAGACAAGGCCTTGTCGGCAAAAAGCCGTGCTCTGACTCGGGAAAAAGCGCTCTACGAAGAATTGCTCGATATTCTCGGTGAAGAACTGATTCCCCTGCAGGAATCCGCCGCCGCTGTGGCCGAACTGGACGTACTGACTACCCTGGCCGAGCGTGCTGACACCTTGGGCTTTTGCCGACCAGAGCTGAGCGAAAGTCCCGGCATTCAGATCGAGGAAGGCCGCCACCCGGTGGTGGAACAGGTGACGGACGCCCCCTTTGTCCCCAACGATTTGAATTTCAATGCCCAGCGGCACATGCTCATCGTTACCGGTCCCAACATGGGCGGTAAATCGACTTATATGCGGCAGGCTGCTCTGATTGTGCTGTTGGCCCATGTGGGCAGCTATGTGCCGGCGCAAAAGGCGCGTATCGGGTTAGTGGACCGGATATTCACCCGTATCGGTTCATCGGATGATCTGGCCGGCGGACGCTCCACTTTTATGGTGGAGATGACCGAAACCGCCAATATTTTGCACAATGCCACCCCGCGCAGCCTGGTATTAATGGACGAAATCGGCCGGGGCACCAGCACATTCGACGGTTTGGCCCTAGCTTGGGCCTGTGCCCGTTACCTGGCGGAAACGGTGCGGGCTTACGCGCTGTTTGCCACCCACTATTTTGAGCTGACGCGCTTACCAGAGCAGTTGCCGGGCGTTGCCAACGTCCACCTGGACGCGACCGAGCATCAAGACAGCATCGTATTCCTGCACAAGGTCCAGGAAGGTCCGGCCAGCAAAAGTTACGGCTTGCAGGTGGCCAAACTGGCTGGAATTCCAACGGAAGTGCTGCAGCGTGCGCAAGAACAACTGACCCTGCTGGAAGAGGGTTCATCCACCGATTCGTTGCGGGATATTTCAAGCGATTCGTCGCCCGTCGCGGCACCAAGCCGGGGCGCACCCGAGGTTCCCGTGCAGACGGGTCTCTTTGATACGATGGCGCACCCGGTATTGGACGCGCTTTCGTCCCTGGAGCCCGACGAGCTGACACCGCGGGAGGCACTGAACCGAATGTATCACCTCAAGCAATTGTTGGAAAAACAATAACCGGCGGCGCCCCCTACCAAAAAATCTGAATGCTGGTAAAATGCGCGCTTCTTCTTTTTGAACTCAACCCACTGGGGGCCAGCCATGACGTTTGTTGTTGGGGATAACTGCATCAAGTGCAAGCACACCGATTGTGTGGAGGTGTGTCCAGTTGACTGTTTCTACGAAGGCCCCAACTTCTTGGTTATTCACCCAGATGAGTGTATCGACTGTGCTCTGTGTGAGCCGGAATGTCCCGTGGACGCCATTTTCTCCGAGGACGAGCTGCCGGAAGACCAGGCGATATATCTGGAATTGAACGCGGAATTGGCCGAGGTGTGGCCCAACATTACCGAGAAAAAAGATCCGCCGGAAGATGCCGATGAATGGGATGGCGTAGAGAATAAATTGCAGTATTTGGAGCGCTAAACCCAGCGCCTTGAACGAAAAAACCGCGCTTAAAGCGCGGTTTTTTATTGGGCCAAACGAAATGGAGCGACGGGGTTACACGCTGAATAAGGCTTCGCTGTTCAGCCCCTGTTTTTCCATAATCTCCCGCAATCGTTTCAGTGCCTCCACCTGAATCTGGCGCACCCGCTCCCGGGTCAAACCAATCTCCCGCCCAACCTGTTCCAATGTGCAGACATCGTGGCCGCGCAATCCGAAGCGACGCGCCAGCACTTCACGCTGCTTCTCGCTCAAGTCATCCAACCAGCCGTCAATGCTGCGATTCAGATCGGAATTCTGTAACATGCGGACCGGGTCGGAATCCTGAATGTCCGGAACCGTATCAACAATGGTCCGATCCGACGAATAGCCAATGGGAACGTCCAGCGACGTCACCCGCTCGTTCAACCGGAGCATACGCTCCACGTCGGCCACGGGTTTTTGTACTCGCTCGGCGATTTCTGTAGCCGTAGGTTCATGATCCAGCTTTTGCGTCAGCTCACGGGCCGCGCGCAGATAAACATTGAGTTCTTTGACCACGTGAATGGGAAGCCGAATGGTCCGCGTCTGGTTCATGATGGCGCGCTCGATGGTTTGACGAATCCACCAGGTAGCGTAGGTAGAAAAACGGAACCCGCGCTCTGGGTCAAATTTTTCAACCGCCCGAATCAGACCCAGGTTACCCTCTTCAATTAAATCCAGAAGCGCCAACCCACGGTTGACGTAACGCCGGGCAATTTTCACTACCAGACGCAGGTTACTCTCAATCATCCGATTGCGAGCGGCCTCGTCCCCTTTGAGGGACAGGCGGGAATAATAGACTTCTTCTTCGGCCGACAGCAGTGGGGAAAAGCCGATTTCGCTAAGATACATCGACGTGGCATCGAGTATTTTGGTGTACCTCTCCTCGCCCACCTGGCTTTCGCGCGAACGCCGGCGACCGACAGGCGCTTCTGACTCTTCCACCGCTATTTCGGTAGCCGCATCACGGTCGAAATCGATCTCTTGCAGAGCGACACCTTGCTCGTGTTCATAGCTGTTGGGTTGCTTTTTATGCAGTGCCATTGTTCAGCCCTCTTATCGTATTCAGCCGGTCCGCAATCATTCCTGGAACCGCCTGCACCCCTCGCAATAGTTCGAATAGTGCGTTATTGTTTTGCTCAGCCTATCCTTACCACTCAGCGCTTGGGTAAATACCGCATCGGATCTACCGGTCGGCCTTCGCGGCGAATCTCAAAGTGCAGTTTCACTTTGTTCGTGCCGCTAGAACCCATATCGGCCACCCGCTCGCCTGCTTTAACCATGTCGCCTTCGTTCTTCAACAATCGCTGGTTATGAGCGTAGGCACTCAGGTATGTGTCGTTATGCTTGATGATCAGCAAGTTGCCGTACCCGCGCAAACCGCTACCGGCGTAAACCACGTGACCTGAGGCGGCCGCAATCACAGGCTCGCCTAATTCCCCATCGATATCAATACCCTGATTGAAGCCGGTACTGGCGCCAAACGCGTTGATGACACGACCGCGGGCCGGCCATTGCCACTGGGGCGCCCCCGCAACCAACGCTGGAGGGGGCGTTGTGGCGCGAGAAGCCGTTCTGTTTTCCGAACGGGTGCTGGTAGGCGCGGGGGTTGCGCGAGGACTTCTAGTGGGCCTTGCTGGCGCCCGGGCAGCCGACTGAGAGGGGGCGGAGGCGACTGTCGCGGTTCCGACATCCAGGCGCAGGATTTGTCCCGCATAAATGGTGTAGGGTGCGCTTACATTGTTGTGGCGCGCTAGCTGTCGGTAATCCACCCCATGGCGCCACGCTATGGAATAGAGGGTTTCGCCCGGACTCACCTCATGGGTCATGATTCGGCGGCTCGGCGGTTGTGCGCGATCGCTCACCGCTGCAGGCTGAGTTGGAGCGCAACCGAGCGGCAGGGCGCAGATGATCGATATAACGATCAGCGCACTCAAGCGATACAATAAGCTATCCGGTCGGTTGAGCATAAAAAAAGCCTGATCTAACAGCGGACTAGCGTGATAAATACATTTGTTTTAGTAATTAGGAATCAAAACTTATTAGAAATCCATCTAGAACTCTGTTTAATTATTAGCCGAAACACGGCTATTTGTACTGTTTTTGTACCTATTTTCGCCGTCTACAGCGGCCCGTCCACGGCCAATGGCTCTTTGGCAAGGCCCGCCTTTTTACTGTACCGGGCGCCAGCCGCCTCTAGCCCCAACACCAGTACAACGCCCACCACCATTAATAGTACCACCGCAAGGGTTTGTGGCTCCGAGCCCGTCGCCTGGGCGTATTGCGCGGGCCAAAGGTTCGCCTGAGTCAAAGGTACGGTATCACCGTGACGATCGACAAATACAGTAAGGGTTTGCTTCCACGGCCACACAATGTGTAGCGAGCCGACGAGAAACCCCGTCAAAGTGGCCAAGGTAACGTTCCGGTAATGGCGCAACAGCCAGGATAAAACGTGAGAAAACAACAACAGACCGGATACCGCGCCGATCACAAAACTGCCCAAAAGAACCCAATCAAACTCGGTGAGTGCGCGCAGAACCACCGGATAGACACCCATTAGCAGCAGCAAGAAACTGCCCGAGACACCCGGCAAAATCATGGCACAAATGGCGATGCTGCCCGCAATGGCAATCATCCACCAATCTGTTGGCAGCTGCATCGATAACTGCCCGAGGGAAATGGCCAAAGCCACCAGTGTGCCTGCCGCCAGCGCCACCCAAGCCCCAATGCGGCGCAGCGACAGCTGTCGGCCGATATAAATAACTGAGGCGACGATTAAGCCAAAGAAAAACGCCCACACCAGCACCTCATAATGGTCAAATGCGTAGGATACGAGCCGAGCGAGCGTAAAAATACTGAGTAGCACACCGCTCATTAGGGTGAGCAAAAAGGTGCCGTTAATGTAACGCCAGAACGGGCGCCAACCCTGCCGAATGAGAATACCCACGGCGCTGGGTGTCAAACGCCTTAAGGAATGGAGCAGCTCTTCGTAAATCCCCGAAATAAACGCGATAGTACCACCGGAGACGCCGGGCACTAGATCCGCTGCACCCATCGCCATGCCCTTTAACAACAGCAGTATCTTTTCGCGCATATATCGTCCTTAATCAGGAGTCAGCGGCTGGTACCCGACAGCAAAGGTACAAACTTGACCTCTTCTAGGGTCTGGGTGATTAACTTATCACTATCCCCATCGCGTATAATCAGCTGCAAATCCTGCCGCTGATCGCCCACGGGGCATACCAACACACCATTGGGTGCCAGTTGCTCAATAAGTTCCGGCGGTACAAATCTCGGTGCGGCCGTGCTAAGAATGCCATCGAATTTCGCTCCCGCTTCCGGCCAGCCAAAGCCGCCGTCCGCATGGCGTAACTGAACGTTGTGCAACCCCAGTTGCCGCAACCGCTCCCGGGCTTTGTCCTGTAGGGGCTTGATGCGTTCAACGCTGTATACCTGGTCCACAAGCTGCGCCAGGATGCTGGTTTGATAGCCGGAGCCAGTGCCTACCTCCAACACCCGCTCCAGGCGCCCGCCAGCGGCACCCAGAAGGACTTCCGTCATGCGCGCCACTATGTAGGGTTGCGAGAGGGTCTGGCCGTGACCGATGGGCAGGGCGCTGTCTTCATAGGCCCGGTGAGAGAGAGCCTCATCTAAAAACAGATGACGAGGTGTGTTGCGGATGACATCCAACACATGCAGATTGGTTACCCCTCGATCCTGCAAGCGTTGTACCAGGCGTTCGCGGGTGCGCTGGGAGGTCATACCCACACCCTCTACAGTCAGACTTGTCACCGTTTCTTCCCCACTGGTAAAGGCCTTGCTAAAGCGACGCACTATAGCATATTCGTCTGTTTCACGGACCCGGTCAACGTCGCTATTTCCCGCAATACCGAGGTGGCAAAAGCGCCCGGCTCTAGAGTAAAGCTCACTTCCAAGTCCTGTTCCAGCCAGCGCCAGCTGGCCTCTTGCGGTTGTAACACCAGCGGACGACGCTCTTGCTGTAGACCCACATGTTCCAGCCCCGAGCACCATGATGCCCAAGGCGCTAGCGTCTGGGTTTCCAGATCCAGCGTCTGTTGCGCTGCCAGAGAACGCCCGCGTCCCCACATAGGGCCAGTGGGGTATTCGTGCGGGTCGCCGGGCAGAGCTGTGCGCCAGTTACCCTGTTCGACGCGGGCGCTTAGCACTTGGTTAAACAGCCATGATCGAGCCGCGGACAGAGCCATGCTGCGCTGGTTTCGATTGTGGATACTGCGCCGCTCCACTAGCAATGCACGGGCCCGGTGCAAGTTGCTGCACTGGGAGCCAAAGCGCTGCTCGCCAAAATAATTCGGCACCCCTTGAGCGAACAGGCGTTCGAGCCGTTGTGAGGTATCGCTGACTGAGCTGATATGGCGCAAACGGATAACAAAACGATTCGCGGCGTGGGCACCGCGACGCAGCTTGCGTTCGTGACGACCGCTGGCCAAGATTTGCACACTTTCGGAATTAAGGGCCTGCCAATCGGGTAGAGTCTGACGCGGCAGATAAACACTGAACCACTGGCTGGTGACCGCCTGGCGATCTTTGCGGCCGCAGTAGCCCACGTCACGCTCTGAAACGCCGGCTAGACGGGCAAGCTGTTCAGCCACCCAGGCGGTGTTCTCGCCGCGCTTGCGTATGTGCAGCAGCCAGTGCTCGCCCTGACCCGACGGCTCGAATCCCAATACTTCATCAACCCGAAAATCTTCCGGCTCAACCCTGAACTGGGCGCTAGCCTGAGGTGCCCCATAGGCGTAGGGAAAGTCCAACGAGAAATCCGCAATGCTCATGGCTTACCCTTTGCTTTTATACGAGTAACACGAGCCGCTAGCACGAGCAACGCGCGGCAGGGCCAAACGCAATACCACGAACACATTCATCACTCAGCGGCCAGCAACAGGGCTACCGCTTGGGCGGCAATGCCCTCTTCCCGGCCAACAAAGCCCAACCGCTCCGACGTGGTGGCTTTAACATTGATTTGCTCGGGATCGCACTCCAAATCCTCCGCAATATTGGCCCGCATGGCGTCGATATACGGAGCCATACGCGGTGCCTGCGCGATGATTGACATATCGGCATTGCCCAGCTGCCAGCCTTGAGCCTTGAGCTTGGCGTACACCAGGCGCAACAAGGCGCGGCTGTCGGCATTGCGGTATTGCGGATCGGTATCTGGAAAATGCCGGCCAATATCCCCGAGCCCCGCCGCGCCAAGCAGTGCGTCAGACAACGCGTGCAGCAGCACATCGCCATCGGAGTGGGCTACGAGGCCCGCGCTGTGGGCAATTACCACGCCCCCGATAACAATCTTATCGCCGGCGCCAAAGGCGTGTACGTCGTAGCC
>Ga0209487_1003352_pt1 | contig 12601 bp, 10 predicted proteins | sample Poulit2012_FD_187524 | JGI IMG/M metagenome (GOLD analysis project Ga0209487, IMG submission 187524) | Agricultural soil microbial communities from Georgia to study Nitrogen management - Poultry litter 2012 (SPAdes) (version 2) | ecosystem: Environmental > Terrestrial > Soil > Agricultural land... | reverse complement strand
AAGGGCGCAGCGACGTCAGCAAAGAACGCCGCCGAGGACGTGAAGAATGCGGCGACGGACGACGACAAGAAGTAGTTGAACGCGTCACATTGGGCTTGGGGCGGCGCGGCACAATGGGAGAATATCAGTTGTGACTGTGAATCCATCCGCCTCAAGCCTTTCTCTTATTGATCAACTCGATGCGGCGATCGGTGTCGCGATCTCCGCTGCGTATCCCGAGCACGCGGGGGCGGATCCCCTCATCCGGCCGTCGGATCACGCGGATCTGCAGGCGAACGTTGCGCTGGCACTAGCGAAGAAGGTCGGCGCCTCCCCGCGGGAGGTCGCGGCACAGATCACCTCCCACCTCGCCGGCTCGCCGCTCATCGGCGCCGCCGAGATTTCCGGCCCCGGTTTCATCAACCTCACCCTCACCGACGAGGCGCTGTGGAACCAGGTGCGCACGCGGTTCTCCGCGCCCAGGCTCGGGATTCCCGAGACGCAGGCCGGTGTGCGGACCGTCGTCGATTACTCCGCACCCAACATCGCCAAAGAAATGCACGTCGGGCACTTACGTTCCTCCATCATCGGCGACGCGCTCGTGCGGATCCTCGGGTTCTTGGGATCGGAGGTCGTCAAGCAGAACCACCTCGGTGATTGGGGCACCCAGTTCGGGATGCTCATCCAATACATCGATGAACACCCCGAGGCGAACTGGCGCGCGAGCGAGCTCAGCGAAGAATCACCGGTCGCCGCGCTCGACAACCTTTATAAGGCCGCCCGGGGGGAATTCGATTCCGATCCCGAGTTCGCTGATCGTGCCCGCCGCCGGGTCGTGGCCCTGCAGGCGGGGGATGAGGCGACCCTCGCGGTGTGGCGGGAGATCGTCGCGGAGTCGGAACGGTTCTTCGGGCAGGTGTACTCCCGGCTCGGACTCCTGCTCACGCCCGCCGACGCGGCGGGGGAGTCGTTCTACAACCCGATGCTGCCCGGCGTCGCCGAGGAACTCGAAACCCGCGGGCTCGCCCAGGAGTCCGAGGGGGCGCTGGTCATCCTCTCCGAGGAGACCAAGGGCCAGGACGATCAGCCCGCGGCGCTCATCGTGCGCAAATCCGACGGCGGTTACGGCTACGACACGACGGATCTCGCGACCCTTCGGTACCGGATCCAGACGCTCGAGGCGGATCGGATCCTGTACGTCGTGGGCGCGCCACAAGCCTTGCACTTCAAGCTCATCTTCGAAGCGGGCCGGCGCGCGGGCTGGCTGACCGACGACGTCCACGCCCAACACGTCCAGTTCGGCTCCGTCCTCGGGGCCGATGGCAAGCCGTTCAAGACCCGCGAAGGGGTTTCCGCGAAGCTCATGGACCTCATCACCGAGGCGGTCGACGCGGCCTACGCCGTGGTGAGGGAGGCCAAGGGGGAGGAGATCGACGAGGCGGAGCTGCGCACGATCGCCGAACAGGCGGGGATCGCGGCGATCAAATACGCCGATCTCTCGAGCAACCGGATCAAGGATTACACATTCGACCCCGAGCGGATGGTCTCCTTCACGGGCAACACTGGTGTGTATCTGCAGTACGCCCACACCCGGCTCGCCTCGATCCTTCGCCGCGCGAAGGAACAGGGCCTCGGCGCGGGTGACCCCGCCCCCCTCACCGGCGCCGACCTGCCGCCGCTACAGCCAGCGGAGCGGGCGCTCTCCTTGGCCCTCGATGAGCTTCCCTCCGCACTCAACGCCGTGGCCGAGACCCTCGAACCGCACGTCCTGTGCACCTACGCCTACGACCTCGCGCGCACCTTCACCGAGTTCTACGACCAGTGCCCGGTTCTCACCTCCGAGGGCGAGGTGCGGGGACGCCGGCTCGTGCTCGTTGATCTCACTCGCCGTACCCTCGCCCAGGTACTCGACCTCTTGGGGATCGCCGCGCCCGAAAGGATGTAACGGTGGCCCACTCCCACGCGCCCACAACCGTCACGGCAGGGCATCGCAAACGCCTGATCATCGTGCTCATCGTGACCGGCACGGTCGTGATCTTCCAGTTGGTGGGCGCGCTCATCTCCGGGTCGCTCGCGCTGCTCGCGGATGCGGGGCATATGCTCACCGACGCGACCGGGGTGCTCATCGCGCTCATCGCCATCACGCTCGCGAGCAGACCCGCCACGGATTCCCGCACCTGGGGCCTCCTGCGGGCGGAGATCCTCGCTGCGCTCATCAACGCCGTCATTCTCGGGGGGATGGGTATCTACGTCATCGTCGCGGCGATCCTGCGCTGGAACACGCCCCCGGAAGTGTCGACGACCCCGATGCTCATCGCCGCCGGCGCCGGTCTCATCGCCAATGCCGTCTCCCTCAAGGTCCTTCACGGCACCCACGAGGAATCGGTGAACATGCGCGGGGCCTATCTCGAGGTGCTCGGTGATCTCATCGGCTCGGTCGCCGTCATCGCCGCCGGGATCGTCATCGCGACGACCGGTTACCAGCGCGCGGATGTGTTCGCTTCGCTGGGGATCGGTCTGTTCATTCTTCCCCGCGCGTGGTCACTGCTCTCCGAGGTCGTGCACATCCTGTTGGAATCGACCCCCAAGGGGTTGGACCTCGCCCGGGTGCGCGAGCACATCCGCTCCGTGGAGGGGGTCATCGATGTGCACGATCTGCACGCGTGGACGATCACCTCCGGCATGCCCGCCCTCACCGCGCACGTCGTCGTCGAAGATGAGTACCTCGCCGATTGCGCGGACGTGCTCGATAAGGTGAGCGCGTGCCTGGCCGAACACTTCGACCTCGAACACACCACTCTGCAGTTGGAACCCGTCGGGCACCTCGAGCACGAGGCGAACCCCGGCTGTTGAGGGTTCTTAGGTGAGCAGGCTGATCCCGGCGAGGAGCAGCGCGATGATCTTGATCGCATCCGCGCCGACGTACACCCAGTGCACCTGGGAGCGTTGTTCGCTGACATTGCCGGCAAGCACGGCGTCGGAACGTTTGTGGAGTTTGGGGAGGATCACGCCGAGCTGGGCGACGAGCATGACCGCCGCGATGAGGAGATAGCCGTATCCTGCCTGCCAGCCGCCGGCGAGCACCGCGAGCAGGAGGATTGCCGCACCGAGCAGCACCTCCACGGTGTTGAGTGCGCGAAAGACGATCCGACCGATGCCCAGGCCCAGCGGCAACGTGATTCCCGGTGCCCGGAATTTCAGTGGCGCCTCGAGGAAGGAGATCGCGAGAACCATCCCGAACCAGACGAAGCAGATCGCTGCGATGGCGAGAACCACGTGACAGTAATCCCCTCAATTTTGAGCTAACTAATGGCGGACGCAGGTTGACTCAGATCAAGTTCCTAGTGCCGACTTCCGTGGCTTAATTCTACACAGTGCCGGGCCGGACGCTCTACGATCAAAACTCTTCAAGCCATCTCGAAGTCAACTGGGGGATTAACGGCATCTCACATAGACGCGCCAGAATACCGCTGTCGCAGAGCAAAGCGGCGCTCTTTCCGAACTTCCGGGACAATGGAAAGTAAACGGTTCCAATCCCCCGACCCGTCGCCATCCGCGCGAAGATGGGACGTACTATGCTCAAGCCCGCACCACGACCAGGCCAACCGAACCCCTAGCGCTCCTTAAGAGTTGGACTACATACGGTCAGAGTAGAGGGGTTTAAATGAAGGGGATCGTGATGAAACCGGAAATGCAACCTCCCATTCATATTCGAGCCACGGCAAACTCTCATTAGAGAGCGAGCCGACTCTACTCAACGGCGAGATCTTTGGCAGCAACAACATAAGCCTCGACGAATCCGTCGTGATGAGTTAATCCGGCTAACGCGGGCAACGCGTCGAGGAAGTCGACGGGATCGCTAGAGGCCGCCGTGAATAGCACTGGTGCTACCGAATCGTCGAGCGCGAAGTTGCCCAATGCCGCACGCCTGATGAATTCGCGCCAACTAGCGATGAGCCGTGCACCGGCGTGCGGAACCTCGCCTGCGGCGAGGCGGTCAATGATCGTGGGCAGCACGAACTTCGGGATGCGGTTGGATGCATCTGCACCCAGCCGGGCGAGCGTATCGGCGATCGCGGGATTGGAGAAGCGGGCGAAGAGTTCGCCGATGTAGCCGGGCAGGTCGAAGCCAGCCGGCACCTGGAGCGTGGGTGCGGCGTCTTCCTCCATGTAGGTGCGGACGAACTCGGCGATGGTCGGATCATCCAGGGCCTCGTGCACATACTCGTGGCCGGCGAGTTGCCCGAGGTAAGCGACGGCCTGGTGTCCACCGTTGAGCAGGCGAATCTTGATCGCCTCGTAGGCGTGCACATCGGCGACCATCGTCGCTCCCGCGGCACCGAAGTCCGGGCGCCCCGTCGGAAAGTCGTCTTCGATCACCCATTGCTGGAACGGCTCCGCGGTCACCGGCCAGCGGTCCTCCACACCGAGGCGGTTGCGAATCCGGTCGACGTCTGCCTCAACTGTGACCGGCGTGATCCGGTCGACCATCGTCGACGGAAACGCCACTTCGGAGGCGATCCAATCCGCCAGCTGTGCATCGACCAAGCGAGCAACGGCTTCCACGCTCCGCCGGGCCACCGCGCCATTTTCGGGAACGTTATCGCAGGAGAGCACCGTGAAAGCAGGGATGCCCCGACGGCGACGCTCTCGTAGGCCGGCGACGATCCAACCGAAGACCGTCTCCGGTCTCGTCAGGTCCGTGTCGGTCTCTGCAATCACGAGGGGATCGTTGGCGGCTCGTTTTCCGCCGATCGGATCCTCGACGTAACCGCCCTCGGTGATCGTCAGTGACACGATGCGCACGCCCGGATCCACCAGCTGATCGACCACCGCCTCGGGATCATCGGGGGCGTGCAGCACGCGGCGAATCGATCCGATGACGCTGATCTCGTCGTTGCCGTCAGCGTGCCGGAGCGTGAGGGTGTACAGGCCGTCTTGCGCGTTCAGGGCATCTCGCATGCGGGCGTCTCGTTCGAGCACCCCGACGCCGCAGATCGCCCACTCCCGGGCGTCACCCGTGTGAAGCAGGCGGTCCAGGTACATCGCCTGATGCGCGCGGTGGAAGTTGCCGACGCCGAAATGCACGATTCCGATGCGAATGTCATCGTCGAGGTAAGCCGGGGTCGAGACCGCGGCGGGAAGGGCCGCCAACACGGACTTGTCGAGCCGAGCCGTCGGTTCACATTCGCGTGACATACGAGGCACTCAATCCTTGGAGATGGTCGCTGGGACGTTATCGAAGTCGATGATCGCGTCCTGCTCGATCAATGCGGTGCGTAGCATGTCAAAGTCCACATCCGACATCGTCATGCCGTGCGTCACGGCGAGGGACGCGGCAATTCCTGCACCCTGGCCCATAGCCATGCAGGTCGCCATAACGCGCACCGATCCGAATCCGGGGCCATCCGCGCTCAAGCTTCGGCCGGCGGTCACCACATTCACGCTGCCCTGCGGGACGAGGCAGCGAAAGGGCACGTTGTAGGGTCGTCGCAGAAGCACGAACTCATTTTGATCAATGCTGTCTGAGTGGTGGATGTCGATCGTGTGGGCACCCTTGGCGATCGTGTCCGGGAAGGCTTTGGGATTGATGATGTCATCCTGAGAGAGTTTATACAGTCCGACGATGTGATAGGTCTCGCGCACGCCGGTCTGGATGCCCGACTTCGCCAGCCAGGCGTTGCGAAACTCGGGGAACTCACGGCGCAGAGTGTCGATGAGGGCATGCATCTTCTCACGCAGGCTGATCTCTGTTCGCGTGAACCATTCCGGATCGCTGGCGTCGGTCGGCTCACGGAGGACATTGATGCTGACGAATCCGTCCCGGAAGAAGCGGTTGATCCATGGCCCTCCGAAGAGCGGGACCTCGCCGGCGGCATGAAGTTCCGCCAGACGCGCGCGGATCGACTCGGACACGGGCAGGATTCCGTCGACTGCGTCTCCGAAAACGTACTCCAATGCATCGGTATCGACCCCACCGAGCTGGAACCAGAGCGTCGCAGGCTGGAGCACCTCATCCTTGACCGTCGGCAGGCCCGCAGCGCGCACGACATCGGCGTCGCCGGAGCAGTCGATCACGGTCTTGCAGCCGTAGGCTGTGCGCCCGGCCTTGTTCTGAACGATGACGTGGGTGACAGCCCCACCGTCGACGACGACGTCGGCGAACCACGTGTGGAAAAGCATCGTCACCCCACTTTCGACCAGCATCTGCTGGGCGGCAAGCTTCATGATCTCATCGTTTACCGGCCAGTTGCCGCTATCGCGTTCAAGCTCGGCTCCGCCGAGCTTGGCCGCACGGCGCATCAATTCAAGGGGGATCCCTCCGATATGCTGTTCGCCTCCGACGCGGAATTCACTGATCGGAGTGACGAGAGCGCTGGTCGCCATTCCGCCTACGAATCCGTAACGCTCAATCAGCAATGTACGGGCGCCACCTCGTGCAGCTGCAATGGCTGCAATGACTCCGGCAGGTCCTCCTCCCACGACAATGGTGTCGAACTCCCCGAAGACCGGAGTCGTCCTTGGTGCCTCCACCACATACGACGCATTTTTCTCATTCGCCATGCTCTATTCGGCCTCCGTTGCCCTGTCTTGAGTAATATCCCGCCGAGAAGCGGCCCGACGAGAGCGGTCTCTGTTAGCGATACACGCTTTGTCTGCTGGTGCTTGAGTATATTGATTTACTAAAAATTTTCCAACACCGTTTCCAGAGCAAATGCCCGTATATGAGAGCAGATCAGACGATACTGAGAAAAATTGACCATGCTGAGGTAGTTCGTTATACTCAAATGCGATGGGCGCCAGATTTCTTGTGGCCCGCTGGTATCAAGGAGGATAGAAATGCGTTGGACTCGAGTACCCCTCGCCATCGCCGCCGTCGCTACCGCAAGCCTGGTGGTCTCGTGCAGCGGTGCCGGAACGGAAACGGGAACGGACACGTCCGGGGCTGATGAGGTCAATCTTCGAATGACCATTTGGTCGGCGGATCCCGATCACGTCGAGATCTTCGACTCGCTTGGGAAGGAGTTCGCCGAGCAGCACCCGCGCGTCTCAAGCGTGAAAATCGAGAGCTTCAACCTCGCTGAGCTCGACACCCTGGTAACGACACAGATATCCGCTGGCGACGCCCCCGATGTCAGTTGGCTACCTGTTGAGAGCAGCGCCGAATACATCAATGCCGGTGCCCTGGTCGACTTGCAAGACAAGATCGATGATGTAGAGGATTTCGACTTCGATGACTTCATCCCCTCTCTCCTCAAGCGGTGGCAGGTGGACGATGCCATCTACGGAATACCGTTCTCGACGGGGCCACTCATCATGTACTACAACAAGGACCTCTACGCCGAGGCCGATGTCAAGGACCCAGGCCAGCTCATTTCCGAAGGGAACTGGACCTGGGATTCTTTTCGGGAAACATCGGAGCAGGTGACGGAGGCTCTGAACATTCCCGGCTATGCACTTAACGACTTTGACTTCAAGAACTGGACGCGGTTGCTTCCATACTTGAACGCCTACGGCGCTTCGCCATGGAGTGAGGATGCTTCGACGTGCACGCTCAACGAACCTGAAGCGGTCGATGCGATGTCGACGTTCCACGGAATGACGTTTGACGACGGTTCGATGCCAGTTCCTGGTCAGCAGGTCGATTTTTGGGGCGGCGGCGTTGCAGCGACATCGGCCTTCCTCGGCTCTGCTACGAACCTTTCCGATGTCGCCTTCGATTGGGGCATAGCACCGACCCCCGCGGGCCCTGCAGGCGACGTCGTCGCAACGGGCCAGGCATCCATCGTTGCGTTCGCCGCCGGCAACAACACCGATGAAGCTGCCGATTTTGTCGCGTTCCTCGGCTCGAAGGATGCGATGGCCAAGTATTCAGGGTTCTTCCCGCCGATCCGTGAGAGCGTGCTTACTCCGGAGACGCTCACGAAGAATTCTGAGGTACTCACGACGGAGGCCGTTGCACCCATCATTGACGGCATCAAGGAAAACGGTGAGGTGTTCCCAGTCACCGAGAGCAATGCTGTCGTCACGGACGCCCTGAACTCTGCGCTCGACGAGGCTTTCTACCAGCCCGGGATCGACGTGGAGGAGGCGCTCATGACCGTCTGCGGCGCAGTCGATCCGCTACTTCCCTGACCCGGAGCACAGCAACATCATGACGACGCAGCAGTCACCTGGAGCTTCGACGTCCGCAGCGTACCGGACGTCGAAGCACAACAGGAACAGACCGAGTCCGCTTCACGCGGGCCGTAACATCTTCGGGTACGCGCTACTCGCCCCACAGACACTCGGTATGCTCGTCGTCGGGCTCGTCGCGATCGGCGGCCTGATACAGCTCAGCTTGACCCGTGTCAACGTACTAGCCGGCACGCGAGATTTCATCGGCCTCGACAACTACGCTCGTATCTTCACCGATCCCAACATGACGGTCGTTCTCTCGAACACCTTCTTCTTCGTGGTGGTGTTGAGCATCGGTGGGACTGTGCTAGCGCTCGCGCTCGCCGTCCTACTGAATCAGCAGATCCCCGGGATCAACATTTTCCGCGCGATGATCTTCATTCCGGCGCTCGTCACGACAGTAGCGTGGACTTTGGTCTGGGGATTCATCCTCCAACCCGGCGGGCTACTCGACGGTATCGTTGGAATCGTAGGGGCTGGCCCTTTCCCATGGCTTCGCGGTGAGTGGCTTACGCTCGCAGTCTTCGCCGTCATCCAGCTTACAAAGAACGTCGGCATCAACATGATGATCTTCCTTGCCGCGCTGCAAGCTGTACCGCAAGAACTACTGGATGCCGCACACGTCGACGGAGCGGGACCCTGGACGCGTTTCCGACACATCATTCTGCCTCAGATCTCTTCCGCCATCATCATGGTCTTCATGCTGATGGTTAGCGGGTCATTCAAAGTCTTCGAGCTCGTGCTGCTACTCACAAATGGCGGTCCCGGAGTTGACACCTCTGTGCTCGCGTTCGAGATCTTTCGGCAGGCGTTCCGCCTCAACGACATCGGCTACGCAGCCGCACTTTCTGTTTTCCTGTTCGCACTCGTGATCGCTCTGATCGGCATCATCTGGCAGTTCCGAAAGAAGATAGTTTTCCATGAATCGGAGTAACAGCCTTTCGCGCATGACGCGCCACCTCCCGACGTATTTGCTCCTAAGCATCATTTCTTTGCTTTTTATCGGGCCAGTGCTGTGGATGGTTAGCGGGTCGTTCAAGTCAATTGGTGAGATCCTCCAGTACCCACCGAAGCTACTTCCCGAAGTATTCCGGTGGGAGAATTACGCGCAAGTATTCTCGCTGCAGCCGTTCGGGCGCCAGATACTGAACTCTGGCCTGTTGATGGTACTGATATGCGCAGTCACCCTGCTTCTTGCAATCCCCGCTGGGTACGCTCTCGCTAGGGTACGCCCAGCCGGTTCCGCCTTCTTTTTCCTCATCCTGCTCAGCGGCGTCTTCATCCCACCCGAAGCAGTCATCATCCCACTCTTCCAAACTGCGGCCGATCTCGGATGGGTGGATACCTTCTACCCACTGGTGATCTTCACATCGGTATTGTCGACTGGTCCGGTCGCGATGTTCATTATGCGGCAGGCGTTCCTCACCCTTCCTGCTGAGTTTGAGGAAGCAGCGACGATCGATGGTTCGAGTCGTGTACGTACCTTTGTACAAATCTTCCTTCCATTAGTGCGTCCTTCGATCGCTTCGGCCGTGGTATTCACAGCGTGGTTCAGCTGGAATCAGTTCCTCGAACCACTCGTCTACCTGCGTTCGCAGACTATGCTGACGGTACCTGTAGCGCTCACCCTGTTTGAGGATGCCCTTGCCGGGCCGAGGTGGAACGTGCAGATGGCCGCGACTACTCTCTCTGTTCTGCCTGTACTCGTGGTATTTATGCTCGCCCAGAAACATGTCGTCTCTGGCCTCACTGCTGGCGGACTCAAATCCTAGGGTGATGCGCCCCCTAGCGAAAGGAACAGCGTGCCCGCATCTTTCTCGCAACCTCTCCGCCTCAACTATTTGCAGTACTCGGTGACTTCGAGCAGGCAGCAGTTTGGGACGATCCTCCGGATACTCGAGCCCGATGCTCCAGACGAGGTCGCGAATCCGCGCGTCGTCTACCTCCTGCCGTCTACGCCCGAGTTAAGCCATAGATCGGGCGATGGCCTCGATGAGGCGCTACGGAACGATCTCCACAATCAGTATGGAATGACCTTCGTGGCGCCCACTTACTCGGACTGGCCCTGGATGACCGATCTGCCGGATCAGCCCATGCTGCAGCAACTGATGTTCTTCATCGAAGAAATCGTGCCGTTCATCGACAACCGGTATCCGTCGGCGCCGCGACTACTGATCGGGTATAGCAAAGGAGGATCGGCTGCTCTGCAGATCTTGCTGCGCTATCCCGAGAAGTTCGCTGCTGCTGCGGCGTTCGACTCTCCAGTAATGAAGAGTACACCCGATCAATGGGAGATGCCGTTCTTCTGGTCGAATCCTGACCATTTCCGGAACTTCTCCATCCCGGAGCTATTACGCACTCGTACCAAAGAGCTAGGCAACGTTGCACGAATCGTGCTGCATGGATACGGAAATTTCGGAAAGAACGCCCCAGAGTGGAGCCACGATCATTTGTCGGAAGCGCATGAGCTACTAGACGAGCTCGGAATCGCGCATGTCTACGACAACGAGCGATACTATGCTCACCGCTGGGATTCCGGATGGTTACCCGAAGTAGTGAAGACCCTCTCCCAGATGACGGATAACGCCCGGTAGCGTCTCAACCGTTCAGAACTCGAGGGGCAGTTGAGTCACGTTGTATAACCTGCGGGGCTGGGTCTTGGAGAACCAGTTCTCCTTCTCGGGCCGCCCCGATCTGATCTAGGAGCAATTCCACAGCCACCCGGCCCAGATCTCCCAGCGGCATGGCTACAACCGTGAGGGATGGACTTAGGTGGGGAGCGAACCAGGTGTCATGGATGCTGACGATCGACACGTCGCGAGGAATCTGGTGTCCCGCGGCGACAACACCGGCATGCACACCTAGCGCACTCGTTGCCGAGACAACAATCATCGCCGTGGCGTTCCCGCCACTAGCGTAGTAGCCCTCGACGGCGGTTCGGGCCGATCCGGCGTCCCATCCCCCCACGATCGCCGGATAGGAAGTCAGTCCCGCTTTCTCCATCGCCGACAGGTACCCCTGGTATCGCCGTTGCGATGATGATCCTTCCGCGCCGACGAAGACAATGCCCGTGTGCCCTAGTTCGATCAGATGCTCGGCGGCAAGGGACGCCGCACCGACATCGTCGAGCCTCACTGTGCGGAACCCATCAAGTGCGTCCGCATTAAACAGCACCATAGGCATCCCCTTGGCGGTCTGCAAAGAAGTGTGATCCTCTGCGTAACCGCCCTGGATGAGAAGCCCATCAACTCTACGTCCCTGCGTGAGCCGCCGCAGCGCGTCCGGATTTGATGCGAGCTCCGCGGCGTTGAGGAGCATCAACGAATAGCCCGCGGAAGTCGCAGCGGCCTCGGCGCTCTCTACCATCTCCGAATAGATTGGATCGGTGACGTGGTAAAGAGCGAAACCAAGGAGTCCGGTGTGCGCACTTCGCAGTGCCCGCGCGGACGCGTGCGGGGTGTACTGAAGCATCTCAATCGCCGAGGTGACGCGGTCACGTGTCTCGTCGCGGATCTTCAGGTTCGGGTCGTTGTTGATCAGCCTTGATACGAGACCGGGAGAAACCCCGGCAAGCTTTGCTACTTCCGATAGACGCGCACTCCTTGTCATGCGCGCCTCCTCCCTGCTGGTGTACAGTCTATCGTAGCCCGTTTCCCGCATACCGGTCCCAAATTATAATACGTAGTTCCACGCTGGTTGGTCGTCAGCGATGCTGGGTCGTGGGCGAAATCTTCGCGGGCAGTTTTCCAGCCGAAGTATTTGCGGAGTTGGTTGTTGCTCTCGGTGGCGATGTCTTGATCGGGCGGAAGCTCTGCCGGCTTGGGGCGGCAACTCGCGTAGCTCGCTGTCTCGGCGTGAGCGACGGACCTCAAACGTCGTATGCGTGAGATATCTTGCGAATGCTTCGATCACCGCGAACAGCAGTGCGTTGGTATGGACTCAGGCGGCTACACTCCGTCTTGGAAGTCGCCACAAAAAGCTCATCGGTTCCAGCCGCTTGACTCCGCGATCTCCAACGTGGATTACGTGCATGGGCTCCGAGCAAAGCTCGGCTTCGCGGTTGCGGGCAGCAACGCGGTCGGGGATCAGGTCGAGCTGCTGCCACGATGAGTCCGTGTCGAGCCAGAACGACTCGGACGACATCACCAGACTTCCCGAGTTGCGTGTGCCTGGTTCCTCTCAGGATCGCCGATCCTTCGCGTAGCCTGGCCAGTCTCACGCAGTCGTATTCGTTTACCCGATTCCCATGGCGCGGCGTCGGCGTGTAAACGCGAACCGAATGGAACACTATGGCGCGACGAAGAGGACGGTCAGGAACCTTCCGTTCAGAATCGCGGCGTTGATCGCCTGGAACGCTTGCACATAGATGCCGTCATCGGCTCGCCCGGAAGCCGGGGCTGATCGCGATGCTGAACACAAAGAACAGACCGCGAGCAACCCATTG
>Ga0209487_1003351_pt1 | contig 12603 bp, 11 predicted proteins | sample Poulit2012_FD_187524 | JGI IMG/M metagenome (GOLD analysis project Ga0209487, IMG submission 187524) | Agricultural soil microbial communities from Georgia to study Nitrogen management - Poultry litter 2012 (SPAdes) (version 2) | ecosystem: Environmental > Terrestrial > Soil > Agricultural land... | reverse complement strand
TAATAGAATTTTCTTTCCAACATAATCGATTTATCGTATAATTAAATTATAGTCAAATTTAGTCAAAGTCAAATTATATATAAGTTTAATTCTCGGCTCTTAACAAAAGAAAAAGGTGGTTTCTATGAGTATTTCTGACATTATCGAACAATATTTAAAGAAAATTGTTCATTCAAATGAGGAGAAGGTAGCTGAAATAAAACGTAGTGAGCTAGCGGACCTCTTTCAATGTGTCCCATCGCAAATTAATTATGTAATAAACACGCGTTTTACTATTGAAAAAGGGTATATTATTGAAAGTAAACGAGGCGGTGGTGGGTATATTCGTATTTCTCGTATAGAACATCGAGAAGAAATTGACTTAATTAATGATATTATAACGATGATTAATCCGAAAGTATCCCAACAGGGAGCTAGAGATGTTATGGAAAGGCTTTATGAGAAAAAGGTAATTACACTGCGAGAATTGAAATTAATATTAAGCACGATTGACCGTAATGTATTAGCTGTTTCTTTACCAGAAAGAGACCAATTAAGGGCAAGAATTTTAACTGCTATTTTAACAACACTTAAAAGGGGAGATTTATAATGGAATGCAGTGAATGCAAAAAGCGCCCCGCAAATCTTTATTTTACTCAAATTATTAATGGAAAAAAACGAGAAATTCATGTATGTGAAACATGCGCTAAACAAAAAGGGTATATGTCATATGGTGAAGAAAGTTATTCTTTACATGATCTGTTGAAGGGATTGTTTGATTTTAATTCATCTCAATTGGAGATGCAAAATCAACATTTATTTAAACAAGAGGAAGAAGTCCATTGCACAAAATGTAATTTAGCTTTCAAAGACTTTCAAAGGATTGGTAAATTTGGTTGTGCAGAATGTTACAATACGTTTGTATCAAAGTTAGATTCCATTTTTCGTAGGGTACATAGTGGTAATACTGAGCATAATGGAAAAATTCCGAAACGAAAAGGCGGTATTTTACATCAAAAAAAGGAATTGGAAGAGTATAGAAAAGAGTTACTAGATTTAATTGAGAGAGAAGAGTTTGAACAAGCTGCAGTTGTCAGAGATAAAATTAAACGATTGGAAAATATAGAAGATGGCAAAGATGGTGATATGTCATGAGTTTAGAGCAGTTTATGAATGAAGCAATTAGTCCGTGGATGCGGACAGGTGGGCCTGAAGGTGACATAGTATTAAGTACTCGAATTCGTCTTGCTCGAAATTTTCAAGATAAAATTTTCCCAGTCATTGCAGATGAAAAAGAATTAGCTACAATAACGGACTTTTTTAAGGAGCATTATAATAGAAAATCATTTTTAGAATATAAAGATCTTGAATTAATTCATATTAGCGATTTAAGTCATATTGAAAAGAGAGTTCTGATTGAAAAACATTTAATCAGTCCTTATTTAGCGAAAGCAAGGGAGTCATCTGTACTTATTTCAAAGAATGAACAAGTATCTATCATGGTAAACGAGGAAGATCATATTCGAATCCAATTATATTTTCCGGGATTTCAATTAAATACTGCACTTTCAGAAGCATTTCAATTTGATGATTGGTTAGAAGAGAATATTGATTATGCATTCGATGAAAAAAAAGGTTACTTAACGAGTTGTCCAACAAATGTAGGAACAGGTATGAGGGCATCGGTCATGATTCATTTGCCTGCGTTAGTATTTACGAAAAATATAAATCGTATGATACCAGCAATAAATCAACTCGGATTTGTTGTAAGAGGAATATATGGTGAAGGCAGTGAAGCGCTAGGAAATATTTTTCAAATTTCTAATCAAATAACATTAGGAAAATCTGAGGAAGATATTGTAGAGGACTTACAACGCATTATTGGTAAATTAGTTGAGCAAGAACGTGATACACGTAATTATTTAATGAAGCAATCAGCAATTAGGCTAGAAAATCGTGTATTTCGCTCTTACGGTATTTTAAAACATAGTCGAATTATGGAATCAAATGAAGCTGCAAATCGAATTTCAAATGTTCGACTTGGCATCGATTTGGGATTAATTAAAAACATTTCACATAGTATTTTAAATGAATTAATGGTGTTGACACAACCTGGATTTTTACAACAATATGCAAACAAATCGTTAACTGCAAATGAACGTGATGTTTTACGTGCTACTTTAATTCGAGATAGATTGTCTTTAGGTGATAAGGAATAATGATGTATATTGACCATTAAATGAAGTAAACATATGAATCATTTTGATATACATTGAATATATAAAAGAAAAAATTTCAAATGAAATGTGATAAGTTTTTTTAAAAAAATTCGAAAGTAATTAGATTTTAAGAAGAATGTGTAGGAGGGAAAATAAATGATGTTTGGTAGGTTTACAGAACGTGCGCAAAAAGTATTGGCATTATCGCAAGAAGAGGCTATTAGACTTGGCCATAATAATATAGGAACCGAACATATCTTATTAGGTTTAATCCGCGAGGGAGACGGTATTGCAGCGAAAGCTTTAAAGGAACTTGGTTTAGAAGTGAAAACAATACAGTCAGAAGTGGAAAAGCTGATTGGTAAAGGTAATCACCCGTTACAAACTGTCCATTATACGCCACGTGCAAAGAAAGTTGTGGAATTGTCACAAGATGAAGCTAGGAAGTTAGGACATCCATATGTTGGGACAGAGCATATTTTATTAGGTTTAATCCGTGAAGGAGAAGGAGTTGCTGCGAGGGTTCTTCATAACCTAGATGTAAGCCTGAATAAAGCACGTCAACAAGTCTTACAATTGTTAGGAAACAATGAATCACAATCGGGACAGCAAGGGAGAAGTCAAGCTGCTAATGTAAATACACCTACTTTGGATTCATTGGCACGTGATTTAACAGCAATGGCCAAAGAAGGAAAAGTCGATCCTGTTATTGGTCGTGATACAGAAATTGAACGAATTATTCAAGTGTTAAGCAGAAGAACAAAAAACAATCCCGTATTAATTGGAGAGCCTGGGGTAGGTAAAACAGCTGTTGTTGAAGGATTAGCACACCAGATTGTAAACAATGAAGTACCAGAAACATTACGTGATAAACGTGTCATGACGCTTGATATGGGGACAGTAGTAGCTGGTACGAAATATCGTGGAGAATTTGAAGACCGTTTAAAAAAAGTAATGGATGAAATTCGAAACGCAGGTAATGTTATTTTATTTATCGATGAATTGCATACATTAATTGGTGCTGGGGGTGCGGAAGGAGCAATTGATGCCTCCAATATTTTAAAACCTTCTCTTTCCCGAGGAGAATTACAATGTGTAGGTGCAACAACGATTGATGAATATCGTAAATATATTGAAAAAGATGCGGCATTAGAAAGGAGGTTTCAACCGATTCAAGTTGATGAGCCGACAATTGATGAAACGGTACAAATTTTACAAGGATTACGTGACAGATATGAAGCACATCACCGTGTAACGATTACAGACGAGGCAATTGAAGCAGCGGCTGAACTTTCTAATCGATATATTACAGATCGATTTTTACCGGATAAGGCGATTGATTTAATTGATGAAGCTGGTTCTCGTGTACGACTTCAATCATATACGATACCACCTAATTTAAAAGAATTAGAAGAAAAACTTGAAGAAATTCGAAAAGAAAAGGATTCTGCAGTCTTAAGTCAAGAATTTGAGAAAGCTGCTTCATTTCGTGATAAAGAACAACGAATTCGTGAAGAGGTAGAACGGACGAAAAATAAATGGAAAGAAAAACAAGGACAAGAGAACTCTGAAGTAAAGGAAGAGGATATTGCCACAGTTGTGTCTGCATGGACTGGGGTACCTGTTGTTAAGTTAACAAAAGATGAAAGTAAACGATTGTTAGATATGGAAAAAATTCTACACGGTAGAATTATTGGTCAACAAGATGCAGTAAATGCAGTATCAAAAGCAATTCGTCGAGCACGTGCTGGATTAAAAGACCCAAAACGTCCTATAGGATCATTTATATTTTTAGGACCAACTGGTGTTGGTAAAACAGAATTGGCACGAGCATTGGCGGAAGCGATGTTTGCGGATGAGGATGCGATGATTCGGATTGATATGTCTGAATATATGGAGAAGCACTCAACCTCTAGGTTAGTTGGATCACCTCCAGGCTATGTTGGCTATGATGAAGGGGGCCAATTAACGGAAATGGTTCGCCGTAAACCATATTCTGTTATACTTTTGGATGAAGTTGAAAAAGCTCATCCCGAAGTATTTAACATATTGTTGCAAGTATTAGAGGATGGGCGGTTGACTGATTCTAAAGGTCGATTAGTTGATTTTCGTAATACCGTTTTAATTATGACTTCTAATGTAGGAGCAAGTGAATTAAAAAGAAATCGATATGTTGGATTTAATTTGGGAGAAGAGAATTGGGAATATAGCGAAATGCGCTCTAAAGTGTTGGAGGAAATGAAAAAGACATTCCGACCAGAGTTTTTAAATCGTATAGATGAAACAATTGTTTTCCATTCCTTGGAGAAAAAGCATACGAAGGAAATTGTAAAGTTAATGATTGACCAGTTACAGAAACGTATTACGGAACAAGAAATTAATTTTACAATTACGGATCGTGCAGTTGAAAAGATTGCTGAAGATGGATTTGACCCAGAATACGGTGCACGTCCATTACGTCGTTCAATCCAAAAAAATATCGAAGACTTATTATCAGAAGAGCTGTTAAAAGGAACGATTAAAAAAGGTCAAGACGTAAAGGTAGGATTAAATAATAAAGGTGAATTTATTGTTTTACCTAGTGTAGTTAAACAATAATTGATCGCTCTATAAAACAACAACAAGTTTATTTGGAGTGGGCAAAAGGCTAGTAGTAAAATAAATTACTAGCTTTTTTCCCCTACATTTTAGTGGAAAGGATTGAAATTGTGGCTAAACGAAAAACAAAATATGTTTGTCAAGAATGTGGTTTTGAATCTTTAAGATGGCTTGGTAAATGTACTCAATGTAATAATTGGAATACATTTGTAGAAGAAGTAACCCAACCAAAAGGGGTACATAAGTCTGTGATGAATGTTTCTAAAAGTGCAAAACCAATGGAAATAAAGAAAATCGATTCTAGTAAAGAAAAACGAATGACAACAGAAATGAAAGAGTTTAATCGTGTTCTCGGTGGTGGTATAGTACTTGGTTCACTTATATTAATTGGTGGAGACCCTGGTATCGGAAAATCAACCCTTCTGTTACAAACTTCTGCTCAGTTAGCGAAAAAGAACATGCCTGTACTATATATTTCCGGTGAAGAATCAATCCAACAAACGAAATTACGGGCTGATCGATTAGGCATCGATGTGGACAGTCTTTACGTATTAGCGGAAACAAATTTACATAATATCGTTCATCAAATTGAGGAAACAAAACCTGCATTCGTTGTCATTGATTCAATACAAACGATGTTCCGTGAAGAAATAACAAGTGCTCCGGGAAGTGTTTCACAAGTTAGAGAATGTACGATGGAATTAATGAAATTAGCTAAAACATATGGAATTCCAATTTGTATTGTAGGTCATGTTACAAAAGAAGGGGCAATTGCTGGACCGAGAATGTTGGAGCATATGGTTGATGTTGTTCTTTATTTTGAGGGAGAAAGACATCATACATATCGGATTTTAAGAAGCGTCAAAAATCGCTTTGGTAGTACAAATGAAATGGGAATTTTTGAAATGAAAGAATTAGGTTTACAAGAAGTTTTAAACCCATCTGAAATATTTCTCGAAGAAAGATCGAGTGGTGCTTCAGGCTCTACTGTTGTAGCTTCAATGGAAGGAACTAGGCCAGTACTAGTTGAAATTCAAGCATTAATTTCACCATCTAGTTTTGGAAACCCTCGCCGAATGGCGACTGGAATAGATTCCAATCGTGTTCCTTTATTAATGGCAGTACTTGAAAAACGGGTAGGGTTATTATTACAAAATCAAGATGCTTATATTAAAGTGGCCGGTGGTGTTAAATTAGATGAACCAGCTATTGATCTAGCAATAGCTGTAAGTATTGCCTCTAGCTTTCGTGACCAGCCAACAAGAGCGGAAGATATATTTATTGGAGAGGTAGGATTAACGGGGGAAGTAAGGCGTGTATCAAGAATTGAACAAAGAGTGCAAGAAGCTGCTAAATTAGGTTTTAAGCGGGTTATTTGTCCACAAAATAACTTGGATGGATGGAATGCTCCGAAAAACATTGAGGTAATTGGAGTAAAAACGGTTCAAGACGCTTTACATTTTGGGCTTAAAAAGTAGACGAAAATGGATAAAATTGGGCTTACATTAACTTTGTCAAAAAATTGACATAAAAGTCGTTATGTGATAAAATTTAATATTTTGTTAAATTGACTATACAAACTTGCTATGCTATTATTTATTTGATTATATTAAATTATATTTAATTTCTTGTAACCTTTATGATTATATTTTTTAGAAAAGGTTATAATAACGAGTAGGAGGTGAACTAAGCAATGTTAAAGAAAATAGTTCATTTATTTTTCATCATTACTGGAGGAACATTAGGTTTTTTATACTTACCTTTTGTTTTGGAATTAATTCATTTTACTAAGTATGATTGGTTAATGAGTCCATATTTTAGTTCGGTTGTAGGTGCTATTATTCTTTTTATCTTATCTTATTTTATTGCGGACTATGTTGTGGGTTTGTTTAAATGGATTGAAGAAGGTTTAGTAAAAATACCTGTTGTTGACTTATTTTTTGGCGCAATTGGCTTAATTTTCGGATTATTTGTAGCTTATTTAATTAATATTCCATTAAAAGATATTAGTTTAAAAATTGTATCAGAAATAGTTCCATTGTTTTTAACTATCATTATCGGATATTTAGGATTCCAAGTAGGATTCAGAAGACGTGAGGAATTTATGGGTATACTTGCTCTTCCGCGTAAAGATAAAACAAAGAAGCAATCAGTAGAAAATGAAAAAGAAGTTAAATATATTATTAAGCCTAAAATTTTAGATACGAGCGTTATCATCGATGGACGGATTGCAGATATTTGTCAGACAAATTTTTTAGAAGGTACCATAATTATACCTCAGTTTGTTTTAGAGGAATTACAACATATTGCCGACTCATCTGATGCTTTGAAAAGAAACAGGGGTAGACGTGGATTAGATATATTGAATCGAATCCAAAAAGAATTGCAAGTAACTGTTGAAATTTATGAAGGTGATTTTGAAGATGTACAGGAAGTAGATAGTAAACTTGTAAAACTAGCAAAAGTTATTGATGGGATAGTTGTTACAAATGACTTTAATTTAAATAAAGTTTGTGATTTTCAAGGTGTAGCTGTTTTAAATATTAATGATTTAGCAAATGCGGTGAAACCAGTTGTGTTACCGGGAGAAGAATTAGTTGTACAAGTAATTAAGGATGGGAAAGAACAAAAGCAAGGAATAGCTTACCTAGATGATGGAACAATGATCGTTGTTGAAGGTGGACAAGACTACATTGGTAAAACAATAGAAGTGATTATCACAAGTGTACTACAAACATCAGCAGGTAGAATGATATTTGCAAAACCAAAATCATTAGAAAAAGCGCTATAATAAATGTATATTATATATTGTAAATGGTGATAACAGCATATGTTATCACTTTTTGTTATACTGGATAAAGATTGTTAAAGTTAGGAGAGGGGAACAAATCATGACGAAGGAAGTCCGTGTGCGCTATGCTCCTAGTCCGACTGGAGATTTACATATTGGTAATGCACGCACAGCTTTATTTAATTATTTATTTGCAAGGCATTTTGATGGGAAATTTATTATTCGTACGGAGGATACAGATGCAAAAAGAAATGTCGAAGGTGGAGAAGAAAGTCAATTAACTTTTTTGAAATGGTTAGGAATCGAGTGGGATGAAGGTGCAGATGTTGGTGGGGAATTCGGTCCTTATCGACAAATGGAACGTCTTCCTATTTATAAAAAGTATATAGATGAGTTATTGGATAGAGACTTAGCATACGAATGCTTTATGACAGAAGAGGAATTAGAACAAGAGCGGGAAAATCAACGTGCAAATGGACAGGTTCCAAAATACTCTGGAGCACATAGCAACTTGTCTGAGGAAGAAAAAGAGGCTTTTCGTGAAGAGGGCCGAAAACCAGCTATCCGTTTTAGGGTACCGGAAAATCACACATATTTGTTTCATGATATCGTACGTGGTGACATCAAATTTGAATCTAGTGATTTCGGTGATTGGGTCATTGTAAAAAAAGATGGAATTCCAACGTACAATTTTGCTGCAGCAATTGATGATCATTTAATGAAAATCACACATGTTTTAAGAGGAGAAGAACATATTTCTAATACTCCAAGGCAAATGATGATTTACGATGCTTTTGGCTGGGAGGCTCCTCACTTTGGTCATATGACACTTATTTTAAATGAAGATAGGAAAAAATTAAGTAAACGTGATCAACACATCGTTCAGTTTATTGAGCAGTATAAAAACTTAGGATTTTTACCAGAAGCGTTGTTTAATTTTATTACTTTATTAGGATGGTCACCTGTCGGAGAAGAAGAAATATTCACAAAAGAAAAGCTCATTGATATTTTTGATCCAGAAAGATTATCAACATCCGCAGCGATTTTTGATAAACATAAATTAGAATGGATGAATGGAGAGTATATTAAAAAAGCAAGTATAGAAACTGTGATTGATTTAGCGTTACCTCATTTAGTGAAAGCAGGGAAAATATCTGAAGATGAAGATGAAGAAAAACTGTCTTGGGTAAAAGAAGTAATCAGTCTTTATCAGGAACAATTGAAATACGGTGCAGAAATTGTCGAATTAACTGACTTGTTTTTTAAAGAACAAATTTCTTATGATGCTGCTGCTAAGGATGTATTGAATGAAGAGCAAGCAGTAGAAGTTTTACAAGTGTTTACAGATAAATTAATCCACTTAGATGAGTTTACTCATGACAATATTAAGGATCAAATAAGAGCGACACAGAAGGAAACGAAATTCCGTGGAAAAAAACTATTTATGCCAATACGAGTTGCTACAACAGGACAAACTCATGGCCCAGAATTACCGAAGGCAATTGAATTAGTTGGAAAAAAGGTTGTCTTAAATCGATTAGATCAAGTACTCACAGAGTTGGAAGCTTAAATAGTTCACATTTATAATTTTATATAATATAGTATGTATACGAATCGAAATTAAATAGTGCAAAAATGTTGAAGAGGAAAAGTAGGAAGGACTTTGACTTATTTAGAGAAAATCACCATAGGCTGAAAGTGATTTTAAGTCGATCTTTTGAAAATGCCCCTCTGAGTCCGTTATGGAATGGAGTATATAACGGCGGCAAACTCCCGTTAAGAGTTAAAAAGTTGAGGGAATAATTTATTCCTTAAACAGAGTGGAACCGCGCACAAATTTAGCGCCTCTGTGTAATGATATTACATAGGGGCGCTTTTACATGGAAGACAGTCTAGTATTCTTGTTCATAGGCTTATTAATAACAGGGCTACATGCCGTTAAAAACTCGGCACTAATTAATAATTATCTCAATTGAAGAAAAATTTCAATTTTATGAAGTAAAAGTGGAACAATAACTAAGACATTACGCTAGTTGCCATTGCTTTGTCTATACATTCTAAGTGCATCTTAATACATTCAGAGACGAGCAAGTAAGAAGCTATATTATTTGAAATTCATCTTCGTCTGCGCATTTCGCGCAACGTAAATTACAAATTTAGCTTTTGAAATTAAGGGTAAATGGTGCAAAGCCAAGTTCTTTTTAAAAACAAGAATGTTTATAATTTTATAATTTGCGAAACATCGTTTACACCAAGTAAGTTTATAGGAGGTACAATCGAATGAAATTTCTGCGACGGATGCGTGAAGATATGGATGTAGTGTTTGAACAAGATCCTGCAGCACGTACCTATTTGGAAGTTTTTCTAACTTATTCAGGATTGCATGCTGTTTGGGCACACTTAATCGCACATCGTTTTTATAAATGGAAATTATTTTTTATTGCTCGATTCATTTCACAAGTTAGTCGCTTTTTTACTGGAATAGAGATTCATCCCGGAGCAATAATAGGACGCCGATTTTTTATTGACCATGGGATGGGAGTGGTTATAGGAGAAACGTGTGAAATTGGGGACAATGTTACAATATACCAAGGAGTTACTCTTGGTGGCACTGGACATGAGAAAGGGAAACGACATCCAACAATAAAAAATAATGCACTAATTGCTACGGGTGCGAAAGTACTTGGGAATATAACGATTGGAGAAAATTCTAAAGTAGGCGCTGGCTCCGTTGTATTGAAAGATGTACCAGATAATTCAACAGTTGTTGGCATACCAGGACGTATTGTAAAACAGAACGGTAAAAAAATTAGTCAAAAACTAGATCATCATTTATTGCCAGATCCAATATTAGATCGTCTCACCAGCTTACAAATAGAAATTGAAGAAATGAAAAAGGAAATAAATAAATTAAAGGAAGGAAGTCAACATGTCGATAACAATTTATAATACTTTGACTAGAGAGAAGGAAAAGTTCCACCCTATTCAAAAAGATAAAGTAATGATGTATGTATGTGGACCAACGGTCTACAATTATATTCATATCGGTAATGCACGACCAGCCATTGTGTTTGACACCGTACGGAGGTATCTTGAGTATAAAAAGTATGAAGTCACATATGTACTCAATTTCACCGATGTAGATGATAAAATCATTGAAGCGGCAAAAAATCAGAATGAAAAAGTGCAAGACCTTACAAATCGATTTATTGATGCTTATTTAACAGATGTAAAACAACTGGGAGTAAAAGAGGCGACATATCATCCACGTGTAACGGAAACGATGGACGATATTATTGTATTTATCGAACAATTAATTGAAAAGGGCTATGCTTATGCTGTTGACGGAGACGTGTATTTTAAGCCAAGGAAATTCTCCGAATATGGAAAGCTATCAGACCAGTCAATTGATGAATTACGTGCAGGAGCTCGAATAAAAATCGGAGAGAAAAAAAGCGATCCTCTTGATTTTGCTTTATGGAAGAAAGCAAAAGAAGGAGAGATGGCATGGGATTCACCTTGGGGACAAGGACGTCCAGGGTGGCACATAGAATGCTCTGCAATGGCGAAAAAATATTTAGGGGAGACAATTGATATTCATGCAGGAGGACAGGACCTTACATTTCCCCACCATGAAAATGAAATAGCCCAGTCTGAAGCGCTTAATGAGAAGCCATTTGCTAATTATTGGATGCATAATGGATATATGAATATTGATAACGAAAAAATGTCGAAATCACTCGATAATTTTGTATTAACGAAAGATCTACTTGCCCAACATGACCCAATGGTATTGCGGTTTTTTATGTTAAGTGTTCATTATCGAAATCCAATTAATTTTACGGACGAACTGTTAGAAGGTGCTAAAAATAGTTTTGAAAGAATAAAAACGGCTTACTATAATTTAGAACATCGAAAGCAAGTAAGTACAAATATTGGGCAAAATAGCGAAGAGTGGTTAGCTAAAATTAATCTGCATCAGCAAAACTTTGAGCAAGCAATGGATGATGACTTTAATACGGCAAACGGGATTACAGTACTATTTGAATTAGCAAGAGATGCGAATATTTATTTAGATGAAAATCAGACTTCTGTAGAAGTGATAAATGCTTTTCAGCAAAAAATCGTATTGCTTTTAAATATATTAGGGATACAATTAGAAGAAGAGCAGTTATTAGAAGAAGATATTGAAGCATTAATTAAAGAAAGAGAAGAAGCGAGAAAAAATAAAGATTATGGAAGAGCAGATGAAATTCGTGACCTTCTAAAAGAAAAGAATATTATTTTAGAAGATACTGCACAAGGTGTTCGATGGAGAAGGGAAGGCTAGACCTCAGACAAAAAGGATATAGAGGTGCACTATGGAATTACAAGTGAATCAGTTAAACAGCTTAGTACTTGCTTATATTGGAGATGCAATTTATGAAGTACATGTTCGTAACCATTTAATAAGGTCCGGGCAAATCAACCCTCACGAATTACAAACTAGAGCTGTTCAGTATGTCTCTGCAAAAGCACAATCCGAAATTATGCATTATATATTGGAAAAGGATTTATTATTGGATAATGAAAAAGGAATAGTTAGACGAGGGAGAAATGCCAAGTCTAACTCCGTTCCTAAAAATGCACCTTTACAAGCTTATCGCTATGCTACAGCATTTGAGGCCTTATTAGGGTATCATTACTTAAAGAAAAATAATGAAAGATTGTATGAATTGATAAATAAAGCATTGCAATTTATTGATAATAAATAAGATGTTGAGCGAAATATTTATAAGTATAAATTAGTAAGGTTAGTTGGACAAATAATACTGACGAATACTATATATAATGTTATAAAGACTGACATCGAAACAATTTTTTTGTTGTTTTTTGTCACTTGGTCGTTAACTGATTTAAAATTATTTCTATTTAGGATGATAGAAGTGTAAAATTTGGACAAGTACAAATAGGAAGGGATTAAATGATGGATGAGGAAATGATTATCGGAAAAAACCCAGTATTTGAAGCGCTAAA
>Ga0209487_1003350_pt1 | contig 12606 bp, 7 predicted proteins | sample Poulit2012_FD_187524 | JGI IMG/M metagenome (GOLD analysis project Ga0209487, IMG submission 187524) | Agricultural soil microbial communities from Georgia to study Nitrogen management - Poultry litter 2012 (SPAdes) (version 2) | ecosystem: Environmental > Terrestrial > Soil > Agricultural land... | reverse complement strand
ACTTCCCCTTTTCTCAATATCTTCATTCTTGCCATCATCGACTCTCTTTATACATCGTTTGAAAGTCTACCAGGCTGGCTGTGGCACGAAGTAAACAGATAATCAAACACTCATACGTTATTCGGTATGTAAGCTTCCCTGAAAGTTGTGTAAGCTTCCCCATTTTTACGGTACCTTTTCCATACAAATCTTTAGAAATAAAACCTGCAACATTCTGTAGCGTACGTTTTCGTTCTTCAGAGATGGCATTAAAAGACTGGATGCGTTCGGAGATATATTCTTTTATGTTTGTGTACATAATGAGGTTCTGGATATTATTTTTAGATCTGCCATTCTTTTGAAACCTGACAGATCTGAGTCTAATCTTGTCTTAGATCAATTTTTTTCAGCGTATACCGTAATACTGTATATATCAATGTTGGAGCTCTTGGTGAAATCTGAGTTTTTACCCGAAGATTTTGACATATTAAATCTACTTCGTCATAGTATACAGATTAAGGAGACTTTTCAAAATCGCTTCGCGTTTACCCCGATACCTCGGTGCCTGTCCCGACAAACCTGTAGGTGATTTACCCTCGACACCTCGGGCTCTGCCCCGATACACCTGTCGGGGGCCTGTCCCGACATACTTGTCGGTGATGCAAAAAATGAGCAACGCCAGAGCAAAAATTAAAACCGCAGCAACATTGTTCTATTCGAAGATTTTATTTTTGTAATAAGGCAGAAGGCGGGCAAAATAACAGTTTTGCAAAGCCTCCCAAATTTAAAAAACAATAAACCCAACACTATGAATACCAAAAGAAACGACTCACCAGACTATCGAATGAAATTTCGTGACTCAAGTCCGCCATACCTTCGGCTTGTACCCCTGCTCTCTCTTCTGCTAATAGTACTTATTGCCGGCTGCGAAACGGCCGGCGAAAGCGATCGGGAGGATATCGGTGCTATTACCGAATGCGATCCCGATAATGGCGGAATCACACTGCCAGATGGATTCTGTGCTTCTGTCGTGGCAGACGACATTGGCCAGGCGCGTCATCTTGCCGTCGCTTCCAATGGCGATATCTATCTGAAAACACGAAGTGAAGAGGGCGGAATCGCAGCTTTACGGGATACCACGGACGATTACCGGACCGACATCGTGGAACGTTTCAGCAATATGACCCCGGTGCGGGGCGGAATTCTTTGGGAAACCGGCGTGGTTATACACGACGGATATCTCTGGGCATCGAATACCGAGGCTGTCTATCGCTGGCCCTTGCCTGAAAATGGAGAGCTTGTCCCTCAGGGAGAACCTGAAGTGATGATCAGCGACTTCCCGGAGCAGGAATCACACGCGTCCAAGGCCTTTACATTTGATGGAAATGGCAACGTCTATGTGGCTGTTGGCGCGCCTTCCAATAACTGCCAGCAGGAAGCACGCACTCCGGGTTCCGCCGGACAAGAACCCTGTGAGCAGCTTGAACGCCAGGCAGGGGTCTGGCAATTTCAGGATGACACACCCGGACAGACCCAACAGGAGGATGGTACCCGTTATGCCACAGGTATCCGAAACATTGTCGGCCTCGACTGGAACGCAGATGATGGTGCCCTGTATGTGATGCAGCACGGACGCGACCAGCTGGATCAGCTCTGGCCTGACCTCTATACAGAAGAACAGAACGCCAATCTGCCTGCTGAAGAGCTTTTGCGCCTGACCGAAGGAGCCGATGCCGGCTGGCCCTACTGCTATTATGACACGCAACTGGGACACAGAGTCCTTTCACCTGAGTACGGTGGCGATGGCCAGGAAATTGGTCAGTGTGACGACTACATAGAACCGGTGGTCGCATTTCCGGGACATTGGGCTCCCAACGACCTGCTTTTTTACACGGATGACCAGTTCCCCAATCAATATCAGGGCGGTGCCTTTGTCGCTTTCCACGGCTCATGGAACCGCGGGTCGTTTCCACAACAGGGTTACAACGTTGCTTTTGTACCGTTTGAAAATGGTGACTCAACCGCCGATTATGAAATCTTTGCAGACGGCTTTGCCGGTGTGGATCCGATCGCCAGTCCGGGAGATGCTGCACACCGTCCGATGGGACTCGCCACCGGACCCGATGGCGCCCTCTATATTTCTGATTCTGTTGAAGGCAAGATCTGGCGTGTGGTTTATACCGGGAATGGTGATCAGACGGGAATATAATTTGAGTCGTATTTTCAGGTAAATGAAGAAGAGGCTTTTCAAAACCTCCGAAGAGCAATTCAACAGAACCACAGCGGGACATCAGCTACTCGCTGTGCTTCTGTTATTACCTCCAATCCCTATATACCCAGCTTTTCTTTAAGATTTGCAACCCTCCTGCGAGCCACATGCAACTGCCGGCCATTTTTCAGCTTAAGTTCATAGGTTCCCGAGAACCAGGGAACAAGTTCTTCGACGTGTTTCAAACTGATAATGGACGAACGATGGATCCGGACAAATACAGAAGGGTCGAGCCTCTCTTCTAATTCATCGAGAGTATAGTCCACGACATATTTTTTATCTGCCGTGTGGACAAAATTCAGCATTTTATCAGCTTCAAAGCTTTGGATTTTATTCATTTCCAACACTCGTATTTTACGCCCTTTCTTTACTGGCAATACATGAAGCGAATGTTTGTCATGCTGTCTTACAGCTCTTTTTATAGACGTAATCTGCTCTTTCTCCTGCACCCTCAAATCCAGGTTTCGTACTGCCTTCTCAAGACGTTCCAATCTCACCGGTTTCGTCAGATAGTCTAATGCATGAATTTCAAAAGCTTTAATGGCATATTCATCGTATGCGGTAACAAATATAATATAAGGGATTGGATTTTCGAGCATCGATACCACATCAAATCCATCAAGTCCGGGCATTTGAATATCCAGAAAAACAACATCCGGTTTCAGTTCATTAATCTGCTTAATAGCATCTGTTGACGACCCTGTTTCACCAACTATGGATAATTCCGGTAAACAACTCTCCAATAATAATCTGAGCCTTTGTCGAGCCAGCGGCTCATCATCTACAAGATATGTTTTCATATGGATTCTCCGAAGATGGGTTTGTAGGGAAATCTAAGAATGATCCCCTGTTTGATAATGGCTCCATCCACGTCACTTCCAAAGTGCAGTTTCAAACGCTGATAAATATTGGATAGTCCCGTTCCTTTATTCAAAATCTCACTGAAATTTTTTTCTGAAAATCCGGGCCCTGTATCCAGACACTCGATTTCAAGACAACGGTCAACCAGTTGAATAGTCAGTGAAATCTGGTGCACTCCTTCCCGTTTGCTTACGCCGTGTTTAACTGCATTTTCAACCAGCGACTGAAGTGTTAATACAGGAATCTGCACATGTTCCAGGTCATCAGGTATTTGAACAGTAACATTTAAACGGTCTTTGAAGCGGACTTTTTCAATATTTAAATATCTATTTACTATTTCCACTTCTTCTTTCAAGCTTACAAGTGGCTGTTCTCCTGTTCGCAGCGTGAAGCGGAAAAGATCTGCCAGGTCTACTGTAACCGATTCAGCTTCAGCGGGAGAGCACCGGATCAGCGCAGCAATGGAGTTTAGTGAATTAAATAGAAAATGCGGATTGATTTGTGCACGCAAAGCCCGAAGTTCCGCTTCTGTATTTCTTTTTTCAGCATTAAGAGACCGTTTCAAAAATGCCCTGGAATAGTAAACTCCATTAATAAACAGGATTCCAATCATACAAAGCAGAGCAGTAATGGCAAGTTCTGTTTCTAATATGTTTTCCGTATAACTGATATCATTCGCGAAATATATAATCCATAGGGCATTTAATAGAGAGCCGGCAACAAAACCAAAGATAGAGTTGATCAGCTGACCCGCTCCGTGAAAGATCAGATTATGGGTTTTATAGAGCGGAAACCTGTGATGCAGCCATCCCCAGGTTACACCAAAGGGAAGGAGAAACATGCTGGTATAAATAAAGGATATCAGAACACACTCCAGGAGTGGTGCCTCATTATGAGGCAACGTGGAGAAAATCCAATGGCTAGAAAAACCTAAAGTGATGGTTATAAAAAATAAAAGCCCCAAAAGACCGAGACGGAAACTTTTGGGGGAATCCAGATATGAGGGGCGGTAACGGTCCATGGTTTTCAAAATAGAGGTATATTAACAAGAGGCTTTGAATATTCCCAGATTTTGCAAAGCATTCCATTAGTATGAGGAATTAAATTTAAAATTCAAACTTCACTCCCCCGACCGGAAGAAAACTGAAACCGGTGCCGTGACGTATACTGCTCTCATCATCATTCCAATAATACCCGTCGATATTCTCACGATTGTACACATTCCACATCTCAATATAGGTGACCAGATTCGTCCGGTTAAAAAAGAATCGCCGATCAATACGGAGAAATAACGAGTGGAAATCCGGGAGATTTTCGCTGTTGAACCGGCTCATATCCAACACTTCGGTACCCGCTTGTTGCGAGGTTTGTACATCAATAGGTGTATAGGGTCGGCCTCCAAGCCAGCTCCAGCGCGCACTTACTTCCCATGTATCATTCGGACGATACCCGCCTATCACGCTAAACAAATACCGGCTATCGTAATCTCTCCGCTGTATGGTTCCCGTATAATCAGTGTACTGCGACCGGAACCAGGAAGCGGAGAGCATTCCATAGAAATTTACCGCCAGCTTCTTCTGGATAAGCATTTCAATACCACGGGCTGATGCGGTTCCATCATGATTCAGATCTGTATAAAAAATCCCTGCATTATCCAGAATAAACGACGGGTTTCCGATGTCATTATTTTCGGGAAGAACAGGTGCCTTCCGATACTCTTTTTGAAACCCTTCGATGGAGAGCCGGGTATCTTCTGCAAGCAGATAGTCAAAGCCGGCAATGTAATGAAACACACGGGTATCGGGAAGCTTCTTGAACTGGTCGTTTTGCGACAAAATATATCCCGGTAACGTTTGATGATACATTCCGAAGGCTCCCGTCACCCCCAGTTTTGGCCCGAGCTGATACCGCATTTGGGCATTGACATCCACATTCAGATCGGAATTGTAGCTATTCATACTCAGGCGGGTACCAATGGTAGCAGAAAGTCTTGAAAAAGGGCGAGCCGAATAGGATAGAAAAGCAGCCCCTCTGAAGCCTTCCAGATTGTTATTTCTGCGAAAATCCGGGCGATGCTGCCCTCCCTGATTTACTCCTGCTCCAATAAAATAATCATAGCCTGACGACTCATAACTTAGATCCGCCCCAAATTCCAATCCACTTCTATCACTGATTTTATGATATGTTACATTTCTGAATGCCAGAACGTTATGATTGTGATCATATTCAATGTCTGTCGCCTCAGAACTTACGCTCCTAACCAACTGATCCTGATTGATATAGGAATAAGAAACAGAGGTATTACTATATCCGTGGTTATTCACTCTCCTCCAGTTTAATCCAATAGTATTTTGATGATTTTTCTGCCTGACTGCGTGCGGCAGACCTTCTTCGCGTGCATCTGAATAGTCTCTGTTAAATAGGCTGGATCCATAAATATTCAGCAGAGTCATTTTATTCTTATTGTCGATATCGTATACCAATTTTCCCTGAATATCCCCAAATGACGGTGCTCCTCCAACATCGATTGCTTCGGCAATAATATCCAGGTAACTTCGCCGGACGGAGAACAGGTAGCTTCCATTATCTTTAGTAATAGGACCTCTTACATTCCCGGTAAATCCAGCGAAATTCAAACCTAAATCACCGTTTATCTGCTGCCGGTCACCTTCCTGGTATGTGATGTCTGTGACAGATGAGAGATGATTTCCATATTTTACAGAGTATCCGCCGGTGGAAAAATCAATACTTCGGATCAGCTCTGTGTTCACAATACCTGTGGGTCCATACGATATTCCAGCCTGATCCTCAAAATGGCGGATTTCCGGAATAGGGATGTTGTCGATGTAATACCCGTTTTCCAGGGAGCTTCCGCCGCGTACCATTAAATCCTGACTTGCTTCGCCACGGGAGGCGACTCCCGGTGTAGCCATCAAAATACGACTCAACTCCTGTCCGGCTCCCGGAGAGCGCCGGAGCTCTTCCGGTGAGAAAGAGATATTGCTGATTTCAGATGGATCAGAACGGGTGAAGTACCCAGAAGAAACGACGACCTCCTCACCACTCAGAATCTCCTTGTTTAATGTCAGATCCAGCAGGGTATTCCGGTTGGATCCGATAACGATATCCGGATGGTATTGTGTTTCATAACCGATGTATCTTACAATAATTGTGTAAATACCTGAAGAAATACCCGAAAGCGTATACTCACCGTTGCTATTAGTAACCGTACCGGCTGATGTGTTCTGAAGCATAATCGTTGCACCCACCAAGGGGTCCAGGGTTTGCTGATCTAAAACGGCTCCAGTTATCGAACCTGTTCTGTCCTGTGCATTGAGCAGCCAGGGAATCAGTACGAACAGAGTCAGAAGGTGTAAATGTCTCATGGCATGATTTGTTTTTTTTAAATTACAAAACAAACGTAACCACAATATAAACCCCAGTGAACAGGAAGCGTTTCAGCGGCTGGTTTCTCAGATGAACGGTTGATTATTGGGGATGAACGGCATTTCCTATTCCCCAGCATATTTGTGAAGGCTTTGCAAATCCTCCTATGTATATCTTAGAGCTCAAAAAAAGTCGCCTTCTACTTGTCTGCCGCACTACAGAGCCTAGTCATCCTTTGAGCGGATGGTGTAGAAATTCATCTTTGGGATATGGTTTATCACCCCTTTTCCTGTAAAAGATTAAAATTCCCGATTCTGTCATGAGAAACAGGACGAGAGAACAATACAAAAAGCATGAAATGAACCACAGCGGGACATCGTCCTCCTTTAGTGGTCAAAACAAGAACACAAAACCAACCGGTTCTGTCTTTTGAGTCTGTACGAAGAGTTTGGGCAAGTGAACAATACCAAAAGACCATGCCGGTTCTACCTCACAAAATCCGCATTGAGGGTCTCTCTGATTCCCTGCTCATAGGATACAGGAGTAAAGCCAAATCGTTTCTCAAACTTGCTGCTGTCAAACACATAATCCCTGTCGTACTGATACATCATTTCAGGTATTTCTCTCATGACCGGGACAAACAAACCGATAGCTTGCACCAATAACTTTGGTATCCTGCCATAACCAGCTTCTATACCCATCTCTTTGCCAGCGGCTTCTGCCCATTCTTTGCCGGTATAGGGATTTGGGGCTGTTGGCAAATGCCAGATCTGGTTGTATGCATCCTCTGTATTTCCCAGCAGTGCAGTGGCTTTACCGGCATCGGGGGTATAGGTGAATGAGTGTTTGTAATCGAGGGAGCTCATCCACATGGCTTTTTTCCCTTTGCTAAGTGGTTTTATAGCCATTTCGTTAAGCATGCTTGTATTTTCAATTCCCGGGCCATAAAAGTCAGCCGACCGGGCGATCAGTGCGGTCAGTTCTCCCCTTTTCACCTCATCCATTATCATAGCTGCAATTTCTGCTCTCACTTTGCCTTTTTTACTGGGCGGATTTATGGGAGTTTCTTCGGTCATCGGGTTGAGATGATTTTTATCATACATATACATATTATCAAAGAACACCAGTTTCGCCTGGAACTCTTTGCAGGCTGCTATGACATTTGAAATGAGCGGAGGCCACACTTTTCTCCATACCTTTTTGCTGTAAGGAAAGCCCACTGTAATATATACCACCGAAGAGCCTTCAATTGTTTTCCTGACATCCGCGGCGTTTGTCAAATCTGCAGCCATTAGTTCATCCGACGGATTTACCTTTTGGGGATTCCGGCTTACCAGCCTGATTTGATCTGTATATTCATGTAGTGCCTTTGCCAGTTCAACTCCGATTGCCCCGCCTGAGCCTAATATCGTTTGCATGATGGTTGATTTTATTTGTATTTGCTATATTTTCATGGTGAGTTTCACGTAAAATATTTTCTCTTTGTTGCAAAAAACGATGGTTCACTTTCAACAGATTTTATTTTCAATTCATTCATTGGAAACGGCAACCCATCCCTGAAGCTGTGCAGCTCGTCAAAACCCATGGGCCTGGCGAACGGTAGTCCGCTGCCAAACATCCATTGCACACCGGCGGTATGGTACCGTATTTAGGGCAAAAGTCCCGGCACTTCGGATACAATCTTGTTGAGCTGAACCTCTTCGCGGCGGCAGGGCTATGGGAGTTGAATCGGTGGCGTGGAATTTGGTAGTGCTTTGTTTCGGTTGGCAGACAGAGCGGGAAGAGGTGTTAGGCAGGTAGCAATCTTTTCACTAGAATATCCAAGAAGCAATCTGGGCTGAGAACACAAATTGATTATGGGACGATGAGATTGCTCTATGATTCGGTTCTGAGCCGCAAATGCGTGGTCTATGGATATTGCCAATTTGCTGCTCGAACCGATACAACTTAAAATTTTTTTACCAAACCAAACGTTATTATATTGGTTGTGAATCTGAAACCGGGCAAGTCCCGTTAGTAGGATTCCCCCGGGGCGGTGAAAACCGTCCCTTATTTTTTGTATTACTGTTCCACAATTCCCAGTTTATGTTTTGTTGATGCAGCTGTGTTTAACACCGGCATCAGCCTCTTATAAAAATTGTGGCCGCCTTTCTTCTTCATGTATTTGTTCGGCTCATATATCTGCCTCGCCGAGTAGGCAATCACATCCACAATTTGATTGAAAAAGGAGTGTTGTGAGTCTTTCAGTACCGGGTCCTCAATAATATACCGGATGTTCATATTTCTGTATCCTCCCTGGTAAAGGGAGGTAGTATTAGGAACCGGGTTGAAATGCCTCAGTTTTCGAAGCAACCGTTTCAGTTTTTCCCCGTCCGTATTATCCGGGAAGATCATACCCCTGTCATCGGGATTGGCCGGGCCGGGAAAATTCTTATGGCGCATTGTGTTTTCGAATCGCTGCATCAGCAGCGTCCAGGCAAATTCGAATACATCATCCTCATTACGCCGTTTATGTTTGTCAATACAAACCGTGGTGACCGAAATGTCTGTATTGGATGCGACCCAGTCGATACACTGTTTCATGATGTCCACTCTGTCGTGCCGTTTGATCCGTTTTAACTCACCGGGACTGTTAATAAAATCAGTTGCATGAATTTCTTCTCTCAACTTTAAATCTTTCGTAGTCCGTAAATGACGCCTGAAATCTACAAGATTGTCCAGCATGTCTCTCCATCTTAATTCGTGAAAAACAATGGACGAAAGAATAAAAAACCGAGTTGGGCTATTGGCATGAACACCCGGATCGCCACTCTCATCGATGTACATCAAATACATATTTTGCTCACTTTATTTATCTGTTATCTCAAAAACCCCATCAATCTCCCCCATAATCCTCCCCGTCTCCACCAACGCCACAATCATCTTCTGGTAGTGCTGGATCTCCTCCATGCGTAGCGTACGGCCCCGGCGGTCTTTGAGCCATTTCTGGGCGGGCTGGTAGCCGCCGATGTAGAATTCCCAGGCTTTGAGGGGGACGTTACCGAAATACTGCTGATCGTTAATCCAGACCTTGCCAATATCCTTGTTCATTTCCTCTGACACGAAACCGGGATCGGTTTTGGTGAGCTTATTGGTGATTTCGTTACTGCCCGCTTTGGGATAGGTGGTGATAAAGTCGTTGACCACCGGGTGCTCCAGCAGATGAATCTGCCGCAGCTCGCCGCCCAGCTCTACCAGTTTCCAGAATGTTCCCGGATCGTCTGGATAAGGAACACGCGGAAAGTCGATTTTCAAGAACTCTTTGTAGGTCTCCCGGTAAGTTGGGGAGTGCAGAACAGCGTAGATGTAGTCGAGCAGGTCGATCGGGGCAAAGGTGCCGTCCTGATCATACTTCTCGGACACAAACTTCAACCCAAGCCCGTCCCCAATCTTTTTGACGATTTTTGGATTGAGGTTGGGTTTGCGATCAGGGGTGCCATCGAGATTTTTTTGCCCATTTTCTTCTGGATAAAGATATAATGGAAATACACTTCCACAGCCAAATTTTTTGGACGATGCTATATAGTTAGCATCACAAATTTTAGTACTCAGAAAACTATGTTGAAATGATTTATTCGTTTGTTTAGGTACAATTAAGCCAATGTTTTCATTAAAGAAATGATACATTGTTTTTCCCCTTGGCCTCCCCATAATGCCATTTGAAGCACCTGTGTAGATTGCTTTTTTTGTATCAAAAAGCCGATAATTGTAGTCAATAATTCTTATTTCATTTTCGACTGCATCTGAAATAGCATTCTTAATTTTCTTTAAATATTTACTTTTAAGATTATATTTTTCTATAAATTCTTTGGGACTAAGACTTTTAAGTTGCTGAATTTTCTGTCTTAAAACTTGTTCATCATCATCTATTGATAAATCATCAAACTCAGTTTGGATTCCTGAGTTATGTTCTCGAAAAAGACTTGGTATATAAAAGAATTGTTCATAGTCATCTTTATGAGTAAAATCCTTGCTCACAAAGAAATAGTGGGGTTCTTCTGTTTTTATTCTATTCCAATTTAACTCTTTTATAAATGACTGAGATAGTTTGTCATATTTTAATTTCCTGAGTCCATAAAAATCATGATGAAATAGTTCAGCAATTTCATTAGTTCTTGTTTTCTTAATAAAGAGGCTTATTGAAACACCCTGCATTATGTCAAAAACATTTTCATCTTTAGATCCGTCTAAATTCGTTTCCTTCTTTTTTGAATCGCCATGTAAATCAAGAATGTAAATTTTATCAAAGGTCTTAAGCAGATTTTCCCTCATACGCCGATGTATAATACCATCCAAATAACTATTATTAGATATAAAAGCGAGAATCCCCTCACCATTCTTTTTTATATAGTGTTGACCATATCTAATAAATTTTATGTAATCATCTGAAAGTGGCTGAATATTTCTCTCATTCAAATTCCTTTTATAATCCTGCATCAATCCCTCAATCCAATCAGATTTATTTCGACTACTCACTGAATAAGGCGGATTCCCCAAAACAACCATCACAGGCGTGTCGCGTTTGATGTGGTTGGCTTCATTGGCCTCGTTGCTCAGCCATCCGGCAAAGAGGGTGCCGGTATCGGGGTGGTGCTCTTCAAGGGAGTTGGTGAGATAGACCCGGAACCGCTGGTCGCTTTCCCGGTCGTAGCCAGTCTCTTTCAGCAGCAGGTCCAGCTTCAGGTGGGCCATCGCGTAACTGGCCATCAGGATCTCAAACCCGTTCAGCCGGGGAATCAGGTGGTTCTCCACGTAATCGGGCCAGATGCCCTGCTGCCCTTCAAACTTGCTGTGAATCTGTTTGATCACTTCCGCCAAAAACGTACCGGTTCCGGCAGCGGGATCTAAAATCTGCACTTTGTGAACTTCCCTCTCTTCCTCCACCATATTTCCCTTATGGCGCTTGTCATGTGTGGGCACTTTCACTTTTACCTTCGTTTTGGAGGTATCGGCCAGGCCGTCATTTAGTCCGAACTCATCCTTCAGGATATCGTCAACCGCGCGAACGATGAAATTCACAACCGGCTCCGGCGTGTACCAGACGCCCCGGCTTTTTCTGAGTTTGGGATCGAACTCCCCCAGGAAGTTTTCATAGAAGTGGATCACCGGGTCGGTCTGTTGTGTCGCCTTGCCAAAGTTATTCAGCAGCCCGTCTACATCGGTGGCGCGAAAGATGTCGGCCAGGGCGTCCACCACCCAGTCGATCCGCTCATCCAGATCGTACCCGGCAATGTACTGAAACAGTTTGCGCAGAAAAGGATTCGATTTTGGAATCAGCACGGCGGCCTCCTGCCGGGAAAAGGTTTCGAGTGAGGTATCGTGCAGGCGGGCGGCAAACATCCCGTAGGCGATGGTCTGCGCATAGATATCGGCAAACTCCTTCTCGTTAATATCGTGGATCAGCACATTCTGAAAGGCGGTGAGCTGTTCCCGGAGTGAGGTATTGGCCGGTTCGTGCACACGGTCGGTCTGCTCCTTATCCGCATTCAGCGCATTTTCGATAATTTCGGAAAGCAGCCGAGCCTTGACTGCCATCATTTTGGAAAGTTTGGAAGCCGATTTGATCGTCTGCAGGCTGTGGGTGGCAAAATCATTGATCATCAGCCGGAACTTCTCTTCGTTCTCCGGCACCGGACGGATGGAATCCCCGGCAATTTCGCCGATTCGCACGGACACCACAAACTCGCCATCCCTGTAAAAATGAAAATCGAGATAGTCCGTAAAAATAATATTAGACAGCGATTCTCTGTATCTGCTGAACTGCTCCTTGTGTTTGCTGCCGGCCAGAGGTTCGCCGATATCTTTCGCCTCCATGTATCCAACAGGTATATTGTTGTGCGTCAAAATAAAATCCGGGGCACCGCACGCAATCCGGGCGGGTTCATTTGTCACCAGTACATTTCTCAGCATCGCTTCCAGAAGGTTCTGCAAATCCCCGCGGTAGCTGTGTTCTCTTGATATACCTGTCTTATAGCGTTTGTTGATACTATTGATGTACTCCGAAAGCGTCATATGCCAAAAATTAATTGTAAAGCCATCCTGAATATAGTAAAACAATCCTGTTTTTTCAG
>Ga0209487_1003349_pt1 | contig 12607 bp, 8 predicted proteins | sample Poulit2012_FD_187524 | JGI IMG/M metagenome (GOLD analysis project Ga0209487, IMG submission 187524) | Agricultural soil microbial communities from Georgia to study Nitrogen management - Poultry litter 2012 (SPAdes) (version 2) | ecosystem: Environmental > Terrestrial > Soil > Agricultural land... | reverse complement strand
TATTTTGATGAAATTTAATTTGGTGAAAACAAGAGCGACTTATTTTGATGAAACTAAATTTGGTGAAAACAAGAGCGACTTATTTTGATGAAACTGGATTTGGTGAAAAGAAGAGCGATTTAATTTGATGAAATTTAATTTGGTGAAAGCAAGGGCCTCTTAATTTGATGAAATAAGATTTAGTGAAAACAAAACTCATTATGTCTTTTAAATGAGGTTTTCCCAAAAATAAACCCAAAAGAATGATTCTCACTAATAAAATTTACGAAATCACTCAAAACTATTGCAAGTTGACGATATTACTTTAAAATATAAAAGCATGATAAAATGGTGCAGAAGCTTATAATCAGTAATCTTTCATAGAAGTCTCAGCATAAACCATTTATAATGAAGAAACTGAACACATATCACAAAATAAAACCATGAAAACTTATAGAAATTTAGGAAGTGTATAAATTAATGAAAGTAGATCAAGAGTTACTAAAAAATGAAGTTGAACAGCGTCGCACATTTGCGATTATTTCCCATCCGGATGCGGGGAAAACGACGATCACTGAGCAAATGTTGAAACTCGGTGGTGCGATTCGACAAGCGGGTACTGTAAAAGGACGTAAAACAGGAAAGTTTGCGACGTCTGACTGGATGGAAGTGGAAAAACAACGTGGAATTTCCGTCACCAGTTCTGTGATGCATTTTAATTATGATAATAAACACGTGAATATTTTAGATACACCTGGACACGAGGATTTTTCAGAAGATACTTATCGTACACTAATGGCGGTTGACTCAGCTGTCATGGTAGTCGACACCGCAAATGGTATTGAAGCACAAACGGAGAAGCTATTTAAAGTTTGTCGTATGCGCGGGATTCCTATTTTTACTTTTATGAACAAACTAGATCGTGATGGTCGTGAGCCCATTGATTTAGTAGAAGAGCTGGAAGAGGTTCTTGAAATTGATGCTTATCCAATGAACTGGCCGATCGGAACAGGACGCAGCTTGATTGGTGTTTATGATATTTACCATAATCGTATTGAGTTTAATGACCCAGACGCTTGGAATAATGGGGAAGTTTACTTACCCTTAAATGAAAATGGTGAAATTGAAGGGGAGCATCCTCTGAAAGAAGATCGCCTTTATGAACAAGTCCTTGAAGAAGTCGAGCTCCTTAAAATTGCTGGGAATGAGTTTTCAGAAGAAGCTATTGCGGCAGGCGAGTTGACCCCTGTATTTTTCGGGTCTGCTTTAACCGGCTTTGGCGTGGAAACTTTCTTAGAAACCTTTTTAGAATTTGCGCCTGAACCAGGGATAACGGTAGATAAAGAAGAAACAGCTGTTGAGCCAACAGATGAAGAATTCTCAGGTTTTATTTTTAAAATTCAAGCCAATATGGATCCGAAACACCGGGACCGTATTGCATTTGTGCGAATTTGTTCGGGGCAATTTGAACCAGGAATGAGTGTTACCCTTTCACGTACAGCTCGTGATTTCCGTTTGAATAATTCAACACAATTTATGGCTGAAGATCGTGAAATTGTAAAACACGCAGTTGCAGGAGATATTATCGGTTTATATGACACCGGAAATTTCCAAATTGGAGACACAATTTATGAAGGAAAAGACCAAGTAACTTTCAAAGAGTTACCACAATTTACACCGGAAATTTTCATGAAAGTTGAACCAAAAAATGTGATGAAACAAAAATCTTATCACAAAGGAATTGCACAACTTGTTCAAGAAGGTGCGATCCAACTATACAAAACTTACCACACAGAAGAATATATTTTAGGTGCGGTCGGACAACTTCAATTTGAAGTGTTTGAACACCGTATGAATAAAGAATATAATTCTGAAGTCATCATGAAGCCATTAGGAAATAAAATTGCGCGTTGGATTCATCCGGATCAACTCGATGAAAATATGAGCTCAAATCGAAGCTTACTAGCAAAAGATCGTTACGATCAGCCCGTTATTTTATTCGAAAGTGACTTTGCGCTGCGCTGGTTTAGCGATAAATATCCAGAAGTCGAGCTCTATTCTTTACTATAATTCATTCTAAAATGACTTTATGTGGTCATTTTACGAAGTAGGCTTAAGCGATGAGCAACTATATTTTGTAGAGTAGAACTAGACAGAACGAGAAGATAAAAATAGTAGTTTAGTAGAGGTGAGTGAATGAGTGGAAAAATAAAGCAATTGTTTTTGTGGCTTGTGCTGATGTTTTTGTTGGTCGCGTGCGGTACTGTTCAAACACCCGAAGATATTGAAACTTCGGAGACAGATCCTTCAACAGCGGATGAAGGGCTTGTTGTAGAAGGAGAATCTTATGACCAAGCACAGGAAGTTGTAGATTATTTGGATGCTTATGGTGAGTTGCCACCAAATTATTTAACCAAGAAAGAAGCACGTGAGCTTGGATGGGAAGCAAGCGCAGGGAATCTTTGGGAAGTTGCACCAAAAGCAAGTATTGGTGGCGATTATTTTGGAAATTTTGAAGAATTATTACCAGAAGCAGATGAAAGAGACTATTATGAAGCAGATATTAATTATGACGGCGGTCATCGGAATGCAGAACGTTTAGTTTTTTCAAATGACGGTTTGTATTTTTACACAGATGATCACTATGAAAGTTTTGAAGAAATGTATCCAGGTGGTGAAAATCAATGAAAACAATGGTAATTGATGGCGATTTTATGGCGACAAAAGATTTAATGTATGCACATTTGAATCGAGTATTTTCTTTCCCGAGTTATTTTGGGAATAACTTAGATGCGCTTTGGGATGTGCTGAATGAAGCTAGCGAACCGACGACGGTAGAATTTACGCATGTAAATGCAGTTGTGGAGCACTTAGGAACTTATGGAGAGAAGTTAATTGAATTATTCCATAAGCTGGATGAGGAAAATAATTGTTATCAGGTTAATTTTTATTCAGGAGATATTAGACCTGAAAGAGAAAGTACTAAATAAGAATAATGTTTTATTAAAGCCAATTTACTTATTTGATATAATTGGCTTTTTTATATTCTTTAAAATAATAGAGATAGTTTCGTTTTTAAGTTGAAACACAATATATAGTATGATAATCTTTAAATACATAGAGAAATAAATACATATAGATAATAATAAATGGAATTCGGTGTAAATCCGAAACGGTCCCGCCACTGTGAGAACATTGTTCAAGTCAGGTCTTTTTATTACTATCTTTGGTGAAACTACTTCGAGGCAAAGTAGCAAACAGTGATCCTAAGTGTCGTGTGCCTTTAGGATTTTTTTCGTTTTTGAGTTTTTTAGCGATCCTAATTTTCGCTAAATATAAAAGATTCAAAATGAATTTTGCATGTATTCTGTCCCTAGGTGGTTATCATCAAGGGCTTTTTATTTTTGTCATTATTTGTGAAAAAATTATTATGCTTAATATCTAGGAGGATTAGAACATGCAAGTTCATAAAAAAGAAACAACTTCATCCATAAAATATATCCAAAAACGAGATGGCCGCAAGCAAAATTTTGATGTCCAAAAAATTGCACAAGCGTTATTTCAAGCAGCACAACAGTTGAACCAACCTTATTCGCTTGAAGAAGCAAGAAATATTGCTGGGAAAGTTAAAGATAAAATGAATCTTTTAGTACTAGGTGAAATAGGTGATTTAACAACAGCCGATATTGATGAATGGGTACTTGAAGTACTAATGGAAGCAGGAGAGGAAGTTCTTGCGGAAGCCTATATCAATCGTCGTGAAGAAAAAGCACAAGGACGAAAAAAGCGCCGTGATGTGAACGTAATGATCCAACAGTTACTCCAACAAGATAAAACAATCGTTAACGAAAATGCGAATAAAGACAGTAAAGTTTTCAATACTCAAAGAGACTTAACAGCAGGAATTGTTGGAAAGGCAATCGGATTAAAATTACTCCCATCACATGTAGCTAACGCACATGAGAAAGGAGAAATTCACTATCATGATCTAGACTACACGCCTTACTCACCAATGAGTAATTGTTGCTTAATTGATTTTAAATCTATGTTTGAAGAAGGGTTCCAAATTGGGAATGCAGAAGTAGGTTCGCCACGTTCCATTCAAACGGCTGCTGCACAAACTGCGCAAATCATTGCGAATGTTGCTTCTTCTCAATACGGTGGGTGCAGTTTTGATCGAATCGATGAAGTACTCGCTCCATACGCAGAGATTAATTTAAAAAAACATCTAAAAACAGCCCAAGAATGGTTAGAGGGGAAAGAAAACCAGCAAGCTTTTGCTTACGAAAAAACAAAAAAAGATATCTATGACGCGATGCAAAGCTTAGAGTATGAAATTAATACATTGTATACTTCTCAGGGACAAACTCCTTTTACAACAATCGGTTTTGGACTTGGAACAAATTGGATCGAACGCGAAATCCAAAAAGCTATTTTTGAAATTCGAATTGAAGGATTAGGAAAAGAAAAACGAACCGCCATTTTTCCAAAATTAATTTTTACATTAAAAGATGGACTAAATTTAAAACCGGCAGATCCAAACTATGATATCAAACAATTAGCATTAAAATGTTCTATTACAAGAATGTATCCAGATATTATTAATTACGACAAAATTATTGAATTAACTGGAAGTTTTAAAGCACCAATGGGTTGCCGTTCATTCTTACAAGGTTGGAAGAATGAAAAGGGCGAAGATGTTACAGCTGGACGAATGAATTTAGGGGTGGTGACTTTAAATATCCCAAGAATCGCACTAGAAGCAGCAGGAAGTCAAGACCGATTTTTTGAATTGCTAGAAGAACGTTTACTTACGTTAAAGGATGGCTTACTTTTTAAAGCCCGTCGTGTGATGGAAGCTGTGCCGGAAAATGCACCTATTTTATATCAGTATGGTGCATTTGGAGAGCGTTTAACTCCCGAAGATGACGTTTCAACTTTATTTTTAAAACGACGAGCAACCGTGTCACTAGGTTACATTGGTTTATATGAAGCGGCTACTGTGTTTTATGGACCAGAATGGGAAGAAGATAAAGAAGCAAAAGATTTTACGATCGAAATTCTTTCTTTATTAAAACAAAATGCGGATGCGTGGAGTGAGGCTTATGATCTACATTTTAGTGTCTATTCCACACCAAGCGAAAGCTTAACCGACCGTTTTTGTAAAATTGACACAGAAAAATTTGGTCTTGTGCAAGATATTACGGATAAGGGTTATTACACAAATAGTTTTCATTATGATGTACGAAAAAATCCGACGCCATTTGAGAAATTAGATTTTGAAAAAGATTATGCGCCTTTAACAAGCGGTGGTTTTATTCATTATTGTGAATATCCAAAGTTGAGTAGTAATCCTAAAGCTCTAGAAGCTGTGTGGGATTATGCCCATGATAAAATTGGATATCTTGGAACAAACACGCCGATCGATTATTGTTTTGAATGTGATTTTGAAGGAGAATTTTTACCAACTGCTGAAGGATTTAAATGCCCACAATGTGGAAATACAAATCCTGAAACTTGTGATGTGGTGAAACGTACATGTGGTTATCTTGGAAATCCACAAAAACGTCCAATGGCAGAAGGGCGTCATAAAGAAATTAAAGCACGCGTGAAACACATGAAAGGGGCAGAATAAGATGTCCTTTGATCCGGTCAAATGGGAAGCAAAAGATTTCAGTCAAAATTATATTGCCGATTATAAACCTTATAATTTTGTGGATGGGGAAGGCGTGCGTTGTAGTTTATATGTAAGTGGTTGTCCGTTTGCATGTAAAGGTTGCTATAACAAAGTCGCTCAAAATTTTAAATACGGAAAGCCTTATACAAAAGAATTAGAAGACAAAATTATTAAAGATATGAGTGCGGAGTACTGTCAGGGATTAACCTTACTTGGCGGAGAACCTTTTTTAAATACAGAAGTCACTATTTCACTTTGCGAACGTGTCCGCGAAGCTTTTGGAAAAAAGAAAGATATTTGGTCTTGGACAGGTTATACTTGGGAAGAAATTATGCGTGGAAGTGAAGATAAAATTGAGTTATTAAGTTTGCTTGATGTACTCGTAGATGGACGTTTTGTTTTGGAGCACTTTAGTTATGACTTAGACTTTAGAGGAAGCTCTAACCAACGGATTATTGACGTTAAAAAATCACTGGAACAAGAAGCTGTAGTATTATGGAATAATGGAAACTATAAGTAAAAATATATAGAAAATAAAAAGAGACTCGTTTGTTAATTAGTCAACTAACCGACTTAACAAACGAGTCTCTTTAAATTTATGAGAACTGAGCTGGTGTTCTCTGTATAAAGCCCATAATTCTCATTTACTAGTCAATGTCCCAAATTTTGATTAGTATTTCTTTATTTATTATTCAATTTCTCAACTTTTGACTAGTATTTCTTTATTTACTAGTCATTTTCCTAAATGTTGACTAATAAACGAAGATAACTTCTTTTTAAAGACATCATCCCAACTTTAATTACATAAATCCTTATATAATTAAAAAAGCACCCGTTTCCGGGTGCTTTTAGGAGTAGAGTGTTTGATTATTCTTCGTCAGAGTCCTCAGTATCTTCTTCAGAATCTTCAGAAGTATTTGAATCACCTGTATCAGAGACTTCATCTTCAGGTCCATCTACTTGGATTTCAATATTAAGTTTTTCTTGTTCAGAACCTTTCGTGACGACAATTTCATCGTTTGAAACAGTCACGTAAATTTCACCGACATCTGGATTTTCTAGATAAAATTCTGCAACTTTATCTTCAATCTGTTCTTCAATGACACGGCGTAGCGGACGAGCACCCATACTTGGATTGTAACCAAGATCAACAAGTTTTTCTTTTGCATCGGCATCTACATGAATTTCGATGTCATGTGCGCTCATTGAATCATTAATTTCTTCTAACATAATATCTACAATCTCTAACAAGTTTTCTTTGGTTAGTGAGTTGAATTCAACAATCGCGTCAAAACGGTTTAAGAACTCAGGTTTAAAGAAGTCGCTAAGTTGGTTTAGAATAGATTGTTGTGTACCTTCTAATGCTGCACCAAACCCAACATTTGCTTCTGCACCACCACTACCAGCATTACTTGTCATAATGATGATTGTATTTTTGAAGTCGACTGTTCGACCTTGAGAATCAGTCAGACGTCCATCTTCCATAATTTGTAAGAACATGTTCAAGACGTCAGGGTGAGCTTTTTCAACCTCATCCACTAAGATTAAACTATATGGATTACGACGAATTTGTTCAGTCAATTGACCAGCTTCTTCATAACCTACGTATCCTGGTGGTGAACCGATCAATTTACTTGTACTGTGTCGATCCATGAACTCACTCATGTCTAGACGAACATACGCATCACGGTTACCAAATAATTCAAAAGTTAAAGCTTTTGCTAATTCGGTTTTTCCCACACCTGTAGGTCCAACAAATAAGAAAGAACCAATTGGACGATTTGTTTTACGTAAACCGATACGATTTCGACGAACCGCACGTGTTACTTTATCAATCGCTTCGTCTTGTCCAACAACAACTTTTTCAAGTTCTTTGTCTAAATCACGTAATTGAGTTTGTTCTTTTTCTTTCAATTCACCGACTGGAATACCTGTTTTAATTTCAATGATGTTAATCATATCTTGTTCAGTAACGGTTGGCATTTCAGAGTGAGGAACTTGTTGATCAAGCATTCCTTCATATTTTGAAATTTGATCACGATAGAAGGCTGCTTTTTCATAGTCTTCTTTTTCAGTTGCTTCTTCTTTTAATTTTTCAGCTTCATCAATTTGTTCTTGGATAGTTTCGGGATCTCTTACTTGAATCGTTAAGTTTTTCTTCGAACCCGATTCATCCAGTAAGTCAATCGCTTTATCCGGTAAGAAACGATCTTGAATATAACGATCAGACAAATCAATCGCTGCGCGAATCGCTTCTTCTGAATATTTTACATGGTGGTAATCTTCGTATTGTTTTTGGATTCCTTTAAGAATAGTGTAAGTTTCATCTAAGTTCGGCTCGTCCACTCGTACGGGTTGTAAACGTCTTTCTAGAGCTGAATCTTTTTCAATTACACGGTATTCATTTAAAGTTGTAGCACCAATTAACTGAATATCTCCACGAGCAAGAGCTGGTTTTAAAATGTTCCCAGCGTCAGTATTTGAACCTTCAGCTGAACCAGCACCTACAATTTGATGAATTTCATCAATGAATAAGATGATATTTGGATCTTCTTCTAACTCGCTGACTAGTTGCTGCATTTTTTCTTCAAATTGTCCGCGGATACCAGTTCCTGATACGAGACTAGAGACATCAAGTTGAATAATCTCTTTTTTCGATAATTTTTGTGGAACTTCTCCATTAACAATTTTCAATGCCATACCTTCAACGATAGCTGTTTTACCAACACCAGCTTCACCAATAAGCACTGGATTATTTTTACGGCGACGGTTAAGAATTTCGCTTACACGCTCAATCTCTTCGTCACGTCCAATAACACCATCAATTTTACCTTCACGGGCCATGTCGTTTAAGTTAATTCCGAATTCACCAAGTAAGCCTCCACGGCCGCCTTGTCCACCTTCTGGAGGAGTAGGGCCACCAAAACCTTGAGAAGGCTGTCCTTGCTGTGGTCTTTGACCTTGAGGACGTGTTGCGCCACTCATTGCACGGAATAGATCATCAAAGTTTCCAAAGCCGAATGGATCGGGTGTTCTATTTGGATTATTTGGATTTCTAGCATCATTATGTTGCTGTCTGATTTCACGATAGCAGTTTTGACAAATATCGATTTCACGTTTTTGTCCGTTCACTCTTGTTGTCAAATGAATGGTTGCTTCATTTTCTCTACATCTTTCACAAAGCATCCAAGTCACTTCCTTTCAAAATGTTTTATCAAGTATATTTTATATCATATATGCTCAAAAGACAGAAATAAGGTTTATATTTAACGCGAATCTTTTGTTTGACTATTTCTGACCTTTGACAATACTTATTATACTCTGACTAATCCTGACTTTCAAGTGTTAAGCTCGAAAATGATTAAAGATCTTAGGAAAAAAAACACTCGAAATAAAGTATTAAAACTTGCTATATATATAAACAGTACTCAATTTTTATAGGTCTCGGTTGAAAGGGATATTTACTTATTGTTACGATAATAATATTAGTTAGTAATTCTTATCCTTTAAGATCATTTTAAGGTCAAATAATTAAAATTGATGAAAATATGGTGGAAGAGTAAATTATTTTTCTATTTTGATTACTGAGTTTTTGATAATTATATTTAAAATAATAAACTATATACTTCGTAAATGAAGTCCATATATCCAATTATATAGCTAAATAGACGGCCATTTTAATTTTAAATAAATAATAGTTGAGAAAGGTCCTTAAAAATGGTAATCTTGTAAAGAGGACTGATGAAAATGCTTACTGATACTTACTGTTACTCCAGTAATTTTAGTAGTATTTCTATCCTTCAGAAAAAATAAAATACATTTATAGAGGAGTTTTTTGAATGGTACAACACGATTTTCATATTACAGCAGATACAGGGATTCACGCACGTCCAGCTACAATGCTAGTGCAAACAGCAGGTAAGTATAGTTCAGATATTACTTTAGAATATAACGGTAAATCAGTAAACTTAAAATCAATCATGGGTGTTATGTCACTTGGTGTTGGTCAAGGTGCTGACGTTACAATCACTGCTGATGGTGAAGATGAAGAAGAAGCAATGGAAGGTATCAAAGCAACAATGAAAAGTGAAGGACTGGGCGAATAATAATGAGCAAAAAAATAACTGGAATTGCGGCAAGCGATGGTTATGCTCATGCTAAAGTTTATCGTCTCATTGAACCTGATCTTACAGTAGAAAAAGTACAAGTTGAAGACCCTGCAGTTGAAATTGAACGTTTAAATGAAGCAATTGAGAAATCAAATGCTGAAATCGAACGTATTCGTGCGATTGCTGCTCAATCATTAGGTGAAGAGGAAGCGCAAGTTTTTGACGCACACGCAATGATTCTTTCTGACCCTGAAATGACTGGTCAAGTAGAAGAAGCAATTAATGCAAATAAAATCAACGCAGAAGCAGCTTATGAAGAAGTCACAGATACATTCATTACGATGTTTGAATCAATGGAAGATAATCCTTATATGCAAGAGCGTGCGGCAGATATTCGCGATGTACGCAAACGTGTAATTGCTACTTTACTAGGTGTCTCATTGCCAAATCCTTCTACAATTGATGAAGAAGTTGTTATTGTGGCACATGACTTAACACCAAGTGATACAGCACAATTAAACAAACAATATGTAAAAGCTTTTGTAACAAATATTGGGGGACGTACTTCACACTCTGCAATCATGGCTCGTTCATTAGAAATTCCTGCTATCGTTGGTACAGGTACAATTTCTGATGAAGTTTCAGAAGGAGACATGCTTCTTGTAGATGGAATCGAAGGAACTGTTCTTGTTGATCCTTCAGAAGAAGAAGTATCCGAATATGTAACAAAAGCTGAAGAATTCGAATCTCTAAAAGCTGAGTGGGAGAAATTGAAAGATGAACCTACTGTTACAGCGGATGGAAAACAATTCGAATTAGCTGGAAATATTGGAACACCTCGCGATTTAGAGGCTGTTTTAGATCATGGTGGAGAAGCAGTTGGTTTATACCGTACAGAATTCTTATATATGGATTCTCAAGAGCTTCCTACTGAAGATGAACAATATGAAGCTTATAAAGAAGTGCTTGAAGGAATGGATGGAAGACCTGTTGTCGTCCGTACAATGGACATTGGTGGAGACAAGGAATTACCATACCTTGAACTACCACATGAAATGAACCCATTCTTAGGTTACCGAGCAATTCGTATTAGTTTAGATCAAGATGAAATCTTCAGAACACAATTACGTGCGTTATTACGTGCTTCAGTTCACGGTAGTTTACGTATTATGTTCCCAATGATTGCTACATTACAAGAATTCCGTGATGCAAAAGCAATCTATGAAGAAGAAAAGGAAAAACTTCAAAATGAAGGTGTTGAAGTTTCTGACTCAATCCAAGTTGGTATCATGGTAGAAATTCCAGCAGCTGCAGTTTTAGCTGACCAATTTGCGAAAGAAGTTGACTTCTTCAGTCTTGGTACAAACGATTTAATCCAATACACAATGGCAGCAGACCGTATGAACGAACAAGTTTCATACTTATACCAACCATATAACCCATCAATTTTGCGTTTAATTAAAAATGTTATTGATGCAGCACACGCTGAAGGTAAATGGGCAGGTATGTGTGGAGAAGTAGCTGGAGATCAAACAGCAGTACCACTACTTGTTGGTATGGGATTAGATGAATTCTCAATGAGTGCTACAAGTATTCTAAAAACTCGTAGTTTAATGAAACGTCTAGACACTTCTAAGATGGAAGAGTTAGTAGACAAAGCAATAAACGAAGCGACTTCTAATGAAGAAGTAATGGCTTTAGTTGAAGAATACACAAAATAAGTATATTAAATTTTTGAGGGGCTAGGAAACTAGCTCCTTTTTTTGATGAGTTTAATCAACCATTAACTTTGAATGGAGCGCTACAGACACGATGGAAGTTCTATTGACCACAAGAGTAAATTTCGAACATGCTAGAAGTTCTATTGACCACAAAAGCAAATTTCGAACATGATGGAAGCTCCATTGACCACGAAAACAGATTTCGAACATGATGGAAGCTCCATCGACCATGAAAACAGTTTTCGAATACCATGGAATCTCTCCATTGATCTTTCTGATTTCGTGGTGTAATAAAGGATTATAAAAGCTTGCTAGCTTATAGTTTTGAGTTTTGTAATTTTTTAAATTCCTTAAAATAAAAATCTAAGAAGCAGTTGAAAATCAAAATATTTCATAGATATATTTTGATTCTCTGGAATGAGTCGTGTAGAGTTTGTATAGGTAGAAAACAGAATAAATGTCGCAAAGAAATTTAAAATTTATATTAAATATATTAGGAGGAAATTCTTCATGAAGATTGGATTTATAGGTACCGGAGTAATGGGCTCTTCTATGGTTCGCCATCTTTTGAAAGCGGATTATGAAGTGAACGTCTATAATCGTACAAAGTCAAAAGCGATGCCTTTAACAGAAGAAGGAGCTGTATGGCAAGATACTCCAGCTAAAATCGCAGAAACTTCGGATGTTATTTTGACTATTGTGGGTTATCCAAAAGATGTTGAGGATGTTTACTTAGGTGAAGACGGCGTGTTTGAAGGTTTATCAGAAGGTAAAATCATTATTGATATGACCACAAGTACACCCGCTCTTGCAGAAAAATTAGCCCAAGAAGCTAAAAAAGTTGGGGTAGATGCTTTAGATGCACCAGTATCTGGAGGAGATTTAGGCGCCAAAAATGGAACGCTTACGGTAATGGTTGGTGGCGATAAGGATACTTATAAAAAAGTTCGTCCAATATTAAATACATTTTCAGGTGAGTTAAGATTATTTGGTGAGGCAGGTAGTGGTCAACATACAAAAATGGCCAACCAAATTATGGTTGCGGGAACAATGACAGGACTCATTGAAATGATGGTTTATGCGAATAAAGCTGGCCTAAAATTAGAAGAAGTTGTAAAAAC
>Ga0209487_1003347_pt1 | contig 12610 bp, 13 predicted proteins | sample Poulit2012_FD_187524 | JGI IMG/M metagenome (GOLD analysis project Ga0209487, IMG submission 187524) | Agricultural soil microbial communities from Georgia to study Nitrogen management - Poultry litter 2012 (SPAdes) (version 2) | ecosystem: Environmental > Terrestrial > Soil > Agricultural land... | reverse complement strand
GGTTCCTTCGGCTCTTCTTGTTTGACTGCAGCTTGCTTCGTTTCCGGCGCAATTGGTTCAGCGGGTGGCCTACTTTCAGTTGACACTTTTGCCGGTTTTTCTTCCACAATGGGACGCTCTATCTGTTGCTCATCGTCCACTGCTGTTTGTTTTCTAACAAATGTAGGTATGTTTTCAACCTTTTTAATTTCCTCACGTTTTTGATAGCCATAAATTGGGGATGGAACCCGACTTGGCTTAAATGGCTTCCGATCCTCCTTGACGATCGGTTTTTCGATAGGTTCTTCCTTCGGTTGAGGGTCACTTTGTATCGAGTGACGTTCATTTACCTCTTCCCTACGTTTGTATGCAGGTACATCCTTTTTTATATCTTGATGATCATCTATATTCGGAAATCGACCTGATGTCTTTTCCGGATATTGGTAATACATCTTCGTTTCTACGTCTTGTCGTTTATTTTTTTGACTCGTTTCTCTTCTGTCAGCATCGTCCGTTTCTTCGATTATTTCTTCGATAAAAAGCCAACTTCTAACTTTGTCGCGCCAGTTATTACGCATCTCATTTCACCTGCTTCTTTACCAATCAATTTCTTTATCTTGCTAATGAAAACGACGCGCTGTATTTCTTTGCTTCCATGATCATGCTGAAACACATACACGTTCAACCAATTATAACATATAATTAGGAATTTCATAAGCGTATTAAGAATAGCAGACTTCACTAAAAAATCAATCTCCGTTCATAAAGAACGAAGATTGATTTAAGCTGTCATCTAATGAAGTTTATCTCATCTTGAAGGAATAAACAGATTGCTACTTAATCGACCATAAATGGCTCGGCAACGGCATAGGAATTATCAAGAATATAAATCCCCTCTTCACCTTCAACGTTAGGGAGACCTAATTCACTCTTTGAACAAATCATTCCGTTTGACGGAACCCCTCTTAGGGTTGTCGGTTTTATCTTTAAACCACTTGGCATGGTTGCACCGATTTTCGCTACGACTACCTTTTGATCTTTATCCACATTCGCTGCTCCACAGACAATTTGCAATGTTTCACTACCTACATCCACTTGGCAAACGGCCAGCTTATCTGCATTTTCATGTGCTGATTTATCGGTTACATAGCCGACAACAAATTTCGGACTGAGATCAACATCAAGCGAATCATGCAAATCTTCTGCAACAAATACTTCTTTTATTTTATTGAGTAGTTGTTCATCTACGTTTATTTTACCTGATCCAGATAATTCGAAGTGTGTTGATGCTTGGAAAATATTATAGCCAAGCACATCACCCTGTGGATTGGTTATTTTAGTAATCGTACCATAATCCTCCGTTAGAAATTCATTTCGGTTTCCCGTTTCCACTTGCAGCATTAGCACATCGCCAACACCTTTACCATTGTAAAATACATCCATTGAACTCATCCTCTTCTATTTCTTCATTGGTCGATTTTTAGCTAAAATAAATACAGGTTCTAATTTTTTGTCTTCATAAATAAATGATAGGGACGTAATCGGAATCCGACCCTCTGTAAAGAATTTCATCGTCATCTGCGCTAATATATCAAAACCCGCCGGATTCTGTATATCCGCTAAAATCAGTACATCTTGGTGTGGTACCGCAACAGCAAGCTCACCTTTACTATTTGCCTTCATCGTTTCTAAAAAAGCCTCATTCAAAATGCGGCTCGCATCATAACCATCTTGTTTCGCTACAAAATAAAAATCATTGCCAGCCACTTTGTCCAGGTTATAGTCATGTGGTAAGGAACGAATGTTGAATGTGGCGATTTCATCAATCCGTTCTTTCGTCCAATTTTCTTCCTGCAACATCGGTTCATCGATTAAGCGATACGACTTCCCTAAATCAAGTGCATAATAAATTCGTGTTTCTGCCGTATGTTCTTTCGTCACTAATTTGGCACCAGCATTTGTGACCGACGGAAATGATGTCGAGCGAATAACTGGATAAATATGGGCCTCTTTACCGGTCAGGTCATGTTTTTCATTCATGATCCGTAACGCTTCGGTAATATGGTCTTCTAACTCATCAAGCGCCGTCTCTCCTTGTTGATTGTATTTCACAACGACATTTGACAGCGTGAGTGTAAGCCCTTGTAAGGTGTCTTTCCATTCAACGCGGAATGTATCGTTTTCGCGATGAAAAGAAGTCTGCAGCCCCGGCTTGTCAAAGCGCTCTACTAATACCTTTCTCAGCTTTATACTCGTCATTTTCATTAATTATCCCTACTTTCTAATCATCCCTATATATTACGGCAATCTCTGAATAATCCGAATGATTGCTGTTTCGAATCTACGATCTTTACATCCAAAACGATTCTCATCTTGTCCAGCTTTATAAGTAATAAAACTTGGTATTCAAACACATTCTTATGAACACATCATCGGTGCCATCACGGCTTCAAATCGTTGTGAACGTATTTCTATAACGTGGCTGTTCAGACACCAGTCTGCTTAAAATAGCGGAATGATCAATATTAAACGGTTTTATTGTTTCGGGAGCGCTCCTTATACTTCAGCCTCCACACTATATCATAGCTTTGTTTTCTTTAGGATTCAATATTAGCGTGCTAAGGCGAACAAGTTTGTTTCGTTTCACTTCCACTGACTTCATTAGAATGCGACTTCTTTTGTTTTTTTCAACATATTGTTTAGTATAGAATAGAATGACTTTCATAATTACCCGAACAGGCGAAGTCACTTCTGTGGCGGAGTGATCTAGCTATAAATCGGGGGTATGAAATTCATTACATTAGCTAGAGAAAATACGTTGGAGGGATATTCATGAATTTAGTAGTTTATTTAGCAGGACAGATTCACGATGATTGGCGTCAGCAAGTTGAACAAAAGGCAAAGGATAAGGAGCTGCCATTAACATTTGTAGCCCCACAAACAAACCATGATCGATCAGATGATATTGGAGAAGCAGTTCTAGGAAAACAACCGAGCACGCTACATCGAGATGACGCTGCTTCTGCAATTAATAATTTCCGAACGCAAGTCCTGATACAAAAAGCAGATATTGTGATCGCCCTATTTGGTGAAGAATACAGACAATGGAATACAGCTATGGATGCAAGCGCGGCTATATCAATGCATAAGCCGACGATTATTATTCGTCCAGAATCTTTAATTCATCCCTTAAAGGAACTCTCCAATAAAGCAAATGTAACAGTAGAAACGGTCGATCAAGCTTTAGATGTACTTCACTATATATATGAATAAATAAGGACAGATCAGCGCGTTCAATCGCGCTGATCATTTAATCTGAAGCTTCCCACTGCCCTCGTAATAAGCGAACAACATGCCAAAAAACTCCTTGTCTAGACACCATCCCATTCGTCAAGATTCCGATCGCTCCTGCGTTTTTCCCTACCTCTTTTTCTTGGGAATACCAATCCATGACAGCACCGAGTTCAACACCCGCTTCTAATTCACGTTGAATAATGGACGGCAATCGTATGCGTGCACCGCTTGCCGTAAACTGTTTTCCTGTCGGGGTCACCAAGGCACCCCAATTACATATATAGAGTTGTGACTCGATATACATCACACCACCTTCAAGCCCAATGCCAAAAGCATTTTCAGTAAATAATGCACTCTGTTTGCCCCGATTAATGGCGCCTTGCTTCGTTTCCGCATCTGAAAATGGTTGGGAAGATACATCCGATTGTATCTCTATCCCCCTCACTTCATCAGCCGAAAAAACAGCCTGAACAGCTTGGGTTTTAGTCGGATTCATCGAGCCAACAATAATCTTCATCTAGTTCCACCCCACAATAGGCACATTAGCTTTTGCTACGAATATAGTCAACGGTATTTTGATCCGTATGTTTAACAAGCTTGACGAGTAGTTCTTTTGCAGCCGCATAATCATCCACATGAATAATCGATGATGATGTATGAATATACCGCGAACAAATTCCAATGACAGCTGAAGGAACACCATCATTCGCAATATGTACGCGACCAGCATCCGTACCACCTTGAGAGACAAAATATTGATAAGGGATATCATTCGACTCGGCCGTCTCTAAAATAAATTCCCGCATCCCTTGATGTGTGATCATGGTCCGGTCAAATATACGTAATAAAGCCCCTTCACCAAGTTGGCCGAATTCAGTCTTTTTACCTGACATATCATTCGCCGGCGAAGCGTCTAACGCATAAAACAGATCCGGTTCAATCATATGGGCTGCAACTTGCGCACCACGTAATCCTACTTCCTCTTGCACGGTAGCACCAGAAAATAATTGATTCGGGATTGTTTCATGTTGCAATTCTTTTAATAACTCAATAGCAAGTCCGCAACCATAGCGGTTATCCCATGCTTTTGCTAAAATTTTATCAGGATTAGCCATCGGTGTGAACGGGCAAATCGGTACGATCGGTTGTCCAGGTCGGATTCCTATTTCGGCAACATTCGCCTTATCATCTGCACCAATATCAATTAACATATTTTTAATTTCCATTGGTTTTTTCCGTTGTTCCTCCGTTAGATTATGTGGGGGGATGGAACCAATCACACCAATAACCGGGCCATGATCCGTCATAACTTGTACACGTTGGGCTAATAACACTTGATTCCACCAGCCACCAAGCGGTTGAAAACGGATCATCCCGTTCTCCGTTATTTGCGTGACCATAAAACCGACTTCATCCATATGCCCAGCAACCATCACTTTTGGACCTTCGCCTTCTTTTACACCAAAAACGCCACCAAGATTGTCATAAATAACCTCATCTGCATATTGCTTTAGTTCCTCTTCCATAAAATTACGGACAAGATGCTCGTTCCCAGAGGCTCCTTGTAATTCAGTTAATGTTTTAAATAATTGTAATGTATCTTGTTTCAAATTTATTCCTCCTTGTATCATACGTATAATGGAAATCGCTTCCTGTTGTTTTATTTCTCTTATTATAAAAATAATGTATACTATTACTATACATTATTTTATACGATTATTGAAAAATAAATATCGAATAGACGAGCTAGAGGTGAAAAAAATGGGCGTAAAAAGGACAATACTTGCTACAGGTTTAGGTATCGCTGTCGGGTATCTTGCAAAACAACAACTTGACCAATACCAACAATCAACACCTGAAAGGGCATTAAAAAATGCAAAAGAAGCATTTAAAAAACAAGGTCCAATCAGTGGTTCATGGATTTATATGAAACCTGAGGAAATTGAGAAAAATGGTTTATTATACACCGCATATCGTGGTGGTGTCAGCCGTAACGTAGAAGGGGAAAATCGTCAATACGAATTTTACTCAGATGCAGAAACTGGCGCTATCATCGGTTCATCTCAAACCGTATAAGAAATAGCCTATTTAAAAGGCCCTATGTGATACATAGGGCCTTTTGCTATGCTCACCGTTTATTGATAATCATAACGCGCCCGTACGACTTCATTCATTTTCTTACCTGCTTCATCAAATTGAAGCGCACGATAGTAAGCATCATGATAGAACGTGTACCAAGCATTTCGCTCATAACCATAATTCATCCAGTACTCTTTCTCATGCACAGATGTTACTGGATAATCATCATATGCTAGTGCCCAGAGTTTATGTTGATGACCATGCGTTGGCATCAGATCCGCCATGTGAATAAAACATTCCTCACCATCTTCAAATAACAGAATCGAGTGTCCCTCACTATGTCCCCCTGTATGGATCAATTTGAGCCCATTCATAATCTCTACTTCATCAACAAAGGTTTTCACTTGGTCCTTGATCGGTTCCCAGTTCATTTTCCAATAGGTGTTCACAGACCTTATATTGGGATCCCGCATTTCATTCCATTCCACCGCCGACGTGTAAATCGGTATTTCTTTAAATATCGAGACATAGGTGTCGTTTTCCCATTTTGTCAGCCCACATGCATGATCGAAATGTAAATGGGTCATGATGATCATATCAATGTCAGAGACCGTTAAATCCAATTTTCCTAAGGATGATTCAACAAAAGATTCCTCGCGCACCCCAAAATTCCTTATTTGCTTGTCAGATAATTTACCATTGCCCATTCCGGTATCAACAAGGATATTCTTACCGTCAATTTGTAATAAAATAGGATCCGTTCGCAACTCGATTAAATTATTGTCGCTAGATGGGTACCTTTTACTCCATAAAGCTTTTGGAACGACACCAAACATTGCCCCACCGTCTAAAAAATTAACGCCTCCACGCAACCATGTTAATGTTGCTCGTCCTACCTTCAGTTGTTCCATACGATTGATTTCCCCCTTGTATGTATACTTACAACCGTGACGACACTGATCAGCATTACTTAACGCCGTATTGATTTGTGAGCTGATCTATACGTAGTCAGAATCGCCACGGTTCATAAAGAGCTCATCTGTTACGTTAATGAATTTCATTCACTTAATAATATGTGTAGCAATATACTCATTTAATTTCTGTAGTGCTTGAAGTCGCTCTCTTACTTTATCATATTCATGTCTTGTTGCATGCCAACTTATATAATGTACCGTGTTAAACAATAAATACCAATACATTCTTTTAATCAATTGGCTATCCAGAGAAACGCCATATTTTCGTAACCACTCAGCCCAATCAGACTCTGGTACATACCATTTTAAAACCATCGCGAAATCGATAATGGGATCAGCAATTGTCGCATTATCCCAGTCAATTAAATAAATTTCGCCGTGCTTGTCTTTCAAGATATTATTATGGTTCAAATCACAATGGCAGACAACTTGTTTCTGTCCTCGTGTAACAGGTAATAATTGTTGTAAATGGACTAAGGCAAAACGTACGGCAGCATACCGCTCACTCAGGTTATTCTTGTCCAGTTCCGCTTTTAATTGGTCATAGTTTTCTTCAGCGCTTTCCGCCTTTTTACCTAATCGCATCAACATATATAGTAACTCGGATGAATGATGAATCCTTCTGAGCAAATTCGTAACCTGCGGACTTTTCATTTCCTCGGGTTCCAATTTTCTTCCTTCTAACCATTCTTGGGCCGTTATGACATCCCCATTTTGCATGCGCTTCGTCCAAATCAACTTCGGTACAATGCCTTCCGCGGATAATACAGCTAAAAAAGGTGATGAATTTCGTTTTAAAAACAGACGTTGATTATCTTTTGTTGCGATATAGGCATCCCCTGTGAGCCCACCCGCTGGACTGATTGACCACTCTTTGCCTAATTCTTGTTCAATACTGTTCACCATATATTCCTCACATCTTTAAAGTATTACTTACCGTCTATATAAATGAGTAGCTTGTTTTTATAAATCAACTTGTTTGTACGTCTTTCTATTTGGCCCCATAATCTGTAATGCATGTGCATCTTTCGTAATGACACAGCTTTGACAAGTATTCGTCTCTCCATCCACCTGATACGTTATCTGATCAGCTGCATGAATGGTTAACTTGGTTGCCTCCATTAATTCAACTTCTTTATATGTAACATGTTTACCCGTAAAAACAGTCAGAAAAAGTCCAAGTATTTTCCACTTTGATATCGAGTGGATAACTAAAATAGGAAATGTAGAGGGCTGGATGATAGCGTCAGGTATAATCTTCATACCTCCACCATAATAAGGATGATTTGTAATGGTTAGCATCCAACAATTATGAATTGTTTTCTTTTCCCCATTCACTTCAATCTCAATATGCATCGGCTTAAATTGAAATAAAACTTGTAAGATAGCAATAACATAACTTAATTTCCCGATCCCTAATTTATTAAGCACCCTTTTATGAGCGGATTCATTCGCCACTTTTGTAATTTCAGCATCAAATCCAAAACCAATATTGTTCGCAAACCTACGTGGATCCTTATTATCAACTGTATACTTTCCTAGCCAATAAGGAAACCCATCTGTACCACTAAGAATTCGACGTAAGATTTCAAGGGGATCACCGTGAATCGAACACCCTTTTGCAAAATCATTGCCGGATCCACCTGGTATAAAAGATACAGGGATTTCATAATCTTTCAACCCATTGACCACTTCGTGTAGGGTTCCATCGCCACCAATAACAATCACATTTGTAAGTATATCATTATATGTAGCAATCAATTCTTTAACAATCTCTTCTGCATGACCGCTATATGTTGTAAAAAAAGGGGCATGATCAATATCCTTGTATAATTGGCTTTTTTCAATTTTAGAAAACACGCTTATTGCACGTCCTCCACCTGCTTCAGGATTTACTATAAATGCATACATAAAATAATCCTCACTTTAATCAAGTTGTATTCTCCCTCATGAGCGTCACAATGAAGACTTAGAAAGCTTATCGATTCAAGAATCGATAAGCGATAAATAATAAGTTCGTTCATCATCCGTTAATTCACGATAGGCACCAAGTGGTAACTGCTCATCCAAATAAATATTCCCCATCTGAATTCGCTTCAAATAAACAACCTTTTTACCCAACGCACCAAACATTCTTTTCACTTGATGGTATTTTCCTTCTGTAATCGTCAATTCCACTTCTGATTGATCCGCACTTTTTATGATTCGTAGTAAAGCAGGCTTTGTAAAATGACCATCATCTAGTGTAACACCGTTAGCTAGTTTTTTCACATCTTCTTCTGTTACGACCCCACTTACTTTCGCATAATACGTTTTCTCTACATCTTTCTTAGGTGAAGTAAGGTGATGGGCCAATACACCATCATTGGTTAGAATCAACAGCCCTTCTGTATCCTTATCCAATCTACCAACTGGAAACGGCTGAAAATGAGCATGTTCAAGTTCCAAAAGATCAAGAACAGTTTGATCATATCGATCCTCTGTGGCTGATAGATAGTTAGGCGGTTTATGCATCATTAAATAGATATGTTTCCGATAGTGAACACGATTGTTTTTCACCATAATTGTATCCTGATGCTCGTCAACATGAACTTGATTACTTCTGACAACTTCATCATTAACCGTTACATGACCTTTGCGAATTAATAATTTCACATCTTTTCTGCTGCCGAATCCAGTGTTCGCTAATAATTTATCTAATCGCATGATTATCCTCCTATGATCTTGATCGACGAAGAAAGCGATCAAGAACTCTAACCCGATTGCCTAATATACGTTCTAACAGTGATGATCCATACGCTAATCCTAAATAGACCAAACCACCAATACCTACCCCAACTATTAATACGATGGTAGCACCGACTCGACTTTCATCATATGAAATAAAGACGCCGAGTAACGCTTTGGTTCCCCAAATCACGAGACACATGACAATCGTGAATAATCCAATTAGTAAGGAACGTTTATAGGTCTCTTTAAATGAAAAGAAGATACTTCTTCTAATCCTAAATATGTTTAATACGACGGCGATCCCGACGGCTAATCCCGTTCCAAAAATCGCACCTTTTGCACCAAACATATGAATCAACTGGACATTTAATAATACTTTCATTAATAAACCAGCTGTTAAACTCACGACAGCAAATCGTTGCTGATTGATACCTTGTAAAATAGACGACGTGACCGTGAACAAGGCAAACAACAAGGCTATGGGTGCATACCAAGCTAATAGCGGACCTGTTATGCCAATATTCTTGAGGCCAAATAGAGAACCATATGCGACATCAGAGAGCATCACGAGTCCTGCAACTGCTGGGATCACTAAGACTAATACAATTTGCAATGCTTGATTTATTTGTTGTACGAGAATCGACTGATCCCGTTGTGTAAATGATTTCGTTAGGGCCGGTAAGATCGCTAGCGATAGCCCCGTAGCAATCGTAACAGGGATAATAACTAATTTATGACCATAAAAGTTAATCGCCGAGTAGGGTACCGTCCAATTTACACCTTCACCTATCGCCACCATCGCTTTCTGGAAAGTGAATTGATCGACCAATTGATATAATGGTGTCGCAAGTCCTACTAACACAAATGGACCCGCATAACTAAAGATTTCAATAAATAAATCTTTCCTAGGAATGTCATGCGTAAAATCTTGCTGTTGAACACGATGTTCAATATCAGCCTTTCGTCTTTGCCAATAAAACCATAGAACCGCACAAGAGGCCAGTCCCCCAATAAATGCTGCAAAGGTAGCAAAACCGACTGCTGTTACAACTGTTCCACCATAAACATTCAAAATGATGAATGATGATGCAAGTAAAAAGACAATCCGAACAATTTGTTCAACAACTTGCGATACGGCGGTTGGTCCCATGGATTGATACCCTTGAAAGAAACCGCGCACAATACTCATTGCCGGTATAATTAATAAGGCAAAACTAACCATTCGTAAAACCATCGCAATGTCCTCAACGAGGATTTCATCCGTATCTGAACTTGTTTTGATCATGAGATTTGCTAAAAAGTCTGCACCGAAAAACAAGGTAATAAAAGCTAGAAATCCAGTAACCAACATGAGCGTAATTCCAGCTTTAAACATCCGTAAACCGGTTTTATAATCATCAAGTGAATTATATTTAGACACAAACTTTGATACGGCAAGTGGCACGCCAATGGTTGATATACTAATTAAAATATTATAAGGAACATAGGCAAAATTAAATAATGTTCCACCTGTATCTCCAACAAGTTCATTGAAAGGAATCACATATATCATTCCAAGGAACTTTGATAAAAAGGTTGCCCCCGTTAGCAACATGGTACCTTTTACGATATTTGACATTATTTCACCTTACTCTACATAATAATAACTTCTTTGTTATTTTATCACATATATCTGATTAGGCCATAATCTTTCACTTTCGAAATGATATACACCTGAATACATTGCCGTACATCACTAATATTTAGCTTATTTAACAATTAATGATAAGATATGAACGAAGGGAATGAGGTTACGTGATCTATGATGTAATTGTTATTGGTGGAGGTCCTTCAGGTCTCATGGCGGCAATATCCGCTGCTGAGCAAGGATCAAAAACGATGGTACTTGAAAAAGGAAATAAACTCGGGAATAAACTAGCGATATCTGGTGGGGGTCGCTGTAACGTAACCAACAGACTACCAAAAGAAAAAATCATCGAAAACATACCCGGAAATGGGAAGTTTTTATATAGCGCCTTTTCTGTATTTGATAATTATGATATTATTAACTATTTTGAAAATATGGGTGTTCTATTAAAGGAAGAAGATCATGGGCGCATGTTTCCAGTTTCCAACTCTGCAAAATCAGTCGTTGATACACTCATCAATAAACTGGAACAGTTGCATGTCAATGTGCGGAAAAACACACCTGTTAAAGCGATTGATTTTAATGATGATCTGCATACGGTTATTTTAACTGATCAGGAAGAGATTCAAACCCAATCGATTGTCATCGCAGTTGGTGGTAAATCTGTCCCTCATACGGGATCGACTGGCGATGGGTACAAATGGGCGGAAGCAGCCGGGCATACCATTACAACACTCTACCCAACCGAAGTTGCTCTCACCTCAAACGAGGAATTCATTAAAAGTAAAACCTTACAAGGACTTTCCTTACAAGATATTCGTCTCACGGTTCTTAACAAAAAAGGGAAAGAAATTATTTCACATCATATGGATATGGTCTTCACCCATTTCGGTGTGTCAGGGCCCGCCGTTTTACGTTGCTCACAGTTTGTTGTCAAAGAGCTCATGAAAGGTCAGAAAGAGGTCCTCATGGCCTTGGACGTCCTTCCTGACTGGCATCAGGATGAATTGATCCAACACATCTTCAAATTGATTGCTGATGATCCTAAACGATCTTTTAAAAATATCTTAAAAGGGATTGTTCCGGAGCGTTTACTCACCTATTTCCTTACTGAAATAAACATAACCGATCAGCAAAAGGCAGGAAATATATCCAAAGAAACCGTTCGTTTATTTACCGAACAATTAAAAAACTTTAGCTTTAAGGTGAATGGTTCTCTATCCATTGAAAAAGCATTTGTAACAGGTGGCGGCGTGTCTGTAAAAGAAATCATACCGAACACCATGCAATCTAAACGGATGAATCATTTATTCTTTTGTGGTGAAATCTTAGACATTCATGGATATACCGGTGGTTATAATATTACTTCTGCACTCATTACCGGTAGATTAGCAGGCGTCAATGCTGCTCATGGAGCAACACAGTAAATTCCCAAATGATTCCACGTTTTTTATGGTGCATTTCGTGTCAAGCTATGGTTGTCTGAAAGCATTATGAAAGGGATGATATGGTATGGATAAAAACAGAATGTGGATACCAATAATTGCTTCTGTCGGTGTAGGGGCAGCGACCTATTACACCATGTCTAAAAACAATCAGTCAATTGGTCAAACCATTCAAAAAGTTGTTCCCTTCGTTTCCGAGATGAGTACTGGAAACAGTCCTAGCGATTCTCAGCAACTTGGACCACACGGAATGAGCTAACAGACATCCAAAAGCATGCCAAACCTGGCATGCTTTCTTTTTAGTTTGTATCAAGCTATTCTTTTCTTCAATCCGTTTTTAAATCAGCAGGAGGCTCTCACAGTAGTAACTGGCAGCCTCTCCCCACATCTCTTTCGTATATCCAGTACCAATAGAGACTACAGTAGAAATAGCGGTTGTACAATATATAACGTTGGTGAAAAAAACACGTTTCTCTGCGAGA
>Ga0209487_1003346_pt1 | contig 12610 bp, 14 predicted proteins | sample Poulit2012_FD_187524 | JGI IMG/M metagenome (GOLD analysis project Ga0209487, IMG submission 187524) | Agricultural soil microbial communities from Georgia to study Nitrogen management - Poultry litter 2012 (SPAdes) (version 2) | ecosystem: Environmental > Terrestrial > Soil > Agricultural land... | reverse complement strand
TACGATGCGGCGGAAGCGTCCGACGGGCATCGGATTTTGGTGGATAGAATCTGGCCGCGTGGGGTTAGTAAAGATAAAGCGCAGCTGAATGATTGGGATGAGGTCTTGGCACCAACAACAGCATTGCGGAAGTGGTTTAATCACGATGCGGACAAGTTTGATGCCTTTGCCCAGAAGTTCGAGGACGAATTAATGCAAAAACCACAGGCAAAAGATAAAATGCAGGCGCTTGCTGATCTAAGCAACGACCAAACGGTCACCTTGGTCTATGCGGCGAAAGATACTCAGCATAATAATGCCGTGGTGTTAGCACGGTTATTAAAAAAGCATTATGGTGGCGACATTGATACTACGCTAGCCTAATCGTTGGGCGGGTTTTTTCCATAGGGGGATATTTGTGAGTGTGCATCAACCGAGCCAGGCCACATCCAGAATTAGTGTGCCTAAGCTCATGGCTTATAAGGGCAAACAAAAAATCGTAGCGTTAACGGCCTATAGTGCGCCTTTTGCCCGCTTAATGGATGGCGTTGTCGACATGATTCTCGTGGGTGATTCTACCGCGATGGTGGGCTATAACCAGCCAGATACCTTATCGATTACTGTTGAGCAAATGGCCGCGCATGCGGCTGCGGTTGTACGAACCGCGCATCAGCCATGTGTCATGGTGGATATGCCATTTGGAAGCTTTCAGGAGTCACCCCAGCAAGCCTTCTCGCAAGCGGCGGGCCTGCTGGCAGCGAGTGGCGCACAGGGCGTGAAACTGGAGGGCGGGGTTGCTTTGGCTGACACAACACGGTTTCTTGTAGATCGTGGAATTCCCGTGTTAGCGCATGTGGGGTTAATGCCGCAGTATGTGAATACCATGGGTGGCTTTAAGGCCCAGGGAATGTCTGCGGCCGCTGCTGACCGCATCTTGCAAGACGCCATTGCGCATGAACAGGCGGGCGCCTGGGGAATTGTACTCGAGGGTATTGCCGAGCCATTGGCGCAAAAAATCACCCAAACGGTCGCCATTCCCACCATTGGTATTGGCGCATCCCCCGAGTGTGATGGACAGGTCTTGGTTACTGAAGATATTTTGGGCTTGTCGGGCATGCGTTTACCGCGTTTTGCAAAAACATTTGCCGATGCGGCAGAGGTGATTAGCGCGGGTATTCAAGGCTATGCGGATGACGTGAGAGCTGGGGATTTCCCTAGTTTGTCCCATTGCTTTGGCGTGAAAAAGCCAAAATAGCAAGAGAATTTATTACCCTGGGGTATTATCTCTAGGGCTTGTCACTATTTTTCTAATTGCAACAGCACTCGAATGAGGAGGTTATGATGATAATTTCGCGACGGTCCTTACTTAAAATGACAGCTTTGGGTTCTGCACTCGCCGTATCCCCAGCGTTTGTGCGTGCCCAGGCACTCAAAAATAATCGCGTCCATATCGCGGTGGGTGGAAAGGCTTTAACCTATTATCTGCCTTTATCGGTGGCGGAGCGATTGGGTTATTTCGAGGATGAAGGGCTAGACGTTACCATTTCAGACTTTGCCGGCGGCTCAAAGGCATTGCAGGCGGTCGTTGGCGGGAGTGCCGATGTGGTGTCCGGGGCTTTCGAGCATACCATTAACCTGCAAAGCAAAAACCAGTTTTATCGGGCCTTTGTGTTACAAGGCCGAGCTCCCATGATTGGCTTTGGTGTTTCTAATGAAGCCATGCCAGACTATGAAAGCCCTGCTGACCTTAAAGGCAAAAAGGTGGGGGTTACGGCGCCGGGCTCGTCAACGAACATGTTGGTTAATTTCTTTTTGGCGAAGCATGGGCTGAAGCCAGACGATGTCGCCATTATCGGAGTTGGCGCTGGTGGTGGTGCAGTTTCTGCTCTGCGTTCGGGTCAGGTTGATGCAATTTCTAATACCGATCCGGTCTTGTCGATGCTCGAGCACAAAGATGAAATCACACTTATCGCCGATACTCGTAGCCTAAAAGATACGCATGAAATTTTTGGCGGTAATATGCCGGCCGGCTGTCTCTATGCCCCCCAGAAGTTTTTTGAAGGCAATGATGAGCTCATGCAAGCAATGGCAAATGCCATTGTTAGAGCCGATAAATGGATACAAAACACTGATCCCGAAGAAATAGTTAAAGCCATGCCCGAGTCCTATCTGCTTGGCGAGCCCGAGGTTTACCTGGCTGCCGTGAGCAATAGTATTGAAGGCATGTCGCCAGACGGCATGATTCCGGAAGATGGGCCGCAAACGGCGTTAGATGCGATTGCGGCATTTGTGGAGGACTTCCCTGCCGATAAAATTGATCTTGATAAGATCTGGACGAACGAGTTCGCCGAAAAAGCAAATGAGAAGTACCCCAATGGCTGATCCGGCGTTATCGTTAGAATCCATCACGTGCACCTTTATTTCGCGTGAGGATGCCAGTAAACGCTATACGGCAATTGCCGATACCACCCTGGAAGTCGCCCCTGGCGAGTTTGTCTCCGTGGTGGGGCCCACGGGCTGCGGCAAGTCCACCTTATTGAATATAGGGGCCGGCTTGCTGCGCCCGTCACACGGGCAGGTAAAGGTTTTTGGTAAACCTCTCCATGGCATTAACCACCGTGCCGGTTATATGTTCCAAGGGGAAGCTTTGTTGCCTTGGCGTAGCGCACTCGATAATGTAACGGCTGGCCTGGAGTTTGCTGGCGTACAACGGGATGAGGCGGTAGCGCGTGCGCGTGATTGGTTGCGTCGGGTAGGTTTGGCGGATTTTGAGGAACGTTATCCGCATCAAATGTCCGGAGGCATGCGTAAACGCACCATGTTGGCGCAAACGCTCATCCGGGACCCCGACATCATTTTAATGGATGAGCCGTTCTCTGCTTTAGATATTCAAACGCGCCAATTGATGGAAAATGAAGTGTTGGACATCTGGATGGCAAAACGGCGGGCTGTCTTATTTATCACGCACGACCTCGATGAGGCAATTGCCATGAGCGATCGGGTGGTGGTATTGGCAGCGGGTCCTGCTTCCCATCCCATTGGGGAGTTCGATATCACGCTGCCGCGCCCGCGTGATGTAGCAGAGATTCGTATGCATCCTGAATTTGTTGAATTACATGCGGCAATTTGGGATGTCTTGCGCGAAGAGGTATTAAAAGGTTATGCACAACAACAAGAAAAAGGATAAGCCCTATCGGGCAATAAGACCATGAGATCAAGCGTTTTACGTTTAGTACAGTTGGCTCTTGTTTTATTACTATTGGCGTTATGGCATTTAATGTCTAAAAACCCGGATCTCGCCTTCTTTTTTGGTGAGCCAGTAGGCGTAGCCAAGCGCATCTGGCGCTGGTTTGTAACAGATGCCAATATTTATCATCATCTTACGATTACGTTAAGTGAAACTTTGCTCGCCTTTGCTATTGGCACCATTGGGGGGCTGGTTTTCGGTCTGTGGCTGGGGCTTTCCCGAACCGCAGGTGCGGTACTGGATCCATTTATTACCGCCATGAATTCTATGCCGCGTGTCATTCTTGCGCCAATTTTCGGGATGTGGTTTGGTTTGGGAATTTGGTCCAAAGTGGCGCTGGCAGTAACCCTGGTATTTTTCATTGTATTTTTCAATGTTTATCAGGGGGTTAGGGAAGTTAGCCCAACGTTATTGGATAATGCCCGTATGCTGGGGGCGGATGGGCGCCAGCTGTTACGCCACGTGTATTTGCCCTCTGCTACCAGCTGGGTATTTTCAAGCCTGCACACCTCGGTTGGTTTAGCGTTTGTGGGCGCCGTCGTGGGCGAGTACCTAGGATCGGCCGCCGGTGTGGGTTACCTGATCCTACAGGCAGAAGGTACCTTCGATGTAAACACCGTGTTTGCGGGCATTATTGTGCTCACAGTGTTTGCTCTGGTGCTGGATGGCTTGGTAGGGGTGATTGAGCGTCGGTTAATGCGCTGGCAACCTGCACCGGGTGAAACAGGGCAGCTATGATCTGGTCTTTCACCGCGCTGGTTGCATTATTGCTGGCTGGAAACAGCCTCTCGGCGTGGTTAAATATTCCCGTGCCGGGCGCGCTCATAGGCTTGGTTTTATTATTGTTGGCGTTGTTAGTGGTCGGTCGGGTGCCCAAGCCTATGGGTAAGCTGACCAACCATTTATTGGCGCACTTAATGTTGCTTTTTATACCTGCTGTGGTGGCAATCATTACACAGGTTGATCGCATCGCTACGGAGTGGCTGGCTTTTGTAGCTGCCTGTTTGGGGGCAACGGTTATTACCACCGTTGTTACGGCCGCCACCTTGCGATACATGCTTAAGCGTCAGCAAAGGAAGCCTTGATGCCCGAGGCTGTGGTTGCAATCGTTCCTACAACTTGGCTCCAGTTTGCGCTACTGTTATTAACCGTGGTGGCGTATTTTGTTGCGCGCTGGGCCTACATTCGTTCGAATTCTCACCCCTTGTTAATTCCCATCCTGACCGCCGTGATTGGTATCGTTGCGGTGTTGATGACGGCCGATATCCCTTATGCCGACTATGCGGCGTCCATTGGGCTGTTGCAAATTGTTATTGGCCCCGCGACAGTTGCCTTGGCGGTGCCACTTTACATACAGTTGCCACAGCTCAAGGCAATGTGGCTGCCCTTGACAACGGCCTTGTTGGCTGGGGGGATTGCGGCGGTGGTATCAACCTTGCTGATTGCCTGGGCGTTTGGTGCCAGCCCGGCAATGCTGATTTCATTAGCGCCTAAATCTGCCACCATGCCAATCGCGATACCGGCGAGTGAGGCGGTCGGGGGTATCGGTTCGCTGGTTGCGGTGTCTGTAGCGGCGACAGGGATTACGGGCGTGTTAATCGGGGGACCCCTATTTCGTTGGGTGGGGGCGCAGCATGACGAGGTGACTCAAGGATTTACCTTGGGCTTGACGTCGCACGCGATTGGCGTGGCACGGTGTGTGCAAATTAGCCAGCCCGCCGCGGCAGCTGCGGCGCTTGCCATGGGGTTAAATGGGCTGCTAACAGCCTTGATCATTCCCTTTGTGCCGTGGGCATTGCGGCTGGCTGGCATCGCTTAGATATGCGGTTTATACGTTTATAAGTTATTTCCGGGACCACTGAGCATCATTTTCTTGTTCCCATTCGCGAACCTCTTTTTCGGCTTGTGCTTTTGCAAGCCCTTCGCGCTGCTGGAGCTTGCCAATTAATTGGTCACGTTGACCTTCGATGACTTTTATATCGTCATCGGTGAGCTTGCCCCATTTTTCTTTGGCTTTCCCTTTTAGCTCATTCCAGTTTCCTTTCAGGGTTTCCTTGTTGGCGGGTGCTGTTTCAGGCGCCGAATCGTCATTGACTGTGCCAGCGTGCGCATCACTCATGAGCCCGGTGGAAGATGCTGCTATTTCAGCTTTGGGCATTTCTTTCAAGTCATCTTCGGTGACATTGCGTAGGTAAAACTTATCGTCGTCATATTCAAACTCATCAATAGAGATGGCGACATTATGTTCGCCAAGCCCCAGAAAGCCGCCAACACCAATAATATAATCTGATACTTCGTTTTCTGGTGTCAGAATGACATCTCTGATATCCCCAATGTTTTCGTCATCATCGTTGTAAACGTTTTGGTCCAGGATATGCTCCTTTACGCTGATGTTATTGACGTCCTGTACCGCATCTTGTGCGTAGGCACTACCGACAGCCGTAAAGGCAAAGGGAATAGAACAAAGACTGCTGAGAATTACTTTTCTCATTACGATCTCCTAATGACTAAGGAGCTTTTATTGTTTCTTACAGGGCTATCAGGCGGCAAGATATAGAAGCATTAGGCTTTATGGTGTTTTTGTACTGGGTGCAAAGCTATAATGGGTGTGTCATTCCCCTATGGGGCTGGCTCCCTTGGTAGTGCGAGAGATTTTTAATGCGTTAAAGCTATTACAGCACCCCAGGGTTGTTCAAGCCTATCTTGGGGTGTAACCAACAACAGGGAGACAGCACAATGGAAATTACGCGTTATGAAACCGGGCGACGTATGAGCCAGATCGTCGTGGCCGGTGGTTTTGTGTTTCTTGCGGGGCGCGTTGCCGAAGATACGAGCCAAGATGTACAAGGGCAAACTCAGCAGATTCTTGATCAATTTGAAAAATTACTTGCCAAAGCTGGCACCGATAAAACAAGAATTTTATCGGCATCCATCTGGATGGCCGATGTCACTTATTTTGATGCGATCAACGAGGTGTGGGATGGCTGGATACCGCAAGGCCATGCACCCGCGCGCGCCTGTGTTGAGTCCCGCCTTGCACGCCCAGAGTTCAAAGTGGAAATTGGCATGATCGCTGCTACAAAAGAAGCGTAATTTATGCCGTTTGCTTCCAACATTGACAGGATGCAATGACCAGGCAGTATTTACAGGTTCCTTTTCGAGAAAAAGATGATGCGAAGCGGCTGGGCGCCCGTTTCGATTGGGACCGCAAGCTGTGGTATGTAGAAGGTGGTATCAATCTTACGCCGTTTGCAAGGTGGCTGCCCGCCGATCTGGCGTTGACACCATCGGTCGATGCGAAGGCTACGGCAGCGCCATCGTTTGAAGAAGATAATGTGGCTGCCAATGGGATTTCGTTATCGCAATTATTGGCACAGGTGAAAAATGCGGTACATGCAGCGGTGCCTTCCGGTGTATGGACACTGATTGAGCTGACCGAGGTGCATGATCGGCATCACATTTTTCTAGATGTTGCCGAGCGCGATGCCGCCGGTCGAGAGCGGGCAAAGGCACGGGCCATTATTTGGGCATCTACCGCGCAAAAGGTTCTGCCGGAGTTTGAACGGTTGACTGGACAGGTACTTGCGGCCGGCATGAAGCTTTTGGTGCGTGCAACGCCCAATTTTCATGAGCAATATGGCTTTTCTTTATTCATCGATGCAATTGATGCAGAATTTATGCTGGGCCAGCTGGAAGCCAAGCGTCGAGAAATTCGGGCCCGATTACAGCGTGAAGGCGTTTATACGAATAACCGACAATTGCCTGCCCCCTGGGCCTATGGCCGGCTATTGGTGGTGACACCAGATCGTGCTGCTGGTTTGGGAGACTTTCAGAAAGAAGCCAATCGCCTGCACCATGGCGGGGTTTGTTTTTTTCACTACGAGGTGAGTCGCTTTCAAGGCGCCGGGGCCGCCGAAGAAGTTATTGCTGCAATAGATACGGGCCTGCAGGCGATGGGCAAGACGACACCCCCCGATGCCATTATCCTCATTCGCGGGGGTGGGGCAGTTGCGGATTTGGTATGGCTGGAAGAATATGCATTGGTCCGCTTTATTTGTGATCTACCAATTCCGGTTTATACAGGCATTGGGCATGAACGTGATAAGACCTTGCTAGATGAAGTTGCCCATACGGCTTTTGATACGCCTAGCAAAGTAATCGCAGGAATAGAAAACCAGATTCGCCAGCAGGTGGCTGAAGTCAAGCAGTTCATGCAAACCCTGGTTGATAAAAGCTATCAGCAATTACATCGCTTGCGTTTAGCCCTGGAATCGGACCATGCGGCGGTACAAACCCAAGCGCGCCAGCATGTTTATTGGGCGCGGGGTGAGAGTCAACGACAATTGAATCAGATACAAATGGCAGCGACACAGCAAATAGGTATGATGCAACGCCATTTGCCGCTCTTGTTTCATACGGTGTATCGGCAAACGCATAATGCCTCTTACGCTCAGTACCATGCTTTGAACTATGAGTTCAATCGGCTTGGTGAACGGGCCTCAACGGTTGTTTCACGTGCGCGTGATGCCAGCCAGGCCTTGTTTCGAGAAATCATGGGCCAAGGCCCCGATAAAACCTTGGCACGCGGCTTTGTCATTGCCTATACCCCGGATAATAAGCCCGTAAGCACCTATACCCAGGCGAAGCTTTTGCCCTACTTACAGTTACAGTTTCAGGATGGCACCCTTAGGGTGAGACGATATGACGACCAGGAAACCTAATTCTCCAGACCTTAAAACCTTTAAGGAAGCCTACGAGGTTTTACAAACCCATGCCAACACGTTACGGGATCAAGCAGAGCCTAATATTGATGATCTGCTTACCATTGTGAATGAATCGGTAGCTGCTTATAAAGTCTGCAAGCAGCGTATTGATGCAGTAGAACAAGCCTTGCAAGATGCTTTAAATGATCCTGCATTGGCGGCTGCTACCCAGACGCCGCAGCCAGCCGCCGAGAAAGACGAGGATGGAGACGATATGCCGTTTTAGCGGTCGATAACTATCCACGTGTCGCCCCGTTAGCAGTTTGAATAAAGCGTTCCGCCTGGGCTGTGGGTGCTGGTGTAAGCAGGCTAATGACCACAAATAGTACCGTGGTGACGGGGAGTACCCAGATACCTGCTGGCAGCCCCAAAGGTTTGGCCCCGGTTAAAAATAAGCCAAGCACAATAATGCTGCCGCCAATCATACTTACCAAGGCGCCTGCGGCAGTACCTCGTTTCCAGTAAAACGCACCGATAATTGCCGGAACAACCACCGCCAAGCCAGTCGAAGCAGCAACGGATAGAATGGCGATGAGATCCAGCTGTAATGCTGCAAACAAATAAGCAAGCAAGGCGATCACGGGTAACACCCATTTCCCCATGGCAAGTTGTTTGGCTTCCGTGGGGTGCTTGGGCAGTTGGCCATAAACATCACGCGACACCATAGAGGCGAGCGTTAACATAATCGAGTCAATGGTTGATACGGCAGCCGCGAAAATGCCGATCATGACAATTTCACCTAACAGGGGTGGCACGTAGTGACTAGCAAGTAGCCGTGGCGTTGCCAAGTCCGCATTTTCAAGTCCCGGCATGGCCACTCTGGCGCTAAATCCCCAAAGCACGGAGACCAGGGTGTAGATAAATCCAAAAACCAGAAACCCGATGAGCATATGGCGTAGCGCTCTTGGGGAGCGCGGCATGAATAGCCGTTGACTGACTTGGGGATTGGACAGGCTAAAGAAAAACCAGGGCAGTGTTAGTCCCAGAAAGGTGGTAAAGGAAAATAAGCCGGGTCCGGGAACGGTGAGCACATTGCCATCCAGGGCCGATAAGTCTTGAAACAGTTGGGCAAATCCGCCCAGTTTGTGTACCACTAACAGGGCAACCAGTGTTGCACTGATAATCATGAACAGGGCTTGAAGGGCGTCCGTCCACATGACCGAGCGAATACCTGCAATATAGGTAAACACAAGCGCCGTGGCAGTAGCAAGCAGGGTGCCGGTAGTAAAACCAATGGCGCCATCACTCATGCCATCGAGCAAATAGCCAACTCCAGCCAGTTGGACGGCGGCATAGGGGATAAGAAACAAACAACTGGTTAGGGCGGCACAAATGGCAACGGCGCGATTGTTATAGCGATAGCCCAGCATTTCACTGGGGGTCACAAAATTGAATTTCTTTCCGACTGTCCAAAATTTGGGACCAAAAATGGCAACCAGTGAAACACCAACAAAATAAACGACTTCAAACCCGAAGGCCCCAACACCGCCTTTATAAGTAAGGCCTGCCAACCCAACGAGCATAAAGGCGCTATATGTGGTGGCACTGTAGCTGAGGGCGGAGACCATCCCGCCCATGCGCCGCGAGCCGAGGAAATAATCGGACATCGTGGCATTGAGCCTGCTGAGTGATTCATCGCGAGAGAGCCAGGCCACATATAGGGCAATAACAAGATAGACGGCAATGCCTATCCATAGCCAAGTAGCGCTCATGGAAGTTCATCCTCAGTAAGCGACTGGGTGGCAATGAGGTTTAGCCCAATAATGAGCAGACCAACAATGAGCCAGAATAAAAAGCTGCCGTACCAGGCATTAACGTGGCTAAGCAAGAGAAAAGGGACGGTATGGCACAGGATGGCCATCAACCATATCAATCCTATGCTGATCTTTTTTAACATGGGAAGAGAATGAGAATAACTACATTCCCTCAATCATACCGTAGTCCCATGGTACTGTGTGCAAACTTGGTGCGATATAATGATCGGGAATCTTTCGTTGGTCTGCCGTGGTCGCAGATCTTTCTTTATATTGCAGCTGGGCTAGTCATTCGGAGATTTTTGGTTATGCAATCGCTTTCTGGGATCAAGGTTTTGGATTTAACACGGGCACTTGCGGGCCCGTTTTGTACATTAATCCTGGCTGACCTCGGTGCTGAAGTCATTAAAGTTGAGCCCACCCCCAAGGGTGAAATGGCACGGGAGTGGGGGCCTTTTGATGATGCTACCAGCGTTTATTATTTAAGTTGTAACCGGAATAAGAAAAGCTTGGCCGTTAACTTTCGTAGCGAAGAAGGGCTCGCGTTGCTACGACAGCTTATTTTGAAATCCGATGTTGTCATTCAGAATTTCAAGCCTGGCACCATGGCTAATATGGGCTTAAGTTACGAGTCGCTTAGTAAGGAGAATCCGGGCTTAATCATGGCTTCCATCTCGGGTTTTGGCAATAAAGGGCCTGCCGCAAACTGGCCAGGGTTTGATCAAATTGCCCAGGGGTATTCCGGTTTTATGTCCATTTCAGGTACCGAGCAGACGGGACCAACCCGGGTGGGCGTTCCAATTGGTGACCTGACAGCGGGCATGTGGCTGGCAACTGCAACCTTGTCTGCCATTATCGAGCGGGGCCGCACTGGCAAAGGGCAGGAGGTTGATACCTCGTTGTTGGGTAGCTTGCTGGCCTTGTTAAGCGTGCAAGGACAGCGCTATTTAAGTCTTGAAGAGGTGCCTGTTCCAACGGGCAACGATCACCCCGTGATTGCGCCTTATGGAGCTTTTGAAACCGCTGATGGGCCGCTGAATATTGCGTCGGCAACACAAGGCATGTTCGAGCGCCTTTGCAAGGTGCTGGAGATGCCGGAGCTCATTGAAGACGAGCGTTTCCTAACAAACAAAGATCGTGTTGCCAACAAACCGGCGCTAAAAGCTTTGCTGGAGCAAGGGCTTTCCAAGCGCACGCGTTCGGAATGGACGCCCATTCTTATCGATAATGGGATTCCCGCTGGACCGATTAATCGTCTAGATGATGTCTTTAGCGATGCCCAGGTCCTGGCCAATGACTTCCTGACAAAGGTGGTGCATCCCGAGGTGGGGGAGTTAACCCAAATTACAACGCCCATCTCAGGCTCATCCGGCTCGGCTGGTTCCGACAGCCTACCCCCACCATTATTGGGTCAGCATAGCCGGAATGTATTGCAAGACTACGGCTGGGCGGATGAAAAAATTGACACCCTTCTGCAAGAAGGTATTGTGCAGCAAGCAGACGTTTAATATTACCGGGTGAAATGATCATGACTGACTCTGCCGAGCAACAAACACAGCCCAAGCTGAATATCGAGGGCCGGGTAGCAACCATTACCTTGTCTAAACCAGCCTATGCGAATCGCTTAAGCGTGCATGATTTACAGATTATTCAGCAATACGTACATGCTGTTAATGAAAATAAGCATGTGCTGGTCTTAACGTTTGAAGCGGAAGGAAAATATTTTTGTAGTGGGTTTGATATCAACAATTTTGGCGATGTTAATAGCCCCAGCTCCTTGGTATTTGGGGAGACCGTTGACATGGTAGAAGTGGCCCGTCCCATAACCGTTGCCGCCGTCCATGGGGGAGTCTATGGTGGGGGCAGCGATTTGGCGTTGGCGTGCGATTTTCGTTTTGGCACCGAAAATACCAATATGTTTGTTCCCGCGTCGCGGCTGGGTTTACACTTTTATCCCGGCGGGATGAAGCGTTATGTACAGCGGCTTGGCCTCGATCACGCAAAGCGCGTACTAATTACGGCAGAACATTTCGATGCCCAGGCGTTAAAAAGCATGGGTTTTTTAACCGACCTTGTGGATGCAGAAGCATTTTCAGATAAGGTTTCCGAGTTTGTAAATCATCTCAGCAATCTGGCCCCGCTAACGTTGGCAAGTGTTAAACGTCATTTAAATCTCATCGCCGATGGTACCTTGCTGCGTGATGAAATTGACAAGCTTGTCATTGCCTCAGAGCAATCTGAAGATATCCAGGAAGGGTTTAGGGCGTGGCGTGATAAACGCACCCCTGTATTTAAAGGGACATAAGGAGTCTATAGTTATGCAAAGCAGTAAAGCGAATCCGAGTGTGGTGCTCGGCCCAAACCGCCAATTGATTGGCGGGCGGTGGTGTGACGCTGCGGATGGGCGCGAATTGGAAGTGGAATCACCTGCTATTAAGGAAGTGATTACCTCCGTCCCCCGTTCCGGTCCGGAGGATGTGAATCGCGCCGTTCGTGCCGCACAAAATGCCTTTGAGAAATGGCGTCGGGTAACGCCTAGTGAGCGCGGCAAATTGTTTCTTAAAATAGCCGATGATCTGGAAGCTAACCTGGAAAAATTGGCCCGTATTATTGCGCATGAAACGGGCAATGCCCTGCGTACCCAGGCTCGTACTGAGGCCAATGCTTGCGTGACGATTTTTCGCTATTTCGGTGGCTTGGTTTCCGAATTAAAGGGGGAAACCTTGCCGTTGGGAGATAACTTGTTAAGTTATACCCGCCGGGAGCCTTTTGGTGTGGTGGGGGCGATAGTGCCGTGGAATGCTCCCGCCATGCTGGCGTCCTTAAAAATTGCGCCCGCACTTTGTGCTGGTAATAGCTTGGTATTA
>Ga0209487_1003345_pt1 | contig 12611 bp, 9 predicted proteins | sample Poulit2012_FD_187524 | JGI IMG/M metagenome (GOLD analysis project Ga0209487, IMG submission 187524) | Agricultural soil microbial communities from Georgia to study Nitrogen management - Poultry litter 2012 (SPAdes) (version 2) | ecosystem: Environmental > Terrestrial > Soil > Agricultural land... | reverse complement strand
CACCGCCTACGTCTCGCTGCACGACTGGCACCTCATCGGTGGCCAGGGCGAGATGGTGGGACTGTCCAACTACCTCGACGTCCTGAGCCAGCCGCGCTTCTACACCGCCTTGCGCAACACCTTCAGCATCTTCCTGCTGTCCTCGGTGCCGCAGGTGATCATCGCCGTCACGCTCGCCGCGGTGCTGGACGCCAACCTGCGGGCCAAGACCTTCTGGCGGATGGGCGTGCTGCTGCCCTATGTGGTCGCCCCGGTGGCAGTCGCCCTCATCTTCTCCAAGCTGTTCGCCGACGAGTCCGGCGTCATCAACGCCCTGCTCGGCCTCGTCGGGATCGACCCGATCGGCTGGCACGCCGACCCGCTGGCCAGCCACGTCGCGATCGCGAGCATGGTCAACTTCCGGTGGACCGGCTACAACACCCTGATCTTCCTGGCCGCCATGCAGGCCGTCCCGCGGGACCTGTACGAGGCGGCGATCCTCGACGGCGCCACCCGCGTGCGCCAGTTCTTCTCGATCACCATCCCGATGATCCGCCCGACGTTCATCTTCGTCATCATCACCTCGACGATCGGCGGGCTGCAGATCTTCGACGAGCCGCGGTTGTACGACACGCTCGGCCAGGGCGGCGCCGACCGGCAGTGGATGACGCTGACGATGTACCTCTACGAGCTGGGCTGGGGTGCCCAGAAGAGCTTCGGTCGCGCCTCGGCCGTGGCCTGGCTGCTGTTCCTGCTCATCATCCTCATCGGCCTCATCAACTTCGCCATCACGCGGAGGGTCGCCTCCACGGGGAGCGCGAAGGTCTCGACCCGGAAAAGGAGTCGCTGATGTCCGCGCCATCGGTCCCCATGGTCCGGCAGACGGCAGGTGCCGGAGCGGCGCGCGCCGCGGCCCGCCGTCGAAATCTGCAACGGGGGATGGGTCCCAACCGCCGCCCGGGATGGCTCACCTACACCATCCTCTCCGGAGCGCTGCTCATCTCCGCGCTGCCGCTGTACTACGCGATCCTGCTCGCCTCCTCCGACGCCGCCACCATCGCGCGCAACCCGATCCCGTCACTCATCCCGCAAGGCAACCTGTGGGACAACCTCATGCGGGTGTTCGGGTCGGACATCAACTTCTGGACCTCGGTCGTCAACAGCGTCATCGTCGCCGTCATCGTCTCGGCCTCGACCGTGCTGTTCTCCACGCTGGCCGGTTTCTCCTTCGCCAAGCTCAGCTTCCGCGGCCGTACCCCGCTGCTGGTGTTCGTCATCGCGACGATGGCGGTGCCGGTCCAGCTCGGGGTGGTGCCCCTGTTCATCGTGATGACCCGCCTGGGCTGGGTCGGTGACCTCAAGGCGGTCATCGTGCCCACGCTCGTGACCGCCTTCGGCGTGTTCTGGATGACCCAGTACCTCACGAGCGCACTTCCCTTCGAGCTCATCGAGGCCGCTCGGGTGGACGGGTGCTCGATGATCCGGGTCTTCTGGCACGTGGCGCTGCCCGCGGCCCGGCCCGCGGCGGCGATGCTCGCGCTGTTCACCTTCGTGGCCTCGTGGACCAACTTCTTCTGGCCATTTATCGTGCTGGGACCGTCGAATCCCACCGTGCCAGTGGCGATCCAGCTGCTGCAGGCCTCGTACTTCAAGGACTACTCACTGATCATGGCAGGGGTCGTGGCTGCGACCTTGCCCCTCGTCCTCGTGTTCATCGTCGCCGGTCGACACCTGGTCGCCGGCATCATGCAAGGAGCTGTCAAGGGATGACCCCCACCAACCCCACCGCCCCCACCACCCGGGCCCTGCCCACCGACTTCCTGCTGGGTGGTGCCACCGCCGCCTTCCAGATCGAGGGGGCGGCCTGGACCGACGGGCGCACCGACTCCATCTGGGACGTGCTGTGCCGGGTGCCTGGTGCGGTCGCCGGCGGGGACACCGGTGCGGTGGCCACCGACCACTACCACCGGTACCGCGAGGACGTCGCGCTGATGTCGAACCTAGGCCTGCAGGCCTACCGGTTCTCCACCTCGTGGGCGCGGGTGCGGCCGGACGGCGGAGCCCCCAACCCGGCGGGCATCGCCTTCTACGACCGGCTGGTCGACGAGCTGCTCCAGGCCGGGATCACCCCGTTCCTCACGCTCTACCACTGGGACCTGCCGCAGGCGCTGCAGGAGACCGGCGGCTGGACCAACCGGGACACCGCCCACCGGTTCGTGGACTACGCGGTGACGATGCACGAGGCGCTGGGGGACCGGGTGCGGCACTGGAGCACCCTCAACGAGCCGTGGTGCTCCTCCTTCCTCAGCTACGCGGCCGGCGAGCACGCCCCCGGTCGGACCGAGCCGGTGGAGGCGGTCCAGGCGGCGCACCACCTGCTGCTGGCCCACGGGCTGGCCACCCGCGAGCTGCGCGCCCGGGACGCGGAGGCCGACCTGGGCATCGTGCTCAACTTCACGGTCGCCGACCCGGCCGACCCGCAGGACCCGGCCGACGTCGACGCCGCCCGGCGGATCGACGGGCTGTTCAACCGGATCTTCCTCGACCCCATCTTCCGCGGCGAGTACCCGGCCGACATCCGCGAGGACCTCACGCCCTACTGGCCCGAGAACCTCGTGCAGGAGGGCGACCTCGAGGCGATCGCCACCCCGCTGAACTACCTGGGCGTCAACTACTACAACGGCGGTATGGTCGCCGGCCCCGGCGAGGAGCAGTTCACCCCGGCGGGCGGGGACGCCAAGCGCCGCGCCACCCCCTACGTCAGCGCCGAGGACGTGCGCTTCGTCTCCCGCGGGCTGCCTCGCACCGCGATGGACTGGGAGATCCAGCCCGAGGGGCTCACCCGCCTGCTCACCCGCCTCCAGCAGGAGTACACCGGCCCGGCCGGCATCCCGATGTACGTCACCGAGAACGGGGCCGCCTTTGACGATGTCGTGGAGCCGGACGGGTCGATCAACGACACCGACCGGCTCGACTACCTGCGCCGTCACGTGGCTGCCGCGCTCGACGCCATCGAGCAGGGGGTGGACCTGCGGGGCTACTTCGTGTGGTCGGTGCTGGACAACTTCGAGTGGGCCTACGGCTACGCCAAGCGGTTCGGGATCGTCCGGGTGGACTTCGAGACCCTCGAGCGCACCCCCAAGGCATCCGCCCTCTGGTACGCCGACCTCACCAGGAGCCGCACGCTGGACGCTCCGGTGGACTGAAACTGGGGCGTGGTAGACCTGAGGAGCCCAAGTCCGAGCCGGCCCGAGGGAGCAACAGATGGCGGTCCAGCAGCAGCGTGGCGCGCCCACCCTCGTGGAGGTCGCGCGCGTGGCCGGGGTCTCTCGGGCCACGGCCTCGCGCGCGATCAACGGCGGTGACCGGGTCAGCCCGGACGCGATGGCCGCCGTGCAGGCCGCCGTCAAGCAGGTCGGGTACCGCCCCAACCGAGCCGCCCGGAGCCTGGTCACCAAACGCACCGACTCGATCGCCGTCGTCATCCCCGAGTCGGGGCGGGTGCTGTTCTCCGACCCGTTCTTCGCCACCGTGCTGCAGGGTGTCACCACCGCGCTGTCGCACACCGAGCTGCAGATCGTCCTCGCGCTGGGGGAGAAGGGCGGGGCCTCCGAGCGGCTCAACTCCTACCTGCGCGGGCAGCACGCCGACGGCGCCATCGTCGTCTCCCACCACCGCACCGACAAGGTTGCCGAGCTGCTCAGCGGCTCGACGATGCCCTCGGTGTTCATCGGCCGGCCCTGGTCGCCGGTGGACACCCCGGTGACCTACATCGACGTGGACAACGTCAGCGGCGGGCGCCTGGCCGCCGAGCACCTCCTCGCCCGGGGTGCCCAGCACCCGGCGGCGATCTCCGGGCCGCGGGACATGGGCGCCCCGGTGGACCGCCTGGCCGGGTGGCACCAGGGCCTGGCCGCCGCCGGGCGCCCGCCGTGCCCGGTGCGCTTCGCCGACTTCACCGTCGACAGCGCCACCGCGGCGACCGGGCAGCTGCTCGACGACCACCCCGAGGTGGACGCGATCTTCGTCGCCTCCGACCTCATGGCCTCGGCGGCGCTGCGGGTGCTGCGGGACCGCGGCCGGCGAGTGCCGCAGGACGTGCGGGTGGTGGGCTTCGACGACATGGACCTCGCGCGCACCACCGAGCCGCCCCTCACCACCTTGGTCAACCCGGCCGAGAAGCTCGGCCGCGGGGCGGTGGCGATGCTGCTGGGCCAGCTGGAGAACGGTGCCGACGGGCACACCCAGCGGATCCTGCCGACCGCGCTCATCGAGCGCGAGACCACCTGACGGCGGAGCGTCGGTCAGCGGGCGGGTTGCGGTGCGGGGCCGGCTTGGTAGACGGCGGAGCGCGGGTCAGCGGCCGGGTGGCGCTGCCGGGCCGGCTTGGTTGACGGCGGAGCGTTGGTCAGCGCGCGGGTGGCGCTGCCGGACCGGCTTGGTTGACGGCGGAGCCCCGGTCAGTGACCGGGCGTCGGTGCCGCTGCGGTCGAGCCGCGCACGATGAGCTCGGCGACGAACAGCAGCTCGCTGCGCGGTGCCGGGGCGCCGGTGATCTCGGCGACCAGGGAGGACACTGCCGCGTGGCTCATCGCCTCCACCGGCTGACGCAGTGAGGTGAGCGGCGGGTCGGTGAAGGCCATGAGCGGGGAGTCGTCGAAGCCGATCACCGAGACGTCATCCGGGACCCCCAGCCCCCGGCTGCGTGCCGCACGTACCGCGCCCAGCGCCATGAGGTCCGAGCCGCAGGTGATCGCGGTGCACCCCTCGTCGAGCAGGATCGAGGCCGCTGCCTGCCCGCCTTCGAAGGTGAACAGCGTGGGGACGACCACCGCACGTCCCGACGGCGCCAGCTCGGCCATCGCACGCTCGAACCCGATCCGCTTGCGGCGGGCGGGCACGAAGCGCTCGGGCCCGATCGCCAGCCCGATGCGCTCGTGGCCCTGGGACACCAGGTGGCGCACGGCCAGCTCCATCGAGCCGTCGTCGTCGGTGGAGAAGGCCGGGGCGTCGATCTCGCCGGTGTAGCCGTTGATGAGGACGAACGGCACGCCGCTGGTGCGCAGCCGGCGGTAGCGCTCGATATCGGCCTGGGCGTCGGCGTGCAGACCCGAGACGAAGACGATGCCGTCGACGCCGTGGTCCAGCAGCATGTCGACGTACTGGTCCTCGGTGGTGCCGCCGGGGGACTGGGTGCACAGCAGCGGGGTGTAGCCCAGGGTCGACAGGATCGACTCGATGGCCTGGGCGAAGGCGGGGAAGACGGGGTTGGACAGCTCCGGGACGATGAGACCGATGAGGCCCGCGGACCGTGCCCGCAGCCGCTCGGGACGCTCGTAGCCGAGCATGTCGAGGGCGGCGAGGACCGCCTTGCGGGTCTCGGCGGCGACCTCGGGTTTGCCGTTGAGGACACGTGAGACCGTCGCGGTGCTGACCCCGGCCTGCTCGGCCACATCCGTCAGCCTGGTGCGTCCCTGCATTCCAGACCCTCCCTTTCGTCTGCACCATCCTAGAGGGCTGTAAGTGTTGCATGAAAGTTACTGCAAAGACTTGCACGGCGTTCCACGGCGGCTTACTCTCCGGGAAACGGCACAGCGCTACAGTGCGGACGCTGCGGCGCCTCGGCCACGATGAAGGAGAGGACAAGATGCGACGCAGCATCGTTATCACGGCAGCCGCCGCGCTGACCCTGGGGCTGGCTGCCTGCGGGGACTCCGGTGAGGAGACTCCCGAGCCGGCCGACCCCACGACCGACGCGGCCGAGGACGAGACCGCGACCGAGCCCGCCGGCGACGCCGACGCCGGCGCGCTGACCATCTGGGTGGACGACACCCGCGAGGCGGCCGTGGCCGCCGCCGCCGAGACCTTCGAGTCCGAGACCGGCACCACCGTCGAGCTGGTGCAGAAGAACTACGACGACATCCGCACCGACTTCCTCGCCCAGGTGCCCACCGGCGAGGGGCCCGACATCACCGTCGGCGCCCACGACTGGCTCGGCGAGCTCACCGCCAACGGCGTCGTGGCCCCCGTCGAGCTCGGCGACAAGGCCAGCGAGTTCGAGGAGGTGGCGGTCGAGGCCTTCACCTACGAGGGCCAGGTCTACGCCCTGCCCTACGCGATCGAGAACATCGCGATCTTCCGGAACGCCGAGCTCGTCGACGAGACCCCGGCGACCTTCGACGAGATGATCGCCGCCGGCGAGGAGTCCGGCGCCCAGTACCCGTTCCTCATCCAGATCACCGAGAACGGCGACCCGTACACCATGTACCCGTTCCAGACGTCCTTCGGGGCCCCGGTCTTCGAGACGAACGAGGACGGCAGCTACTCCGCCGAGCTCGCGCTGGGCGGGGAGGCCGGCAACGCGTTCGCCACCTGGCTCGCCGAGCAGGGCGAGGCGGGCAACCTCAACACCTCGTGGGAGTACGACATCGTCGTGGAGGCCTTCGCCAACGGCGAGGCGGCCTACCTCCTCGGCGGCCCGTGGATGCTCTCCTCCTTCGAGGGCATCGATGTCGCGGTCGACCCGATCCCGACGGCCGGTGGCGAGCCGGCTCAGCCGTTCACCGGCGTCCAGGGCTTCTACGTCAGCGCGCAGAGCGACAACGCGCTCCTCGCGACCGACTTCCTCATCAACTACATGGCCACCGAGGAGGCGCAGATCGCCCTCTACGAGGCCGGTGACCGCACCCCGGCGCTCACCGCCGCCGCGGACACCGTCGCCGAGGACCCGATCGCCGCGGGCTTCCGCGAGGTGGGCGCCGAGGCCGTGCCGATGCCCTCCATCCCCGAAATGGGCGAGGTGTGGAACTTCTGGGGTGTCACCGAGGCCCAGATCATCACCGGCTCGACCGACCCGGTCGAGGGCTGGGAGAAGATGGTCGCCGACATCGAGGCCGCGATCGGGGGCTGACCCCGTGCGCGGCACGCCCGACCGGGCGTGCCGCGCACCGGTGGCCGTGCTGCCACCGGACGTCGGGCCTCCCGCCCCTCGTCGGGCCTCGCACCCGTTCCCCGGTGGCCGGCCCCGTGTCCTGTTCGAGGGCCCTCAGCCCCGCATCTCCTCCCAGGGCCCCCGGCCCTCAATCTCCTGGAAGGCCAGTGATGTCCCAGCCCCAGGCGCCGCAGCTGTCCCCGGCTGACCCGGAGCCCGAGAAGATCCGCCCGCTGCGCACGCCGCACTCGCGCACCTACACCCCGGGCTTCTTCGCCAAGGTCGCGCTCATGGCGCTGATCAACGCGCTGGGCGTGTTCATCATCATCCAGGCCTGGGGCGCGGAGTCGTGGGCCGTGCTGGGCGGCATGCTCGCCCTGCTCGTGATCGCCGACTACGTCTACTTCTCGCGGCGCACGCTGCCGATGAAGTACATCCTGCCCGGCCTGGCCTTCCTGCTCGTCTACCAGATCTTCACGGTGGCCTACACCGGCTACGTCGCCTTCACCAACTACGGGCAGGGGCACAACTCCACCAAGGGCGATGCGATCGAGGCGCTGCTGATCCAGAACGAGCAGCGCGTGGAGGGCTCCAGCTCCTACCCCCTCGCCGTGGTGGAGCGGGAGGGGAACCTGGGCTTCGCCGTCGTGGATGACGGCGTGGTGCGGGCTGGTACGGCAGAAGAGCCGCTCGCGGAGGTGAGTGGCGCCGTCCTCAGCGACGGCACGATCACCGAGCTGCCCGGTTGGGAGCTGCTCGACCGGCAGGCGATCCTGGCCCAGCAGAACGCGGTCGTCGAGCTGCGGGTGCCGGTCTCCGAGGACGCCGAGCAGGGGTCGATCCGCACCCAGGACGCCCGCAACGGCTACGTGTACCGCTCGGTGCTCGACTACGACGAGGCCGCCGACACGATGACCAACCAGGTCACCGGCGTCGTCTACCGGCCCAATGACAACGGCCAGTTCGAGGCGGCGGACGGGTCCACCCTCAACGTCGGGTGGCGGGTGGTGGTGGGCCTGGACAACTTCGCCACCGCGTTCACCGACGCCCGCTACGCCGAGCCGTTCTTCAAGGTGCTCGCCTGGACCTTCGCCTTCGCGATCCTCACCGTCGGCCTGACCTTCTTCTTCGGCCTGTTCCTCGCGATGGTGCTCAACGACCCGCGGGTGCGCTTCCGGCGGATCATGCGGGCGCTGCTGATCCTGCCCTACGCCTTCCCGGCGTTCATGTCCTACCTCCTGTGGCGCGGCATGCTCAACGTCGACTTCGGCTTCATCAACCAGGTGCTCCTCGGCGGGGCGTCGGTCCCGTGGCTCACCAACGAGTGGCTCGCCCGCATCGCGGTGCTCGGGGTCCAGCTGTGGGTGGGTTTCCCGTACATGTTCCTCATCACCACCGGGGCGCTGCAGTCCATCCCGGGCGATGTCGTGGAGGCGGCCCGGATCGACGGCGCCGGCCGGCTGCGGATCTGGCGCTCGGTCACCCTGCCGCTGCTGTTCATCGCAGTCGCCCCGCTGCTCATCTCCTCCTTCGCGTTCAACTTCAACAACTTCAACGGCATCGAGATGCTCACCGAGGGCGGGCCCCGCTTCGCCGACGCCTCGGTGCCCATCGGGGCGACCGACATCCTCATCACGATGGTCTACTCGATCTCCGGGCTCGACGGCCGGGCGACGACGAACTACGGCCTGGCCTCGGCGCTCTCACTGGTCATCTTCCTCATCGTGGCGACCATCTCGGCGATCACCTTCCGCAAGACCCAGGCGCTGGAGGACATCAACTGACATGGCCACTCCCACGCTCGCTCAGGCCACCACCCCGCCGGCCCCGAACCGCCCCAGCCGCAGGCGCTGGTGGAGCGATCTCGGCTGGCGCTACATCGTCGGCGTGCTGGCGATCGTCTACGCCGTGTGGCCGATCCTCTACATCATCTCCGCGTCGCTGTCGGAGCGGGGCACGCTCACTGGCTCCAACCAGCTGTTCGGCGAGGTCAGCGCGAACAACTATGCGAGCCTGGCCGACACCTACTTCTGGACCTGGCTGGCCAATTCGGTGGTCATCGCCACGGTGACCGCCGCCGGGACCGTCCTCATGGGTGCGGCCGCTGCCTACGCCTTCTCCCGGTTCCGGTTCCGGGGCCGCCGGGCGGGGCTCATCGGGCTGCTCGTCATTCAGATGTTTCCCCAGCTGCTCGCCTTCGTGGCGATCTTCCTGCTGCTGCTCGCCCTGGGTGAGGTGCACCCGGTGCTCGGGCTGAACTCCCGGGTCGCGCTGATCATGGTCTACCTCGGCGGCGCGCTCGGGGTGAACACCTTCCTCATGTACGGCTTCTTCAACACCGTGCCCAAGGAGCTGGACGAGGCCGCCAAGATCGATGGTGCCACCCACGCCCAGACCTACTGGACGATCATCCTGCGCCTCGTGGTGCCGATTCTCGCGGTGGTCGCGCTGCTGTCGGTGATCTCGACGTTCTCCGACTTCCTGCTGGCCAAGCTCATCCTGCAGTCCGAGCCGAACTGGACGCTGGCGGTGGGCCTGTACCAGTGGGTCTCGGACCAGCTCTCGGCCAACTGGGGCATGTTCGCCGCCGGGGCGACGGTCAGTGCGATCCCGGTCGTGCTGCTGTTCCTGTTCCTGCAGCGGTACATCGTCTCCGGCCTCACCGCCGGGTCGGTCAAGGGCTGAGGCGGCGGCTGCCGCGGTCCGTTCTGCGGGGGGCGGCTGCCGCGGTCTGCTCTGCGGCGGGCGGATGCCGAGGCCGACGGCTGCCGAGGCCAGTCGGGCCACGGCCGGCAGCCCTGGGCGCTCCCCGCTCAGCGACGGGCGCGCGGGTCCCGCACGGGTACGGACGGCTCCAGCCACAGCCACGCCGTGGTGGCGGGGGGCAGCCCGCGCCCGCTCGACTCCAGCGGCCCAGAGCTCAGCAGCACCTCCTGGTCGGCCGGCAGCGGATAGGTGTCGGTGCCGGTGTTCATGACGACGAGCATCTCGCCGGTGACGAAGGCCAGCACGTGGTCGGGCACCGGGGCGCCGGCGTCCTCCACCCAGGCCATCGAACCCAGGCCCAGACGGTGGTCGGTGCGCAGCCGCAGCGCGGCACGGAAGGTCTCGAAATGCGAGCCGGTGACGCCGCGCTGCTCCTCGAGGAGCGTCATGGCCTGCGCGGTCCGCTCCAGCTCCAGCTCGGGGGAGGTCTTGACCGGCAGGCCCAGCTCCACACCCTGACGCAGGTAGACCGCCCCCGGCATGGCCAGCACGATCAGCGCCCCGGCCAGCGCCAGCTGCGGTGAGCCGGCCTCCTCGACATCGGGAACCAGCCAGGCGCCGGTGGTGCCGAGCGCGTCACGGATCTGCAGGTTCTCGGTCACCGACGCGATGACCTGGGCGGGCTCGGTGGCGTGCAGCAACGAGGTGTCCACCAGGTGGTGCAACCAGTCCTCGTGGAGCATTTCGGCGGCGAGGTGCTGGACTGCGGGGCTCAGCCGGGTGGACAGGACCGGATACTCCGCGACGCCGTGCTCGGCGAGCAGCGCGTGCAGCTCGCGGTAGCGCTGGTGGGAGACGGGGGCCTCGGTGGTTACCGGGCCCAGGTCCAGGCCGTCGGCGCCGCGCGCGAGCCAGTAGGCCGCGCTCGCCTCGTCGCGGGCGTCGAGCGGGTCGATCCGCAGGATCACGCGTAGTCCGGTGCGCTTGGCGCGGGCCATGAGGTCGCGGACGGCGCTCAGCACGTCATCGTCCACCTCACCGGGCAGCGGGGGACAGCCGATCCGTACTGCCTGAGCGCCGAGCCGCGAGACCGCACGCAGCAGTGGCAGGCGCTGCTCGACGTCCTCGAGCGTGGAGGCAGCGTGCAGGAGCGGGGGTTCGTTGACGTAGACGGCCGAGGATCGCCACCACTCCTGCGGACCGCGCGCGCCACGATGGATGAGTCGAGTGGTCACGGTGCCGCGCGGGACCACGGGTGCCGGCGGGGTGGGGGAGGACTCACTCATGGCGCCATTGTGCACCGGCGGAGCGCCCGGTTGCGCAGTGACGGCGGTGCCGCGTTCCCGTGGACGGCGCCCTGGTCGCACGCTTCCCCGGATTGCCGCGGGCCCGACAGTAGGATCGAGGGCGTGGCAGAAGAGCATCGCGCCCCCTATGACGCGGCCGACCGTGAGCGTTGGTGGCAGGAGGAGGCGAAGAACCCGGCGCGCACCGCCTTCGAGCGCGACCGTGCGCGCGTGGTGCACTCCTCAGCGCTGCGGCGACTGGGGGCCAAGACCCAGGTGCTCGGTCCGTCGAGCGACGACTTCATCCGCACCCGGCTCACCCACTCGCTGGAGGTGGCCCAGGTGGGCCGCGAGCTGGGCAAGGCGCTGGGCTGCGACCCGGATGTCGTCGATACCGCCTGCCTGGCCCACGACCTGGGCCACCCGCCCTTCGGTCACAACGGCGAGCGCGCTCTGGACCAGGCGGCCGCGGACATCGGCGGCTTCGAGGGCAACGCCCAGACCCTGCGCCTGCTCACCCGCCTGGAACCCAAGGCCTTCACCGACGACGGCCGCCCGGTGGGCCTCAACCTCACCCGCGCCAGTCTCGACGCCGCCACGAAGTACCCGTGGACCGTGGAGGAGGCGCCCGCGAAGCCCGGCGGACGCCCCTCGCGCAAGTTCGGTGTGTACGCCGATGACCTGCCGGTGTTCACGTGGATGCGCCAGGGCGCCCCCGACCGGCAGCTGTCCATCGAGGGGCAGGTGATGGACCTTGCCGACGACATCTCCTACTCGGTGCACGACGTCGAGGACGCCGTCGTCGGCGGCCGGCTGGACCTGACCCGGCTGCGCGAGCCCGACCAGCAGGAGGCCGTGGTCGCCCAGACCCGCTCCTGGTACAACCCGCCGGTCTCCGACGACATGCTGGGCGCCGCGCTGGAGCGCCTCATCGCGCTGCCCGAGTGGCTCGACTCGTGGACCGAGAGCCGCCGGGACAGAGCCGCGCTCAAGGACATGACAAGCCAGCTGATCGGCCGCTTCTCCGGTGCCGCCCACGCGGCCACCCGCGAACGCTTCGGCGCCGGACCGCTGACCCGCTACGACGCCAACCTCGTGGTGCCGGACGACACGCTCGCCGAGATCGTCGTGCTCAAGGGGGTCACTGCGCACTACGTGATGGCCCCGCGGGAGAACGAGCCGGTCTACCTGCACCAGCGCACGATGCTCACCGAGATCACCGAGGCGCTGCTCGCGGCGGGCCCTGCCGAGCTGGAGCCGATCTTCGTCGCCGACTGGCACGCCGCGGAGGACGACGCCGCCCGGCTGCGCGTCGTCGTCGACCAGGTCGCCTCCCTCACCGACCACTCCGCCCACACCTGGCACACCCGCCTCTGCACCTGAGGCCCGCCCCTCTCGCCTCGGCCTAGCCCCACCCTCCTTCGCCGACAGCTCAATTTCTGCCGCCCTCCCGCGGCCTGCGGCCCCACAGCCCTCCGTTCGGTACGCCCAAACGGGACTCCGGTACCGGTCCGTTTGTCCGTCGCAGTGCTCGTCGGTGCGTCCCGAACGGTGGGGCCGGAGACCGCCCGGGCCGTGACGAGAGAGGACATAGACTCGGGGGTGTGGCAGGGCTGATCAAGCGGGAGGACATCGCGACCGTTCGCGAGCGTGCCCGCATCGAGGAGATCGTGGGCGCCCACGTCACCCTCCGCCAGGCCGGCGTCGGC
>Ga0209487_1003344_pt1 | contig 12615 bp, 12 predicted proteins | sample Poulit2012_FD_187524 | JGI IMG/M metagenome (GOLD analysis project Ga0209487, IMG submission 187524) | Agricultural soil microbial communities from Georgia to study Nitrogen management - Poultry litter 2012 (SPAdes) (version 2) | ecosystem: Environmental > Terrestrial > Soil > Agricultural land... | reverse complement strand
GTGCGCTCACCAGTAATAAAGGCTTGATCGTTTTCATCAATATCGCTAGTGACCAAATCTGCAGCATCAGCATCAGTACGCGCAATAATCAAAGTCGGCACATTCAGTACATCAGCGGCTAAACGGGCAGCATTGAGCTTAGCAATTGCCTCACGGGTAGGAACCAACACCTTGCCCCCTAAGTGGCCACACTTTTTAACCGCAGCCAACTGGTCTTCAAAGTGTACCCCCGAGCAACCTGCGCGAATCATGCCTTTCATAAGCTCAAAGGCATTTAGTACCCCGCCAAAACCTGCCTCAGCATCGGCAACGATGGGAGCAAAATAATCTATATACCCCTCATCGCCTGGGTTGACCCCCTCTGACCACTGAATCTGATCGCAGCGGCGCAAAGAATTATTAATGCGCTCTGCAACCTTGGGCACAGAATTGATGGGATACAAAGACTGGTCAGGGTACATTTCGCCAGCAACGTTGGCATCACCAGCCACCTGCCAACCAGACAAATAAATTGCTTTTAGCCCAGCCTTGACCTGCTGCATGGCCTGGTTACCGGTTAGGGCCCCTAAGGCATTGATGAATGGCTCTTCGTTAACGTAGCGCCAGAGCTTTTCTGCGCCACGACGAGCAAGTGTATGCTCCTCGACCATAGAGCCTTGTAGATTGACTACATCTTCGGCGCTGTAATTACGCTTGATACCTTGCCAGCGTGGGTTCTCAGCCCACTCCTTTTGTAAATTGCGAATTGCTGTTTCTCGTTGGCTCATTTGCAAACTCCTATAGAAATAAATAAAAAACAAGAAGAATAAATTTGTTGGCTCGCTCGAGCCTTAACTTCATTGTACGGAATTGCTGCTCAACAAGATACACTTATGTCTTATACAAGATGGTTTATTATAACCAGTAAAATCAATGGCTTACAGAGCTCATTTCATGATATGGCAAGCAGATCCTTGTAGTGGTAATAAATTTTCGGCAGTGCAGCATACCTGTTCCACATGGTAAAATGCTCTTTTCAAAGGGTGGAAAAAACACCCCATAGAGTTAAATTGACGAGGACTAAATGACGAGCAAAGATTTACACACCTCACCTTTAGGCAAAACTGTTGCCTATACCACACAGTATGATCCGAGCTTGCTCTTCCCGCTAGAGCGCGCGGCGCAGCGGCAGCAGCTCTCTTTACCAAAGGAATGGTATGGGCAGGATGTTTGGCATGCCTACGAGCTTTCTTGGTTGGCACCTAATGGATGCCCACGTGTTGCCATTGGCCGTTTTGTTATTCCTCATGACAGCCCCAATCTAATCGAATCCAAATCGCTTAAGCTCTACCTAAATTCTTTTAACGAGACAACCTTTGAAAGCACCACAGCAGTACAAGAGACCCTAAGCAAAGATCTCAGTGCTACGGCTCAGGCGCCTGTGCTGGTACAAATTTTTGCGCCGTATTCTGCACCAACTCTGCAGCCCGTTAACTTAGGTGGCATTTTGATTGATGAAGCACCATTTAGCCAACGGCACCCCGCCCCTCATGCGGGGCTCTTACGCTGCCACGAGCATACGGTGCAGGACCAAACCCTAGTTTCACACTTATTAAAATCTAATTGTCTGATCACCGAGCAACCCGATTGGGGGAGCCTATTGGTTACCTATAGCGGCCCAGAAATTGATCAAAGCAGTCTATTGGAATATATCGTCTCGTATCGGTCTCACAACGAGTTTCATGAGCACTGTGTAGAAAGGATTTTTGCTGATATCTGGCAGCAATGTCAGCCGCAGAAATTGTTTGTACAGGCGCTTTACACTCGTCGAGGTGGCTTAGATATCAACCCTTGGCGCAGTAGCGAGGAGTTGCTGCCGGCTGTTTTTCGTTCTATTCGGCAGTAGTAAGGGTGAGGTGCGCTTTGAAGGTGCCTGTGGCTAAAGGCATCTATCGGCTAAAGGTGCCTGTGGCTAAAAGCACCTGTCGGCTAAAGGTGTCTATGGGCCAAAGACGCCTTCGACCCAAAGCCCATCCGGTATCTATTTCTTCATGTCTCACTTCGCTACGCTCGCTCGAAACATTACAGAAATAGATCCCCTCTGCGCTTTTTGCATGGGGCTCTATTAGCTGTTAGGGATTCCTTTTTTCGTTAAGGCCTGTTTCGCAAGCTGACCACTACTGATGCTGATGACTCTGTATTGGCTCATTCCCAACACTCTTTGACCTACTTGTTTTGGTACAGCAGATAATCCCGCCTCTCCTAAAGCCCCCTGTCACAGGGCAAGAAAAAAAGACGGAAGAACCTTTTCTGCCGAGGCTTCGCAGCGAGTGAAACGAGCAAGGCCTCAAAGAAAAGTGTTCCGCAGTCTTTTTTTAGACCTTTAACAAAGGCATCCGAACTGTCCGCAGTCTTTTTTTAAACCTCTACCACAGGCACCAATACCATCTGTAGTCTTTTTGCCCTTTAGCAAGGGCAGCAAAAACAGAAAACCCTAAGCATACTCAGGCCGCATGCGCTCGCGCTGTTGTTGCTGCGCTGCATAGGCAACATAAACTGCCATCAAGGCCGATATCGTAAAGGCTAAAGCGGCGCCATACCATGGCCCGCGGTCCATTTTTGCGTCGACCAAATAACCAAAGACCGCTGGTGCTATAGAGGCACCAACATCCATACCCGAGTAAACCAGCCCATATATCGTGCCGGTCGCACCCTTGGGGGCCACGCGACGTATTAGCATATCGCGCGAGGGGGCAGCCACACCCGAACAAAAGCCAGCGAGCGCAACCAAACTAATAGCAGCCCAACCGGGGACAATGGAAAAGGCCAGTAACAACAGCAGCAAACCGGCCATGACTAAAGAGACAAAAACTATGCGCTCTGAACGGGCGCTTGCACCAGCTAAAAACCCGCCTGCTATCATGCCCACCGCAGCAGTCAGCATATAAGCCGATAAACTCAGACCTGACAACATTTCAGAAAGCTTATAAACAGTGGACATCAAAGGAATTGTATAGTTCTGCACTGCAGAGAGGGCAACTGATGAAAAGGCGAAAAACAAAAACGCCCCCCACAAAGCAGGTTTTTTTACAATGGCTGTAACCGTCTCCCAAACGGTGTGCTGAGAAAGGTCGTCAACAGGCCCATCGGTAGTAACCGAGCGCGCAGTCTGCGTAACAGCAGGCTCGTCAACCTTTTCTTGTGCAGCACTCTTGCGATGTGTACCCTCTATGGTCGATGACAGGGCTGGGCCCGCCCCACTGAGCAAATTGCGACCTAATAACGCAAAGAAATAAATAACCAATACTAATAACCCCGCCCCTAAGGCCGCGGCACGCCAGCCTGCCCACATACTAATGGTGGTAATAAAAACGGGGGCAAGCGCCCAACCTAGGTTGCCGGTCAGGCCATGCACGCTAAATGCATGCCCTAAACGCTCGGGGCTGACACGCTCGTTAATAATAGAGTAATCAACCGGGTGAAAGACCGAATTACCCGCACCGCCAATTATCGCGGCAGCAAATAGCATCCAGTAGTTTTGCGATGCTGCAATCAGGGCGCCTGATACAACAAAAGAAAGCAAGCCAAAATGCAAGACTGGCATGGCACCAATACGATCAACGACAAAGCCCGATGATGCTTGGCCTACCCCGGAGACAAAGAAAAACGCCGTGACCAAAAAGCCCAGCTGTAGATAATCAAAGCCAAAGGCATGGCTAAGATATAAAAACAGGGTAGGAAACACCAGCTGAAAGAAATGCGAGCTGCCATGTATCGCCCCAATGAGAACGATCAACAGCCAATCTTGTCGACGCTGAAGTTGCTCAGAGTTGGCAGTAACCATTATTAGACGCCCTTTTTAACGAGTTCTGGCCATGCCTTGCGCAGGTAATAAAACATTGACCATAAAGTGAGTATCGCAGCCACCACTATTAACACTTTTCCGACTATTAATAAAGAAAAACCGTAAAGAGACTGCGCGTAAAGCAGGCAAGGGATGGCAACCATTTGCGCTGCAGTCTTAAATTTGCCTAGCCAATGCACCGCTACACTGCCACTCGCACCGAGTTTGGCCATCCATTCGCGTAGGGCCGATATGGTTATCTCGCGCCCAATAATAATAAATGCAATTACTGGGTCAATACGATGCAAAGATAACAAAATCAGCAAGGCCGCAGTGACCATAAGCTTGTCTGCAACAGGGTCTAAAAAAGCACCAAAAGCTGATGTTTGTTGCAAACGACGCGCCAACCACCCATCTAACCAATCAGTGACAGCAGCCAAAATAAAAATTATCGCTGCACTGCTGTCTCGTACTGGTATCGATATCCATTGCTGCGGTAGAAAAAACAGCAGCAAAAATAAAGGAATAACAATAATACGCAGCCACGTAAGGGCGATGGGCAAATTAAAAGGCATAAGTAGTCACATTATTTTTAACGCAAAGCGTGATAAATACGCTCGGCCATTGCGGTAGAAATCCCTTCTACAGAACATAAATCATTGATGCTGGCATTAGCCACACCAGAAAAACCACCAAAACGAGCCAACAGACGCTGCCGTCTTTTGGGGCCTACCCCGGGTATTTCCTCAAGACGTGAAGTAGTGCGTGCACGAGCGCGGCGCGCGCGCATACCTGTAATAGCAAAACGATGCGCCTCATCACGTATTTCGGCTATTAGCAACAAAGCAGGGTGATGTCGGCCCAAAGCCTGCGGCGCCCGCTCACCAACAAAATGCAAAACCTCTGTACCCGTTTGGCGCTGCTCGCCCTTGGCCACCCCTACGAGCAAATTAGGGTCAAGGCCCAACTCGATAAATACCTCTTTGGCACTACTAAGCTGCCCTTTGCCCCCATCGATGAGCACCACATGGGGTAGCTTGGCACCTTGCTCAACCACATGCTCGTAACGTCGTCGAAGCACCTGCCGCATTGCTGCATAGTCATCACCGGCTTGTATGCCCACAATGTTGTACCGTCTATAAAGAGAGGGTTGCATTTGGCACTGGGCATAAACAACACAGGCTGCTTGGGTGGCCTCGCCTGCAGTGTGGCTAATATCAAAACATTCTACTCGCAAACTATCGAAATCGCTTTCCTCTATATCAAGGGATAGGGTATCAACCAAGGCTTGGACCCGTTGTGCCTGCGCCTGGCTTTCACCCTGATGACGCGTTAACGCGAGTTGGGCATTGTTTTGTGCCTGCTCTAACCATGCCCGTTGCACACCCTGGGGGTGGGTGAGCACCCGCACACTTTTTTGATGTTGGGCTTGCAGTAATCGCAACCCTGCATCTTTGTCTACAGGGTGCGAGCAAATCAGCAGGCTGGGTAAGGGCCTTTCTATATAGTGTTGGACGACAAAAGCCTCGAGCACCTTGGTTGGGCTTTGATCCTCGGTATGCCGTGGGAAAAATGCCCTGTCACCCAAATGTCGGCCACCTCTTACCATAGCCAAATTGACACAAAACTGATTGCCCTGCTGTTCCACAGCCAAAATATCGGCATCGATGGGGGTTTGGGCCTCCATCGTTTGTTTTTGCAATACTGCCGCCAAGGCTTTCATCTGATCTCTATAAGCCGCAGCCTGCTCATAATTTAAAGAATCAGCGGCAGCTTGCATTTTGCCTTCGATCTCAGTCAACACATCAGTGGTATGACCATCTAAAAAGCGTGTTGCGCGTGCCACATCAGCCTGATAGTCATCGGTTGAAATCGCCCCAACACAAGGGCCTGAGCACCTATTGATTTGATACAACAAGCAGGGTCGTGAACGGTTGGCATAGACCCCATCCTCGCAGGTACGCAGTTTAAACACCCGCTGCAGTACCTGTAAGGTCTCGCGCACAGCCCAAGCATTGGGGTATGGCCCAAAATAGCGCCCCCCTCTATTAGTTGGCCCCCGATAATAGGCAATGCGTGGTGCCTCGTGATCACTTATTTGCAAATAAGGGTAAGACTTGTCATCACGAAATAAAATATTGTAGCGAGGCTGCAACTGCTTGATTAAATTGTGCTCAAGCAATAAGGCCTCAGCCTCGCTTTGCGTAACGGTCACCTCGGTGCGTGCAATCTGTGCCACCATATGGGCAATACGCGGCCCATGATTGCGCCCCTTAAAGTACGCACTCACACGCTTTTTTAGGTCGCGTGCCTTACCCACATACAAGACGCGCTCGGCCTCATCTAAATGCCGATACACACCCGGTAAATTAGGTAGCTGCTGCAGAAAAGTGTTGACGTCGAAGCTTTTGGGCTTGTTGGTAGAATTCATCTTGCTGTAATTCGTCCCAAGTCATAGAAAATTGGTTTGGTTTTAGTGCACAAATACGGTCTTGCGCTTGCACGGGCATATCGTAATCGAGTTGCTCGAGTAGCTCGTCTGCCCACTCAGGCTGGTTGCACACCAAGACCATATCGCAACCGGCCCCCAGTGCTGCCTGCGCTCGTTGGGCAATCGTGCCCGCTACTGCAGCCCCCTCCATACAAAGGTCATCAGAGAAGACCACCCCGTTATAACCCAAGGCCTGCCTTAAGATACGCTGCAACCATTGTGGTGAAAAACCAGCCGGCTGATGATCAACCTCTGTATAAATCACATGAGCCGGCATAATCGCATCTAACATAGTGCCACTGAGCCAGCGATAAGGGACCATATCCTCATCAACCATCTCGGCGAGCATACGCTCATCAACTGGTACGGCCACGTGCGAATCGGCCTCAACAGCCCCATGGCCAGGAAAATGCTTACCACATGCAGCCATGCCTGCCTTGTCTAAGCCGTGAATAAGCCCCTCAGCCAACCGCGCAACGATCTCGGCATCACGATGAAAAGAACGGCTACCAATTACTTCACTTTGGCCATAATCAAGGTCGAGGACAGGGGTAAAACTAAGATCGACCCCACAAGCACGAAGCTCAGATGCCAATAAAAACCCAATTGCCTGCGCTGCAGTGACAGCCTCTTCGGGTGACTCATCAAAAAGCTTGCCCAGCTCGCGCATAGCTGGCAGGTGGGTAAAGCCGTCAGATTGAAAGCGCTGCACCCGCCCACCCTCGTGGTCAACAGCAATTAACAGCTGCGGCGAACGCAAAGCGTTGATCTGCGCGCATAAGGCCGTTAATTGAGCGCGATCAGTAAAATTGCGGCTAAATAAAATCACACCGCCTACTAGTGGGTGTTGTAAACGCTTCACCTCATCAGGGCTCAGACTTGTACCCTGTATATCAACTATGACCGGCCCTAATGGCATCATCATAGGCCCATTAACTGTAGACTCTTGGCTTGTAACCATAGCGCACTCCTAATATATGAAACTTGGCCTACTCGCACTCACGGCGTGTTGGGCGTTAGGGCCTCAACAACCACAAAGGCCATAACCAACTCAGACTCATCAGTCACACTGATATGAGCGGGGCCAAAACGTTGCTGATACCATTGTTGCAACTCTGTTGCCAGTACCACCTCGGGCTTGCCACTACGCGCATTTAATGTTTGCATACGCGACCAAGCCATGGGCATGCGCATACCCAGCCCTATGGCTTTAGAAAATGCCTCTTTGGCCGCAAAGCGGGTGGCTAAATAGCGCAAACCGCGTGCCTCATTGCGCTGATAACGACGAGCGAAAACCTGCTGCTCATCTTGACCTAAAATCCTATGCACAAATTTGAGCCCAAAGCGATCGTAGGTTGCCGCAATACGCGAAATATAAGTAATATCAGTGCCGATCCCACCAATCTGTTGGTTTGGTAAAAACATAAAATTAAATAGGTAATTAAGTCATTAACGGTGGCCCGCTTAAATAATGTGCGGGCGCTTGAACTTTATACGGGCACAATCAACTACTATTTACAGGTACGATTAATCAGTGCTTGGCCACCTTGGGTTGAGCCCACACCCTGCCACCAAGCATTATAATTTTATGAAATGCTCACGATAATGCTTAAGCTCAGCTATTGACTCGTAAATATCGGCCAAAGCCTCATGTTTGCTTTCCTTTTTAAAGCTGCTCACGACCTCGGGCTTCCAACGCTGGGCTAATTCTTTGAGCGTGCTTACATCTACGTTACGATAGTGAAAAAACTCCTCTAAACGAGGCATATAACGAAACATAAAGCGGCGGTCTTGGCCCACGGTATTGCCACATAAGGGCGAGGTCTTGGCCGGTACATGTTGGGTCAAAAACGCTAATAGCTGCTCTTCGGCCTGCTCTTCGGTAAGGGTCGACTGCTTGACCTTTTCAATCAAACCACTGCGCCCATGCATCGATTTATTCCAATCATCCATGGCATCTAGTAAGGCATCACTTTGATGAACCACCAAAACCGGCCCTTGGGCGACGACGTCTAGATTGGCCTCAGTTACTACAACAGCCACCTCGATGATACGCTCTTTGGTAGGATCTAAGCCGGTCATCTCCATATCTAGCCATACTAAACGTTGTGCTGCAGAAGTCATATAATATACCTTTAAATGTGTTGAGCTAATTATCAATGTTTACTATTTTATTTGTTGCGTTCCTACTTGCTGATAACCTATTGCGCTTGCTATTGGCAATCAAACAAATACGTCATGTGGCCCGCCATCGCAGTCAGGTGCCAGCAGAGTTTGCCCACCATATTAGCCTTAACAGCCACCAAAGAGCGGCAGACTACACGATCCAACGCACCAAAACCTCTATTGTAGAACGATTAGCTGATTCGATCTTGTTGTTGGCCTTAACTCTATTAGGCGGCTTACAAGCCATTGATTTATTTCTTGGGCGCAGCATCGACAACGAAATGCTCCGCCAACTACTGTTAGTAGGCAGTATTTTTGTATTGGGTGGTCTCGTCCAACTACCCTTTACATTGTGGCGTATCTTTAAAATAGACGAGCGCTTTGGTTTCAACCGCATGACGGTTGGTTTATTTATTGCCGATTCGGCCAAAGGTATTATCTTGGCTGTTCTCTTAGGGGCGCCACTACTGGCCGCAGTGTTGTATGTTATGGGCCATGCCCCGGTACTGTGGCCACTTTGGGCTTGGATAATCTGGGTAGCCTTTAGTTTTTTAATTATGTGGCTTTTCCCGCGGGTTATCGCCCCCCTATTTAATCGTTTCGAGCCTTTAAAACAAGATAGCCTCAAAGCCCGTATCGAGGCCTTGGCCAAGCGTTGCCAATTTGCCCTTGATGGCCTTTTTGTGATGGATGGCTCTAGACGCAGCGCCCATGGCAACGCCTATTTCACTGGTTTAGGTAAAAATAAACGCATTGTCTTTTTCGATACCTTGCTCAAACGCCTCAATGATGATGAGGTCGAGGCCGTTTTGGCTCATGAGCTCGGCCATTTTAAGCACCGCCATATTATCAAACGGTTGGCAATCAATATGCTAATCGCATTAGGCTTTATGTTTTTATTGGGCTGGCTGAGTCAACAGGTGTGGTTTTATACCGATCTGGGCGTAATACCTCAGTTTGGCCGCCCCAATGATGGCCTGGCCCTGGCCTTGTTTTTCTTGGTTGTACCTGTATTTACCTTTTGGTTAGGGCCCCTGTTTAGTTTGTTGTCACGCAAAGACGAGTACGAGGCCGATCAATTTGCTGCCGAGCAAAGCTCTGCTACAGCGTTAATCAGTGCCTTGGTCAAGCTTTATGATGACAATGCCGCAACACTTACCCCCGACCCTGCCCACTCGGCATTTTACGATAGTCACCCTCCTGCATTATTGCGTATTCAACATTTAAAAAAATATGTCCGCGAACCCCTCTCTGCTTAATGCTCGTATCGTTGCCTCGTTTGGGCGCAACTTTATTGCTCAATGTCAACAAACTGCCCAGCAATACCAATGCACGACGCGCGGCAAGCGCACGGGCATTGCAATTGGTGATTATGTCAAACTTAGATTACAAGGCGCAGAGCAGGCCGTCATCGAAGAAATAATCGAGCGCAAAAACCTGCTGTATCGCTCAGACAATCAGCGCTCAAAGCTTTTTGCGGCAAATATCGATAGGCTGCTTTTTGTGTTGGCCCCCGAGCCCGATTTCTCGCTCGAGTTGACTGGCCGTGCCCATATTGCTGCCATCAATGCCGGTGTCAAAATGATGATCGTGCTCAATAAGGCTGACCTACCCGCCATCGAGCAAGCGAGAAAAAAATTGCAACCGCTAAAAGATATTGGCCTGCCCATTATAGAGACCAGCATCTATGAGCCCCTGCAACTGCAGCAGCATCTAACCCCTTTACTACAGGGCAACACCAGCCTCTTGTTGGGCCAAAGTGCCATGGGGAAGTCAAGCATTCTAAATGTGCTGGTGCCTGATGCGCAGGCCCAGACCCGTGCCCACTCACAAGCATTAGGGGCGGGCCGACACACCACTACCGATAGCCGCCTGTATGCTTTACCCAGTCTAGACGGCAGCATTATCGACTCGCCAGGCTTTCAAGCCTTTGGTTTGGCCCACCTTGAGCGCGAAGATATTTTAAAAGGCTTCCCCGATTTGCACGATGCGGTGCAAAACTGCCGTTTTTATAACTGCACCCACCGACATGAGCCAGGCTGCGGGGTGCTGGCGGCCTTAGAGGACAAAAGCATTTACCCCGAGCGCTACCAACTGTATTGCCGACTTATTGCTGAGCTCGAGGCGCGCCCACTGTATTAAGACGAAATACACCGCACTGCCCTGATTTGCACCGACCTAAAAGGCTGGGTTTTGCCGCGCGCCCACCTAATACACCGCACCATCTAGCCGCCTAAATGCACGGCTGCAGCAGAAAGATAATGGTAAAGATTACGTATCACGGCTGCGGTGGCCCCCCAAATACACCGACCCTGCCAATCGATTGAGAAATACACCCCCTCTTGGGGGTCATAATAGGGCAATGGGTGGATCTGATGACGCTGTGGGTTCATCAGCTCGGCAAGGGGGACGACAAATATCTCGGCCACCTCACCCGGGTTAGCTTGCAAGGTATAGCCTGGGTGCACAAGGCTGACCACAGGGCGCATAGCAAAACGCGTGGTAGTTAGAAAAATGGGCTGCTCGGCCAAGGGCTCGACATAGTGAGGCTCGATGCCAACCTCTTCGTGTGTTTCGCGCAATGCTGCTGCCACAGCATTGGGGTCGGTACTATCAAGACGGCCACCAGGAAAGCTAACCTGCCCCGCATGGTGCAGTAGTTTTTCGGCCCGACGGGTAAATATTACCTGCAGCTCAGAGTCTTGCTCGATAATAGCGACACAAACCGCTGACCGTATAGACTGAGGATCATCAGTAAAACTTTGCACAAAGGCGTGCGCATAGCGGGGCTCAACCTGCCATTGTATATGGGGCTGCTCTTTAAAAGCGGCCCGCACAAAGTCTAGGCTGAGCATGCTTGGGTCGAGTGGATCAAGTGTGCATGCACCAATGATGGGCTGTGAGGCAGGGTCAAAAGATGAACGTGAGCTGGGTATCTGTATACGCATGTTGTCTATTCCTCTTTTTGTTCATCATAGCAAAAAAGCACCCAAGTGGGTGCTTTTGAAAAGAGGCCTACGAGGCAATTATTGACTGAAAGCCAATTAGCTGCGACGAACAAGCTTTTCTTTGATGCGTGCAGCCTTACCAGAACGATTGCGTAGGTAGTATAGCTTGGCACGACGAACAGCACCGCGACGCTTGACCTCGATGCTGTGAATTTGTGGCGAGTACAACTGGAAAGTACGCTCGACAGACTCACCTGAGGAAATCTTGCGCACAATAAAAGAGGAGTTCAGCCCACGATTGCGTCGACCAATAACGACACCCTCAAATGCCTGCAATCTTTTTCTGCTGCCCTCGACAACGTTAACATTAACCAAAACGCTATCACCAGGTGCAAAGTCAGGGATGACCTTTGACTGGGTTAGGCGCTCGATCTCTTCTTGCTCTAAAGTTTCGATAATATTCACTGTATGACTCCGCTGACATCTTAAGCAGGCTATTTGTTTATATTACATGCCGCCTGTTAGAGGATGTATAGAGAATAAACGAGCTAATATAACACAGCCAAACCAAGCGAACAACTACAACAGATATTGCGGCAACTACACCACAAAAAACAATTAAAACCCTACTGCGGCCCCTAAGCAAAAAAACCCAAGCAAACTCAACCCCCAAGCAAGCACAACTACTGCATCAAAAACCTTGGTTAATAGCTGTCGTCGCCTAATAACCGGGTCGATATTAAGTGCCACCCGCCCTTGCCGGCACAAACCATTATGGTAGTACTCGGCCATGGGGTCGGCCCCGGGCCCGAGCTTTGATAGGGCAGGCGTACCTGCCCAAGTATGAGTACGGGAAAAAATGCTAAATAACCTTTTCACAACCGCCTCCTAGAACAAATAATTAATACAGTGATAACACCCACCAGCTGGGCACCTATACAGTACTGTATAAACAATCAGTCAACGATGCAAGTTTTTGTGGTCAATTAGCTGCAGTTAAAAAAACCCACTCGAATGAGTGGGTTGAAAATAATGTTTTTATTGGTTTAAAGCGACTCGATTAGCTCGGGCAAGGCCTCGAACAAATCGGCCACTAGGCCGTAATCTGCGACCCCAAAAATAGGTGCCTCGGGATCTTTATTGATGGCCACCACTACCTTGGAGTCTTGCATACCAGCCAAATGCTG
>Ga0209487_1003343_pt1 | contig 12616 bp, 9 predicted proteins | sample Poulit2012_FD_187524 | JGI IMG/M metagenome (GOLD analysis project Ga0209487, IMG submission 187524) | Agricultural soil microbial communities from Georgia to study Nitrogen management - Poultry litter 2012 (SPAdes) (version 2) | ecosystem: Environmental > Terrestrial > Soil > Agricultural land... | reverse complement strand
GGCTCATGACTGAAAAGAATCAAACCCCCTTAAGCTACCGGGACGCTGGTGTTGATATAGACACGGGCGAAGCACTCGTTCAACGTATCAAACCGCTGGTCGAGCGCACGATGCGTCCAGAGGTATTGTCGCCCCTAGGCGGCTTTGGCGCACTTTTTGAGCTGCCCGCCGGTTATCGGCAGCCCGTCCTGGTTTCGGGTACTGATGGTGTTGGCACCAAACTGCGGTTGGCCTTCGAGTGGCAGCGTCATCGTACAGTGGGTATAGACCTCGTAGCGATGAGTGTCAATGACATTTTAGTGCAAGGCGCAGAACCGTTGTACTTTTTAGACTATTTTGCTTGTGGTGTACTGTCCGTGGACACCGCTGCCGAGGTCATCGAGGGCATCGCCGCCGGCTGTGAGCAGGCAGGCTGTGCCCTGATAGGGGGGGAAACCGCAGAAATGCCCGGGATGTACCCCGAGGGCGAGTACGATTTGGCGGGTTTTGCCGTGGGCATTGCAGAAAAAGAGCAGCTCATTGACGGGCAGGGCATTGAGGCCGGAGACGTTGTGCTCGGACTGGCCTCGAGCGGTCCGCATTCAAATGGCTACTCTTTGATCAGGAAAATCATAGAGCGGGCCGGAGCCAAGCCGACAGATATCATCGAGGGTGCAACCTTGGCAGATTTGATTATGGCGCCGACCCGTATCTATGTGTCTTCAGTGTTGTCTGTCCTGCGTCAGCAGCGCCAGGCAATCAAGGGGCTCGCCCATATTACCGGGGGCGGCCTGAGTGAAAACATTCCCCGCATCTTGCCTGCTCATTTGGCGGTGGAAATACAGCGCAGTGCCTGGGAGATGCCAGCGGTCTTTTGCTGGTTGCAAAGCCAGGGCAATGTGCTGGATCAGGAAATGTGGCGAGTCTTTAACTGTGGCATCGGCATGGTGCTGGTGGTAGATTCTCAGGCAGCCTGCAGCGTGACTGAGCTGTTGCAGGCTGAGGGGGAAACCGTCTATCAGTTGGGGCAGGTCGTGCCCAGACAGGAGCAGGCGTTTATCATGCGCGCTTAGATGCGCTTGCCGAGCTGTGTGCGGACTTTGTCAATCACCTGTGCCGGGGCATCCGGTTGCAGGCAATCGATGACCTGCCGCTCATCAAAGGAGCGTAGCCAGGTGGTTTGTCTTTTGGCGAGCTGCTCGGTCGCGTGTATGCCTTGGACAATGGCTGTTGTGCGGTCTAGCGCGCCATCGAGATAGCGCCAGATTTGGCGATAGCCCACACAGCGAATGGCTGGCAGATCAATATGCAGATCGTCCCGCGCATGAAGTTGTCGCACCTCGTCAATCAAGCCTTGCTCAATCATTTGGTGGAAACGTTTGGCAATGCGCGGATGTAACAGTTGGCGTCGTGCCGGCTCCAGGCTCAGTGTCAGGTAGGGGTCATGAAATAATTTTTGACGAGGCTGTTTTTGTAAAATAGACAGCGGGGTACCGGTCAAACGAAAGACCTCAAGAGCACGCTGAATGCGCTGGCTATCATTGGGGGCAATGCGCTGGGCCGCCTGTGGGTCATGCTGAGCCAGCATCTGATGTAGTGCAGGCCAGCCATATTGGGCCGCCTCGGCTTCCAGCTCGGCACGCATCTGCGGGCAGGATCGGGGCAAAGGACTCAAGCCCCGGGTGAGGGCGTGATAATACATCATTGTCCCTCCGCAAATCACCGCCAGACGACCCCGTTGTCTGATGTCATTTATCAGCGCCAGGCTGTCTTGCACAAAGGAAGCCACATCATAACTTTGGGCTGGATCCAGAATATCCAGCAAATGATGCGGTACCCGGGCTTGCTCCGTGGCGTCTGGTTTGGCGGTACCAATATCCATACCACGATAAATGGTGGCAGAATCCATGGCGATGATTTCTACCGGCCAGTGCTGAGCCAGCGCCAGGCTGGCGGCACTTTTGCCGCTGGCAGTTGGGCCAATCAGAAAAATAACAGTAGGGGTCATTGTCCACGCAGAAAAAGTTTGTCCAACTCATCAAGAGACCAAAAATACCACGTTGGTCGTCCGTGATTGCATAGCCCGGCCCGGTCCGTGCGCTCCATATCTCGTAATAAAGCATTCATTTCATCAATGCCCAGTTTACGGTTGGCACGTACCGAGCCATGGCAAGCCATGGTGGCCAGCAAGTGGTGGTGTTGTTCCTGCAGCAGCTCGGTTTGGCCCAGCTCGGCCAGATCGTTGAGCACATTACGCATCATCGTTTCAATATCCCCTTGGCTCAACATGGCTGGCACAGCCCGGACACTGAGGTGTGTAGGGCCCGAAACACTGACCTCAAGGCCCAAGGCATGGAGATCCTGTTGATGCTCTTCGACCAGGGCAATCTCTGTTTCTGTGGCCTGAAACACCACCGGTACCAGTAACTCTTGCTGGCTCAGGCGGTGTTGTTGGTAGCTTTTTTTCATCTGCTCATAGACTACTCGTTCGTGGGCTGCATGCATGTCAATGAGCAATAAGCCTTTTTTGGTTTGCGACAGAATATAAATGCCGTGTAACTGAGCAATGGCCATGCCCAGGGGAAACTCCTCATCGGTAGCGCTTGTCATTGGTATCGCCGCCGGGGCCTTGGGGCTCAAAGGGGTCGGAGCGGGCTCGGCGAGCGGCTCATAAAAACGTTGCCAGGCATCCTTGTCTGTCGCTGGCGGCGTAAAAGAAAGGGGTGTTTGCCGGGCAGTAGCGGGCGGCATCGATTGCGGTTGCGCTGCAGGGGCGCTCGATGTGGGGACTGCAGCGCTGGCAGCAGCCTCGCCCACCGGTAGCTTGGCCAGAGTCTGGCTCAGGCTATCAAGTACAAAGCGGTAGACGGCGCCATCGTTTCTGAAACGAACCTCATGTTTGGCTGGATGGACGTTGACGTCGACCTCCTTGGGGTCCAGATAGAGAAACAGTACAAAACTGGGTTGTCGATCGCCATGGAGCACATCCCCGTAGGCCTGTTTAATGGCATGCTGCAGGCGATAATCCCGGACAAAACGGCCGTTGACATACAAAAACTGCGGCTCTCGACTGCTTTTGGCATGCTCCGGGCGAATGATGCGCCCAAAGATCTTGATGTGCTCATGGACATTTTCCACCGCGCTGGAGTGCTGCTTGAACTCATCGCCCAAAATGGCTTGCAAACGCTCATGAAAAGACTGTACCGGCCAATTGGCCACCACCCTCTGATTGTGGGTGAGCCGGAAATGGATATTGGGATAGGCCAAAGCAATGCGTCGCAATACCTGCAAACAGTGCCCGTATTCAGTGCGTTCGGTACGCAAAAACTTGCGCCGGGCTGGTACCTTGTCAAATAGGGCGCGCACCTCAACGCGGGTACCTACCGGACCGCTGGCAGGCTCTACAGTGTCATACGGTGAGGCCACGGACCAGGCATGCTCTGCCTGCTCGGTACGAGAGCTCAGATGCAAATAGGATACGGAGGCGATGGAAGGCAGCGCCTCACCCCTGAAACCCATCGAGCCTACCTGCTCAAGCTCGGCCAATGAGGCAATTTTACTGGTGGCATGGGTCTGTAATGCCAGCAAAAGGTCTTCTTTGCTGATGCCATGGCCGTCATCTGTGACGGCAATACGGCGGATACCGCCGCCATCGAGGCGAATATCAATACTATGGGCAGCAGCATCTATGCTGTTTTCCACCAACTCCTTGAGTACTGATGACGGGCGCTCAATGACCTCGCCGGCGGCAATCTGGTTAATGAGGGTAGGGGGCAGGGGGTGAATGGCTCGATAAGCAGACATGGGGGATAAAATGCAGTATTCTTTAGGTTTCTGAGTTTTGACTCGGCATTATTTTCATTAAAACATATTTTCTGATGCCTGAAATAATCACGATGCTTTTACAGATCGATCAGTACCTCGGTCTGTGGGTTGAGCAGTATGGTGCCTGGATATACCTCATTCTGTTTTGCATTATTTTCAGCGAAACGGGACTGGTGGTATTTCCATTTTTGCCGGGCGATTCGCTGTTATTCATCGCAGGGGCCTTCGGTGCGACCGGGGCCATCGATCCCCTGATGATGAGCTTGTTGCTGTTTGTGGCTGCCATTCTGGGCAATACGGTCAACTATCATATTGGTCGTTTTGTCGGCCCTCGGGTATTTACTGAGGAGTCGCGCTTTCTGGACCGGCAGGCCTTGGTCAAAACGCACGCTTTTTATGCCCGCCATGGGGGCAAGACCCTGGTCATTTCACGATTTCTGCCTTTATTTCGCACCTTTGCCCCCTTTGTCGCTGGTGTGGGTCGCATGCATGGGGGCTGGTTTCAGTTTTATAATGTCAGCGGTGCTGCCCTGTGGATTTTTGGCCTGATTAGCCTGGGTTATTATTTTGGGCACGTGCCCATTATTCGCGATCATCTGAACACCATCGTGTTGCTGGGGATTGGTGCGGCTGCCATTCCGGTGGCCATTGGGGTGCTATGGCGGGTAGTACGGCATCTAATTGCGCGCTACCAACGCCCTTAACTACGCTGTGCCAGCGCTGCACCCGAGCTGAAGTAGCCCTTTATCCCGGTCAGGATGGCCTGGGCCAGCTTATCCTGATGGCCGCTACTGCGTAGCAGGCGCTCTTCCTCAGGGTTACTGATAAAGGCGGTTTCTACCAGAATGGAGGGGATATCCGGAGCGCGCAGCACGGCAAAATTGGCCCGCTCTACCTGCCGTTTGTGCAGGCGGTTAATCTTGCCGATGTGGCTTAGCACCTCGGTGCCAACCCGCAACGAATCATTGATTTGTGCCGAGGTCGAGAGATCGAGCAGGACCTGCGCAACTTGTTTGTTATGCGATTTGACATTGATGCCGCCGATCAAATCCGCCTTGTTTTCATTATCTGCCAACCATTTGGCTGCAGCACTACTGGCGCCGTTTTGTGATAGGGCGTAGACCGAGGAGCCGCGGGCAGTCGGTTTGACCCAGGCATCAGCATGAATGGACACAAAGAGATCAGCCTGCACCCGCCGTGCCTTTTGTACACGCACATGCAGGGGCACGAAAAAATCCCCGTCACGAGTCAAATACGCCCGCATATTGGGCTGGGCATCGATCAATCGCTGTAGTCGCAAGGCGATTTGTAGCACCACATCCTTTTCCCGCGTACCGTTTGGTCCAATCGCACCGGGGTCCTCCCCGCCATGTCCTGCATCGATGGCAATAAGTATGGGGCGCTGGCTGGGAGCACTCTTGACAGCAGGCGGCGGTGCCTTGGCGGCTTTGGGTGGGGTGGGTGGCGCTTTTTGTCCTTGCACCTTGGGCACGGGTGTGCTGGGCGCCTGATTCATGGCCAGCTCCTCAAGTACAGTGGCTAGCGGATCATCGTCATCAAATTGTTGCTGTAATGCGAGGATAGGATCCTGAGCCACCAGAGGATACAAGTCAATGACAAAGCGGTACTTATACTCACCGATGGGTTTGAGGGTAAAGACCTGCGGGGCAATGGGCTGTTTGAGATCCAGCACCAGGCGCACAACATCCGGAGTGTTCTGCCCTACGCGTACCCCCGAAATATAGGGGTCATTTGACTGCACCAGTCCGTTGAGCTGCTTGAGCGTGCTATTCAGTGTGACATCGTGCAGATCAACCACCAAACGGTGGGGGTTTTCCAGGATGAAATGCTCTGCTTTGAGCTCAGACTCGAGCTCCAGGGTGACCCGGGTGTATTCGTCAGCTGGCCAGGTGCGCACCGCTACAATCTGGCTGGCATGCGCAAACCGCGGCAGCAGGGGAAAAACAAGCAACGTGGAGGCAGCAGCAATGAGGCTGCGGCGGGTGTGCTGGCAGGGCGTTCTGGGTGGGGCTGAGAGATGTTTTTTTGCCATGTTTTTCCTTTTTAAACGCTCAGGTGTTCAGCAAATGCAGACCATACCACCGCTACGTGGTGTAAAGACAACAGCAGCCCGAAATAAGTAGATAAACGGTTTTTTTACTCGGGTTACTGGCTGCCATTGTATTGGATCGCGCCAAAAAACATTGTTAAAATGCTTTAAAATCAACTGGATAGCGTTATTATCTAGAAATATTATAGCTTTTTTATGGCCTTTGGGAAACAGTATTAGTCAGTAGACAGTTGTAAATGCTCCAACCAATTTTGGGCCGCGCGGCTCTGGGCCTGCAGTTGTGCCTGCCGTCCCGGCTCCTGGTACTGCAAATGGATATGCAAATCAGGAGTTGGCAGCAAATCCTGGGCACGTTCTGGCCATTCGACCAATAAGATGGCGTGCGGCTCAGTAAAGAGTTCCCTGAATCCGGCATCCAGCCATTCTCTTGGATCCGCAAAGCGGTAAAAGTCCAGATGATAGGCATTTTGCTGTCCCAGGTCATAGCTTTCGGCCAATGCGTAGCTGGGGCTTTTAATCCTCCCGCTGACTCCCAGGGCACGCAACAAATACCGTGCAAAGGAGGTTTTGCCAGCGCCCAGATCACCACTTAAATAAATGATCCCGCCTTGATGTGGAGGATGGGCGAGTAAAGGAGCAAAAGAGCGGGCCAACTGGGCAGTGGCCTGTTCATCTTTCAGGTAAACAGTGGTAGCCATAAAAAGTAGCAAAGGGTTAATGCCTAATAACTGATCATCATCCACAGCGGCAAGGTGATGGCCGATAAAATCGTACTGAGCGAGAGCGTGAGGGCTGCCAGCGGCCCATCGCCGCCCATGCGCACTGCCAGCACATAGCTGGCAGGAGCGGTGGGTACAGCAGCAAATAATAACAGCATCTGCTGCTCGATGGGTGCCAGGGGCAATAGCAGATTGAGTCCAAGTGCGATCACGGGCATGAGGAGCAAACGCACTGCAAGCACCCATGATAACAGGGCTTTGGCGCCGTGTATGGCCTGGATGGACAGCGAAGCCCCCACGCACAACAGCCCCAGAGGCAGAGCACCGGCACCGAGTCTATCCAGGGTAATATGCACGGGAGCGGGCAGGCTCCAACCCGTATAACTCCAGATCAACCCACCCAAAGTAGATAAAATCAGCGGGTTGCGCAGCAGGGCCGTCACTATTTTGGTTTGCCCATTTTGGGCCAGGCTGTAGACGGCAATGACATTGACCAAGGGCACGCTCAGGGCCACGTACAGGGCCATGATACCCAGCCCTTCCTGCCCCTGAAAGGCAACGGCGATGGATAGGGCAATATAGGTGTTGAAGCGATAACTGCATTGGGCTATGGAACGATATTTCACCGCCTCGGGACGTAGAATGGGGCGTGCTAAAAAAACCAGTACTACCCCACCGGTAGCCAGGACCCAGGCGGCGAGGCCCAGGGTAGAGAGCTGTTCTATATCCAGACGGTTCTGGGCGACAGAAAAAAACAATAGGGCCGGAAACAGCACATAATAGACGAGTTTTTCGGCCTCGGGAAAAAAACCGGCCGGCAGCCAGCGTGAGCGAAACAAGACCCAGCCCAGGGCGATGAGTAAAAAGTCCGGCAGAATCAGTACAAAGGTTGAGAGCATGGGTTGCGGCCTTCAGGCTCTGGGATGATGGGCCTGGTGGATGCTGCGCAAGCGGTGCTGGGCAACATGGGTATAGATTTGGGTGGTAGAGATGTCGGCGTGGCCTAGCAACAGTTGCACAACCCGCAGATCCGCACCATGGTTTAGCAGATGGGTGGCAAAGGCATGACGCAGGGTGTGGGGTGAAAGAGGCGCCTCGATGCCAGCTTTGAGGGCATATTTTTTCACCAGCTGCCAAAATGCCTGCCGGCTCATGCCGCGACCCAGACGGGTGATAAACAGATGCGGGTCCTGGCGCCCTTGCAAAAGCTTTGGCCGGGCTTTTTGGATATAGGTCATGAGGTGATGCAAGGCATGCTCGCCCAGTGGAACGAGCCGATCTTTGCCTCCTTTGCCCGCATGGACATGCACAATGCCGGCAGCAAAATCACAATGATGATAGTGCAGTGCCACTAACTCACTGACACGTAGGCCGGTGGCATACAGGGTTTCCAGCATCGCTCTGTCGCGCATGCCCAGGTGAGTGTGGACGGCTGGCGCTGCCAATAGGGCCTCTATCTGTGCCTCGGACAGGCTGTGTGGCAGAGTTGTGGATTGGCGAGCGGCCTGTAGCGGCTGCTCAAAACCCTCCTCAACGTGCTGTTCGCGAGCCGCCCAACGGTAAAACTTTCTCAGTGTTGATAAACGCCGATTGACCGTGCTTGCCCGTGGGGCCAGTTCCGGATCGCCAAGCCAGCGCTGGATCAGCGCAACCGGGGCGTTGGTGAGCCCATGCTGATGTTCGGCATGCAGCCACTGGGCCAGCTGCATCAGATCCCCTCTATAGGAGGAGATAGTGTTTTCGGCGAGCCCCTCTTCAAGCCAGAGCATCTGGCTAAAGGCATCAATCAACGAGGTATCTACGGTTTTGGACATAGGGCAAATTATGCCTGAAATGCCCTCGACTGGCGAGTGCTGGCTCCTAAGAGAAATTGCCAGTGAGTTCGGAGCGGCCAATGAGGACATTGGTCGCAGGGAAACTGACCCACAGCGGCTGGCCTGCGGCCAACTGCCCTGAACGGTCCGGTTCATGAGGAGCAATAACGGTGAGAAGGTCCTGGTTGCTGAGCTCAAGGCTGATATGTAGATAATCCGCACTACATCGATAACTCTGCAGGACGCCATGCAGGATATTGAGCAGTTTGCGTGGCTGCGGCGGGTGTAGATGCGGGGTTATGGCCGAGGCTTTGATAAATGCCAAGGCCGCACCTTGGTCCTGTAACCCCAGGCTGTGCCAACTATCCTGGGTAATAACAGCTTGCAGAGGCTGATCGAGCCCTACCTCGAGCTCGAGCACATTGAGCAAGGCGTCGTGGCCCGTCCGGCGAATGGTGCCGACAAAGCTGTTGCGGGCAGAGGTGCTGACCAGCATTTTTTGTAACAGGCCGAGGTTTTTTGCGGAGCCGGGTTGTAACTGCGCAAGCTGCTCCAGGAAATGGTCATGTAATTGCTCCATTTGCTGATAGAGTGTGAGTATTTCCAGAGCCTTGTCACTCAGATGGGCGCCGCCCCCGCGCGTCCCGCCTGTGGTACAAATAATAAGTGGTTCTGCGGCCAGGCCATTGATCGTATTGACAGCATCCCAGGCGGCCTTGTAGCTCAGATTAATGGCCCGTGCAGCAGCAGCAATAGAGCCATGCTCCTGTATCGCAGCCAATAATGCCATCCGGCGCGGGTTGCCCCAGTTGGTGGCACCAGAGTGAAACCAGATCGCACCGGCTAATTCTATGGAGGGACTGCGTGAGGAGTCAGGCATAGGGCAAAAACTTTAAATAAAATCAACAGATATGAGCACAATACTACAACCGCTGACACAGGACAGCTTGCTGGATTTGGATCCTGCTGTCACACAGATTATAACGGTCAATAATCGTTCTGCCCGCCGGGTTTTGGCTTTTTTTCAGCGTCATTTGCAGCAGCCCGGCACCGCCATGGCCATTGCCGAGGTGCTGCCCTTGTCCGCTTGGTATCAGCGTGCCGAGGACGAACTATGTTTGCTCGGGGATGCCATGCCGGCTTCTTTTGTGCTGGATAGTTTCAGTGCTCGCCAGGTCTGGGAAAATATTATTGCCCAGGGCGGCATGCTCATTGATGCCGCCCAGGCTGCCAAACTGGCGCACGAGGCAGACCGTTTGCTGGATGAGTATGAGATTGAGGTTGCGCAGGCTGAGCAGAGCACCGATTACGAGCATTTTTTAAGCTGGCGGGCAGCCTATGAGCAGTATCTGGATGAGTTTGATCTGGATGATGAAAACCGTAGCATTGCCCGTTTGATCGGGGCCTTTGAGGCGGGCCTTTTGCAGCCCCCCAAGGAGCAGTTGGTGTGGGTGGGCTTTCATGAATTTTCCCCGCGACTACAGCATTTGCAAAATGTACTCGCCAACCAGGGGGTGGCCCAATATACCCTGCAGTGGTCTACGCAGGCAGCAAAATCTGTTTGGCAGGTACAGGCCGAGACAGCTGAGCATGAGTGGCTGCTCGCCGTACAGTGGGCACAGGAGCAGCTGCAAGCGCATCCGGAAGGGCGTTTTGCCATTGTTGCCAGCCAGCTTGAAGCGGATGCGCCCTATGCCCGTCGCGTGCTGGATCACCATCTGCAGTCGGGCTGGAATATGGCGGTGGGTCGACCCCTGAGCGACTGGCCGCAAATTCGGCAGCTCCTTGCCTGGCTGGAGGTATTTGCGCTTTGGCAGCGTGCTTTTGAGCACAATCCGCAGGCTCCGCGCGCCCGACCCGAGGACTTGGGTCCAGCGTTGCTTGGCAATAGTTTTGGTGGCGATGAGCTGGCGCAGGCAGGCGCATTGATTGACGCGCAGTGGCGTTTGCAAGAAAAGTTGTCGGTTAGCTTCCAGCAGTGGCAGGTCGCATTGCAGCAGCATGCGCCCGTATTTTTTACGCATTGGGAGCGGGCCTGGAGTTATTTTGACACCTTGCAGGGGCCACAGCAAGCTGAGCAATGGGTGCGTGTTTTTCGGGCATTACTCGGTCATTTGCAGCTGCCAGGCCAGCAGAGCATTGATAGCGTGACCTATCAGGTTCTGCAGGCCTTTGAGCAGCGCCTGGCCCAGTTTGCACGCTATGGGCTGGCACTGGGCCCCTTGCATTATGGTCGGGCCCTGGCAGTGTTTCGCCGGTTGTGTCAGGATATGCTCTTTCAGCCCGAGCGTGATCCCCAAGCACGCCTGGATGTATTGGGCATGCTGGAGGCTGAGGGAGGGCAGTGGGATGGGGTCTGGGTACTGGGGTTGACAGATAGTGTATTCCCGGCACCGCCCAAGCCCAACCCTTTTATTCCCTATATGGCCATGATCCGCACCCGGGCACCACGGGCCACTCCTGAGCGGGAGTTTGTCTGGGCGCAGGAGGTATTTGAGCGTCTATTGCACAGCGCACCTCAAATGTGGTTTAGTGCTGCCCGGTTTGAGGGGGAGCAGGAGCTGCGGCCCAGTCCTTTCATTGCCGAATATCCTCTAGCGCCGCGTATGTTTGAGGAGGTGGTGGTGCCGGCGGTGGAGTGCGTGACCGAGCTTGATGTGCAGGCGCCCCCCATTGCTGCTGCTGAGCGGGTGGGTGGCGGTGCTGCCTTGCTCGATACCTTTGCTCGTAACCCCTTGTGGGCCTTTGTGCGCTATCGTTTGCATGCGCGCGCCCTGCCGGATTATGCGCGTATCAGCCAGGCACATTTACTGGGCAGTTTCATTCATAAACTGCTGGAGCGGTTGTGGCAGGAGTTGCCTGATCCAGATCGTGCCGGTTTGCAACGCAGTCTGGACAGTGGTCATGTAGCCGATCGATTGGCGCAGCTGGCCCAGGAGATTGGTGCGCAGATGTTGCAGGAATGTCCATCCGTGATTGCCCATCTGATTAGCCAGTGGGGTCAGGAGGTGGTCTCCCAATGGTTGCAATTCGAAACCGGGCGTCGCCTTGATTTTGAGTGCGTGGCGGTAGAAAAAAAGGTGAGTCTGCGCTGCGCTGAGCATCTGACCTTGGATTTGCGTCTGGATCGCCTGGATCGCTTGCGTGCGGATGGTCGCCTATTGCTGATTGATTATAAAACAGGAGCCAATGCCAAATTACCGCATGCTCAATGGCGGCGTTCTCCGCCCATTGATTTGCAGCTGCCCTTGTATGCCGGGATTTTGCAGGAGCAAGGACAGGCCGTCAGTGCCTTGGCCATCGCCCGCGTAAACGCCCTGGATTTCGCTTTTGACGGGCTGGGCGATGAGTTTGATGAGACCGGGTTTCGAGCGCTCGCCGAGGAGGACCCGGACTGGACCGAACTGCTGCATCAGTGGTATGAGCAGTGTCTGGCATTGGGTGTCTCATTTGCCCGCGGGCAAGCTGATAATCGGGTGCTGGAACCTCAGGACATGCAGTATTGTGATGTGTTGCCTTTTCTACGTATCACTGCCCAAGGAGCGTATTATGAGCAATAAGCAGCCCAGCGATTACCAGGTACGTCAGCGTGCGATTGCGGTTGAGCAGTCATTTCTCGTGGAGGCACCGGCTGGTTCCGGTAAAACAGAGCTTCTGACCGACCGTATTTTGGCATTGCTGGCCTATGTGGAAAGGCCCGAGGATATTGTGGCCATCACGTTCACCCGCAAGGCAGCTGCCGAGATGCATCAGCGGGTGATGGAAAAGCTGCAGGCCGGTCAACAGCCTGCGCCTACGCAAGCGTATCAACTCAGAAGCTGGCAGCTCGCACAAGCTGCGCTCGCTCGCGACCAGGCGCAAGGCTGGGAATTGCTGAATTATCCAGCTCGTCTCAGTATCCGTACCATTGACTCCTTATGTGCGCATTTGGTGCAGGCCATGCCTTGGGCAAGCCGCCTGGGTGGGGTGCCCGCTATCACCGAGGATGCGCTCATACTCTATGAGCAGGCAGCACAAAATACCCTGCTGATGATGGATCGTTTCCCGGCCGTAGAGCAGCTGCTGCGTCATCTCAATATGAACTTTGCCCGCGCTGAGGAATTGATTGTTGACATGTTGGGCAAGCGCGATCAGTGGTTGGATTTGCTGGGCCATACCGCTGATACAGAGCAGTTGGAGCATAATTTGCAACAGCTGGTCAACGAGCG
>Ga0209487_1003342_pt1 | contig 12623 bp, 9 predicted proteins | sample Poulit2012_FD_187524 | JGI IMG/M metagenome (GOLD analysis project Ga0209487, IMG submission 187524) | Agricultural soil microbial communities from Georgia to study Nitrogen management - Poultry litter 2012 (SPAdes) (version 2) | ecosystem: Environmental > Terrestrial > Soil > Agricultural land... | reverse complement strand
CCGCGGTGGCGTTGGCGGTCGCGGCGTTGGTCATCGCCAACACGTTCACCGTGCTGGTGGCCCAACGCACCCGCACCCTGGCCTTGTTGCGCTGCGTGGGGGCCTCGGCACGTCAGGTGCGTCGCAGCGTGCTGCTGGAGGCCGCCGTTCTCGGCCTGATCAGCGCCGCCGTCGGGCTGGGATTGAGTGTCGCCGTCGTCGCCGGCGGGCTGCGCCTGCTCAGCGGCTCGGCCGACCTGCCATTGGGCACCGACGTGCTGCTCACCCCGCAGATCGTCCTCACCACGCTGCTCACCGGTCTGCTGGTGACCGTCGGGGCCGCGATCGTGCCTGCCCGGTTGGCCACCAGGGTGGCTCCGCTGGCCGCGTTACAGCCCGTCGAGGGGACCCCGGAACGGCGCGCCGGTCGGATCCGCGTGCTCGCCAGCGCCGCCGGAGTGGTGATCGGTGCGGCGCTGCTGGGTGCCGCGGTGGTCATCGCCCGTAGCGGCGAGGAGATGGACGTTGCGCTGCTCGCGCTGGCCGTCGGCGTGGTCGGCGGACTGCTCGCCCTGCTGGGGGTGCTGCTCGGCGCGGTCTTCGTCGTGCCCGAACTCATCCGCCTCGCAGGGAAGTTGACCGGCCCCGGTGTGGCCGCCCGGACCGCCGTTGCGAACGCGACCCGACACCCGCGACGCACCGCCGCCACAGCCTCGGCGTTGCTGATCGGCGTGGGCCTGGTGACTTTGATGTCCACCGGCGCCGCCACCACCCAGGCCGCGCTCTCGCGCACCCTGGACGAGCAGTTCAGCGTGGACCTGACGATGGACGGCGCGGGCGCGGCGTTGAGCCAATCGCACCTGGACCTGCTGCACGATCATCCGCAGATCAGCCAGGTTGCCGTCCTGGATGCCGTCCCCGCCCGGCTGGAGTTGGCGAACGGCGAACGCTTCGACATACAGTCCGCCACCATTCCGGACGGCTCGGTAGACCAAGTGGTGCGCGATGCGGCGCTCGATGATCAAATCGCTGCCGGGACGGTCGTGCTGCCGAAGGTCTACCAGCAGTGGTTCGGCGTGCAGGACGGACAGGAGGTCGCACTCGTCGGCGCGGACGGCAGGCACAACGGACTACGGGTGCAACTGTCCGGCATCGACGGCGTGGCGCTGGTGGCACCGGAGGTCCTCACCGGGCTCGATTCCTCCCCCGAGCCCTCGATTGCCTGGGCGCAGATGGCCGACGGCGCCGATGAACTTGACCTGCTCCGCGACCTGCAGGGGGCACTGGCCGATGATCCGGGCGCCGGGGAGCCGCTGCTGGGCGGAAGCGGTGTGGAGCGCGCCGCGTATGAGCAGGTCATCGACACGTTGCTGCTCATCGTGATCGCCTTGCTCGCGGTGTCAGTTGTCATCGCACTGGTCGGGGTGGCCAATACGTTGTCGTTGTCGGTGCTCGAACGACGGCGGGAGTCGGCGATGCTTCGTGCGCTCGGGCTCACCCGCGGGCAGTTGCGCGCCACCCTGGCGATCGAGGCGGTGCTCATCTCCGGTGCCGGCGCGGTGATCGGGGTGGTCATCGGCCTGGTGCTCGGCTGGGCAGGGTCCGCGGTGTTGCTCTCGGGCATCGGAGAGGTGCCGCTGGTGGTGCCGTGGCGCGAAGTTGGGCTGGTGCTGGCGGTGGCGATAGTCGCCGGACTGCTCGCCTCGGTGTTACCGGCCCGCTCGGCGGTACGCACCTCCCCGGTGGAGGCACTGGCCGGCCCCTGACCCGGGGGTTCTGGGCAGGCCCTGCTCGGGGGTGCCGCTGGCGCCGATGGACCCATGGCCGGGGCCGAGTCCGCCAGCAATGGCCCCGTCCACAGCCGCGGGCTTCGTCCCCAACACCCATCGCCACCCTGTCCGCCGTTACCCCGCACCGGCCAGGGTGGCGATGATGTCTGCCGCAACCGCTCCCAGCGATGAACCCGCCGTGTCGGGTGGTGATGCATCACATACCGCATGGTCGCCTGCCACCGATGGGCCCGCTGCCGACGGACCTGCCGCCGATGGGCCCGCTTTCGGCCGGGGCCCTGTCGGCGCCGCACATCTGGCCCGCGGAGCACTGCACACCGGTGCACACCTCGCAGTCGTGACCGGCCCCGACACCGGGTGGGTGATCGGACTGGCGGGGCGTGGGGTGGTGCTCGGGCGAGGCATGGGTGCGGATCTGCGTCTGCAGGACCCGTCTATCTCTCGGCATCACCTACGGGTGCGCACGCGGGGTGTGCGGATCCAGGCCAGAGATTTGAACAGCGTCAACGGTACGCGGTGGCGCCGCGCCCGTCCTCATCCGGGCCGGCCCCGGTCCGCTCCGGCCGGTGCGGGCCGTTTTGGTGCGGCCAGGTTCCGCGCTACGCAAGCCGGTGGTGCCGCAGGTGCGTTCCCCGCCCGTTGGCGCCGGCGCACCCGGCGTCTAGGTGACCGCTGGCAACAGGTGTGGCCCGGCGATCTGCTCCACTTGGGCGGCAGCACCGTGCAGATCCGGCGGCATCCGTCGCTGCACACGCCAACAGCCGCGGCGCCGGAGCGCTCACATTCCGACGGCGGTGTGCTGCCGCGGCTCATCCTGCCGCTGCTGATGACCGCGGGGATGATCCCCATGCTCGCAACCTCACAGGCCGGCGCGTGGCGGACCGCCACGTTGGTGCTGATGCCGCTCGGGTTACTGGTGGCAGTGCTGTGGCCGGTACTCAGTGAGCGACGACGAAGACGCATGCAGGCTCAGCACTCACCCGGTCCCGGGAGCGACGACCGGAGCACAACCCCGCGCGACCATGCCCACCGCAGCGACCCGGCGTGGTTGCTCCTGTCCGCACAGTCCGCCGGTCCAGGCCTTCCTGCCTCGGGCCACAGCAACGCCGGCACCATCAGCGGCGCCGCCCGCAACGACCCCGTTGCGCCCTCTGCTCCTACCGCGCGCCACGTCGCGGTGAGCCAGGAGCGGTGGGAACTCGGCGCCGCGGACCAGCACTCACCACCGCACATCTGGTCACCCGGGGCTTGGCAGGGTTCGCGTACGGTGCCCGTACCGGACCCGGGGGCAGGGCTGGCGCTACTGGGCGAACCTGCCGCCGTGGACGGGCTCGCGCGGTACCTGGTGTGCCAACACCTTGTCCGCCATCCCGCGGCGGCGGTGCGAGCGCCGGAAGATTGGACCTGGGTTCCTCCCTTCGCGGATCGCAACGAAGCCGGCAGCGACAGCGTTGCGGATGCCGGAAGCGGCCACCACGCTTTGCACGTGTGCGATGCGCGCTCGCCGGGTCCGGCCGCTCCTAGGGTGCCTGAGCACCGCCGGAGCCACCCGGGGAACGCCGAGGGCGGTACGCGAACGTGTGGCCCCCATCTGCCCCCGCACGGCTGGACGGACTTCCATGGGGGGCCCCTCCCCGAGCACCTGAATCCTGACCCGACGGCAATTCATGTAGTTCTTGCCCGTCATCTTGGCCAGGTGCCACCGTGGTGTAGCCGCATCGTTGAGGTCCGGACCAATCATGACCGGCTGGTTTCCACCGAGTGGGCACAGGCACTGGTCAGGGCACGTGCCCACATCGGCCGCGCGTCCCGGGTCGTCCCCGGGGAGGTGTCCATAACCGACTTACTCGGCCCCACCGGCCCGGACGCGGTGCTCAATTCCTGGCGGGCCGCCGACGGCGCATTGGCTGCTGACATCGGGGTCGATAGCCAGGGACCGGTTCGTTTGGACCTGGTTCGAGACGGCCCGCACGCCGTCGTCGCCGGCACCACCGGGTCGGGCAAATCAGAACTCCTGCTCGCCTGGGTAATGGCCCTGGCGTGCCGTTACCCCCTGGGAGACTTGGCGTTCCTCCTTGTGGATTACAAGGGCGGAGCGACATTCGGCCCCATCAGTTCCCTCCCGCAGGTTCTGGGCCTGCTCACCGATCTGGACGGCGCCGCGACCTCCCGAGCGCTGGCAAGTCTGCGTGCGGAACTCCAGCGGCGAGAGCGCCTCCTGGCCCGCGTGGGCGCCGCGAACCTGGAGGAGTACCGCACCCGCACCGCTGACATCCGCTCGGCGGACTATGACTCGCTGCCCAGGCTGATGGTGATCGTGGACGAGTTCCGGGCCATGTCCGACGAACACCCGGAGCATCTCGACAACCTGGTGCGGCTGGCAGCCCAGGGCCGGTCATTGGGTATCCACCTGGTGCTGGCTACTCAACGACCTGCGGGCGCCATCAACGCCGATATGCGAGCCAACCTCACCGCTCGGGTGTGCCTCCGGGTGCTGGAGGACGCCGACTCCCTCGACACCATCGGCACACCCGCTGCCGCGCACCTGCCGGCGCGCCCCGGCCGGGCGATCCTGCGCACCCAGCAGACCACTACATTCCAAGCCGCCTGGTGCGGCACCACTGACTCGCTGCGTGTCCTTGCTGGCCATGTCACCGAGGCCGGCGCCCGCCTGATCGCCGCTGAACCGTGGCGTGCGGACCTACCCACCCCATGGGCGCCGCCCCTTCCCGAAACGATCGGGCTCGACGATCTGCAAGACCTCCGGGGCGAGAACGAGCACCGCCCAACGTCCGGCGTCAACGCGCGTAAGAACCCGGGGGCCGAAACCTCCCGCACTGACGACCTCAAGCCGCCGGCTACCGGAGGTCCAACTCACCAGGCTCCCTCGGACGATTCGGCCAACACCGCCCTGCCCTGGCTACGCACCGACCTACCCTCCCAACAGCGCCTCGGGGTCGGCACGGTGACGTTACCGACCCGCGTACTGATCAGCGGGCCGCCGCGCAGCGGTCGCAGTACCGCCGCGGCCGCCCTGGCTGAAGCAGCCCTGCGGCAAGGGGTGCCCGTGCACACGCTCGCCGGCAGCCAGTTGGCACCGGCCGATGCCCCTGCCGTGGGCACCTGCTGCCCGGTCACCGACCCGCGGCGCGCCCACCGACTACTGACCATGTTGGCCACCACTCGCGCAGCTGCGGTGCTGATCATCGACGACGTGGAGTCCTGGGCGGACGCACTGGAGGAAAATGCGGGGCCAGGTGGCGGGCTCGATCTCATCGCGGCGTTGCTGCGCCAGTCGCGCCGGCTCGGACTGTCGATGGTGATCACCGCCACCACACCGGCCCATCGTTGGGCAGGGGCGGTGGATCAACACCTCGTGCTGGCCCCGCGTGACCCGGCTGAGGCGGTGCTATCCGGTGTCCCCAAGGAGTTGGCCGGCACCGGGTGGCCACCTGGACGCGGGGTGTTACTTGGTTCCCAAAATCCTGTCCTATGTCAGGTCGCGATCCCTACGACCCAAGTCGATGCGCGGATGTGGCCGGAACATGGCGCGCCGCCACTTCGGCTCAGGCCGCTTCCCGATGGGGTGGCCTTGGCACCAGATCGCATCCCCGGGCTCCACCGACTCTGGCTCGGAGTGGGTGGCGACGACGCGCAGTGGGTGAGCGCCCCGTTGCCACCTGGGGGCACATGGTTGATCGCCGGCACCCCCGGCACCGGGCGGTCTACCGCGTTGGCCATGCTCCAGAGGCAGGCTCGTGCGCAGAATCGCGCCGATGTGCACTTCATCGATGATGCCGACCGGCTCGGCACCGCGGAACTGGCGCGCCTGGAATCCAACCTGCAAGACCCGGAGGCGTCCGTCATCGCTACCGCGCACCCGGAGCGCTTGCTGAACGCGTACCACGAACTTGGCGCCCGACTGCGAGAGGCGGACACTCTCGTAGCGCTCAGTCCGGTGAGTCCGCACCTGGCCGGCACTGACATCCGAACTGAACTCGACGTCGGGACACCCGGGCGCGGCGTGCTGGTGCACGGTGGCAAGGTGTTGCCGCTTCAAGTCGCCCGCCTGCCCGGCTAAGTTCGCGCGCCTACCCGGTTAGCCCCAACAACCACCCAGCCCCGATTAGGCCCGCCGACTAACCGCCGTGCCGCGCCTACGCACCGAAAACGTGCCCCGTGCTGGTATGCAACCACTACGGCGAAGCGCTCGCCTACAGCACCGCATCCGGACGGCCACGGCGCTCGGTGGCGCGTCGGGAGGCCGGAGCAAGCACGCCGACGAGCACGACCAGGGCACTCAGAGCCGGCAACACGGTGGCCCACCAGGCATCAGCACCAAATCCGCTGACCCCGATTGCGACCAGCAACAACTGCCAGGTCACCACCGGGCCCCGGCCCCATCGACGGCCTTGCCACAGGGCCCAACCAGCAGCCCCGATCAACGCTGCCAACCCGAGCAGGACCACCGCGAGCGTGACGATCGTGATCTGCCCCGCGGCTGGGATTCCCACCAGTCCGCCAAGGCCGGCGAGAGCCAGCACAACAAGTCCCAGCGCTTGCATCGCCACCAGCACCAGAGCAAGCACGAGCAAGCCCGGCCTACCGCCGCTGTGGGTTGGGCGCGCCTCGCCCTTCGGGCCGGGATCAGGCCCGTCCGCACCCGGAGCAACGGGCCGTTGATCGTCATCCGACATGCCACCACCCTATGGGGTGAGAAATGCTCACCGACCCTCGCAACACCTCTGCCCAGAGCCGATATCGACTCGAAGAACAAGGGTCCATGTGAGCGATCTCTCATGTGATCAAAGCGGAAAAATTGCGCCAACCTCTTGTGAAATAGCGCTTCCCGTGTGAACCTAATAGAGGATTTTTTCGAGTGCGACCAGCACGTATCCGCACACCCGATCTGAGGTTTCGACACGCAGCCTCCGGCTGTGTACGTGCCGGTCCCATGCTTACAAGGAGAGCGCAACAGATGGATTGGCGTAACCAGGCTGCCTGTCTGACCGAGGACCCTGAACTTTTCTTCCCGATCGGGAACACTGGGCCGGCTCTCGTACAGATAGAGGAGGCTAAGGCCGTCTGCCGCCGCTGCGACGTCGTCGAGACGTGCTTGAAGTGGGCGATGGAGTCCGGCCAGGACGCCGGCGTGTGGGGCGGGATGTCCGAGGACGAACGGCGCGCGCTGAAGCGCCGTACCGCTCGCGCCCGTCGCGCCAGCTGACTCACGCCTTTACTGCACTGCGGCGGCCGGTCCCTCAAGGGGCCGGCCGCCGTTGTCGTTGTGATCACGCCCCACTGACCAGGCCCTTCACAAATTCCGCACATTGTCGATGCCGCCGCACGCGTTGTCGAAGTGAGCGTACGCGTTGTCGAAGTCGACGCGCCGTTGTCGATGGGCTCGCGCCAGAAATCAAATTCCCAACTGGTGTTGGATACTCACACCATTTCCCGAACCTCGGCCAGCGTGGCCTCGAGGGTGACTTCGGTGCCGCCTCCAGGTATCGGGCGCCAATAGATGGTTCCATCCAACTCCGTGGCCACCAAGGTTCGCACGATCTGGGTGCCCAAACCGTCCTCAGCGGCCTTGGTGTCCATCCCTACGCCATCGTCGGCCACTCGCACCCGCAGTTTGTTCCCATCGCGTTGGGTGTCAATACGGACCGTGCCGCCCCGACCCGCGAGCCCGTGCTCCACCGCGTTGGTGACCAACTCCGTGAGCACAACGGCCAGGGCACTGGCGTCCGTGGCGGGGATGCGGCCGAACTTCCCGGTCCGCTCGGTGACGACGCCGGCTTCGCCGGAGGCCACGTCGGCGGCCATCCGGAGCGTGCGGCCGAACACCTCGTCGAAGTCCACCACCTCGTCGATGGTCTGGGACAACGCCTCGTGGACCGTGGCGATCGTGGCAACACGCCGCATGGCCTCCTCCAGTGCGGTGCGCGCTTCGGCGGAGCCGGTTCTGCGTGCTTGCAAACGCAAAAGCGCGGCAACGGTTTGGAGGTTGTTTTTCACGCGGTGATGGATTTCGCGAATTGTGGCGTCCTTCGTCAAGAGTTCACGTTCTTGACGACGCAATTCGGAGACATCGCGAATTAGCAGAACCGCGCCCGTTCTTTTTCCGTGTTCCGTTATCGGCAATGCGCGCAATGAAAGAGATACACCGCGCGCCTCCACCTCGGTTCGCCATGCGGCCCGGCCCATCACCACCAGCGGCAAGGACTCATCGACCGGTGAGGAGTCCTCGATCAGCGGGGTGATTACCTCGGCCAGCGAGACGCCAACGATCTCATCGGTGACACCCAGCCGGTGCAGTGCGCTCACGGCATTCGGGCTGGCATAGATCGTTTCACCCTCGGCGTTGAGCCGAACCAGGCCGTCACCCACGCGCGGGGCGCCCCGCCGTGGCCCCGCCGCAGCGTGGGCGAGGGGGAACTCCCCGCGGGCAATCATCGCGCACAGCTCGTCCGCGGACTCCACATAGTTCAGTTCCAAGCGGGATGGAGTGCGGTTGCCGCCCAGGTAGGTCTGCCGCGCCACCACCGCGAGCGTGCGCCCGCCACGAACCACCGGGATCGCCTCCTCGCGGATCGCGTAGGAGCCTTCCCAGCGCGCCTCCCGCAACCGGGTCTGGGTCCTGCTTTGCGCGGCCGCGAGCAGAGTGTTGCGCAATCCGGGCGGGGCGGACTGTCCCACCACGTCGTCGTGATACACGGTCGCACCGGTGGAAGGACGCGCGTGGGCGACAGCCACCAGGTCTCCGTCCGTGGTGGGCAGCCACAGCACCAGGTCGGCGAAGGCCAGGTCAGAGATCACCTGCCAGTCCGCAACCAGCAGATGGAGCCATTCGGCGTCCTCGGGACTCAGGTCGCTCTTCCGGGCGATCAATGCGCTCATTGTGGACACACCTCTAGGGTACGTGTCACCAGGGGCCCCTTCAGCGCCCGGGCGGCGGAAGACAGGGCGCCCGCCTGCCCACCACCGAACCCCGGTTCCGCGATGTCGGGCCCGGCACGAGGTCGGCGCCCGGCAGAAGGTGTGACCGCCGTCCCAACCCGGAACTAGAGCCACAGGTATCGTTGCTCATCATGCGCTTCGAGGTCACCCACGCCTATCCCGCCGCCCCTGCCCGTGTCGGACGGATGCTGGGAGATGAGAACTATCTGCGCACAAGCGCCCGGGCCTCGGGGTCGGTAGCTGCCAGACACGAGGTGGCCCATTCGGAGGACGGCTCATTCATCGTCACCGGGACTCGGCGATTGCCCACCGACACCATCCCACCCTCCATGCGCTCCCTGGTTGGCTCCACCATCGAATTGAAGATGGTCCAGGCATGGAGCGGTCCGGATGAACACGATCATCGCACCGCGACAATGAGCATCGATATCACCGGTACGCCTGCCCGGTGCACGGCACGAAGCCGCCTCACCGGTACGGCCGACTCCGCTGAAGTTGTCCACTTCGGCGACGTCGAGGTCCCGATCCCGCTGGTTGGCCCCGCGGTGGAGCAGGCTGTCATCGATGCGGTCCGCAAGGCGCTTGACGCCGAACACGGCGCGGCACTGGAGCATCTGCACGGTATTGGATCCACGTCGTGACATCCCAGGCGGCACGGACTCACCCCGCACGAACTCAGTTGGAAGAACTCACCAGGCGCAGCAGTGCAGGCACCGTGCCGCCGCTGGAGGGCCCGCACCGCTTCGATCCGGACGCCGCTCGCGACTACCGGCCGGCGGCGGTGCTGGCACTGTTCGCGCCCACACTGAGCGATTCGACGCAGGCAGCCGACCCGGGAGTGGATGTGTTCCTGGTGCAGCGCTCACGGCACCTGCGCCACCATCCTGGCCAGATCTCCCTGCCCGGTGGCGGCCTGGAACCGCGTGAGACGCCCACCGAGGCCGCGGTGCGCGAAACCCACGAAGAGATCGGCCTGCCACCGGAGAAGGTGGAGGTACTGGGCCAACTGCCCCCAGTCTTGGTGCCGGTGAGCAGATTCGTGGTGCACCCGGTGCTGGGGTGGACGCACGCGTCGGGGTTCGAGCGGGCGCAGGCCGGAGAGGTGCTGCATTGTCTACGCGTTGCTGTCGGTGACCTGCTGGACCCCGCCGCACGGCGGGCGGTGCGGATCGCCGAATACCCACACTCGCAGGGATCATGTGGGTTCCAGTTGCCCGTGGGCTGGGTCTGGGGGTTCACCGGAAACCTCCTCGACCACCTGTTCACGCACCTGGGATGGGACCGGCCGTGGGACACCTCCGCCACCTACCTGATGCCGATGGCTGAGGCGCTTGGTCGCGGGGTGAGCCCGCTGCCCACCGAGGAGGAGCCGCCCACCCAAGTGTCATTGCCGACCGACGAGACGCCGCCACCGCCCGCCGAAGTGCCACAGCCGACCGACGAGGCACCGCCAGCATCATCTGAGGCCCCGCCAGCGTCGTCTTAAGCACCGCACGCCGCCGAGGAGGTACCGCCGGCCCAACGAGCGACAACCCCGAGCGACGCACTGCGAGCGCAGGCGCGGCGAGCATGCCACCATCGACCTATGAGAACCTCCTCGTCGGCTCTATGGGCAGAGCGCACTGGCCCTCGCACCTACACCGGTCGCAGTTCCAGCGGCGCAGAAGTAAAGATCGGCCCGCACGGCACCGAAGGCACCTTCAGCCCCTCAGACCTCTTCGCACTCGGCCTAGCAGCATGCAACTTGATGAGCGCGGACTCCGTGCTCGCTCGCCGGCTCGGCGACGATTTCGACGCCACCGTCGGGGTGCAAACCCGTTTGGTGGCTGGGCAGAACCGTTACAGCCGGGCAGACACGGAAATCGTGGTGGATCTGGAGAACCTTTCCGAGGCGGAGCAGGAGCAGTTGATCGAGTTGGTGCACCGGGCGGTGGAGAAGGGCTGCACCGTGGGCCGCACCATCGACCAGGGCATGCAGCAAGAGTTGCACGTGACCTCGGAGGGTTGAGCGCGATGCCCCGTGGTCTGGACGCGGTACTGGATTCGGCGGTGACCATCCCATCCGTTCAGGTCCACCGCTACGTCGATCGGGTACGGGCCAAACATCCGGACGCTGCGCCCGCGGAGATCATTCGACTACTTCAGCGGCACTACCTGCGAGCGGTCAGCGGCTCGGGCGGCGCAGTAGGAGCAGCGGCGGCCGTGCCGGCATTGGGCACCGGCGTGGCGCTAGCCCTCACCTCGGGGCAGGTCGCGACGTTCGTGGCGGCCTCCGGTGCGTTGGCGATGGCTGTGGCGGATGTTCATGGGATTCCGGTGAACGACGTTCCCCGGCGACGCGCCGTGCTGCTCACCGCCCTCCTCGGTCCGAAGGGGCCGCGGCTACTGGAGGAGCAGATCGGCATGTCCGGCCTGTTGTGGGGACGAACGCTGATGACGCGGGTGCCGTTGGGCACGGTCAAGGCGGTGAACCGCACCCTGCGCAAGCGGGTGGTTGCCGCGAGTTCGGCGAAAGCAAGTTCCCTCATGGTCGGTCGGTTGCTGCCGTTCGGTGTCGGTGCGGTAGTCGGGTACAGCGGGGGCCGAGTGATGGGCCGCACGGTCGTGCACAGCCTCAGCAACGCGTTCGGCCCGCCCCCAGAAGGGTTCAGCCGCCGGATCGGCACGCTGCATCCCCCGACGGCGGTCGAGATGCCGCAGGAAGATGGGCCGGATTCGCAGCCCATCGACCCGCCGCCAACGGGCGGCCCGCCGGCGTAGGTGACCCGCCTCCGAAGCCGGGCCCGCGGCATAGCCTCCATAACCGAGGCTTCCGGCATAAGTGATCCGGGGGCAGGAGCTCGCCCCTCCGAACAGGGCGAACCGCCGACATCAGGGAGTCTCAAACGTCCGCGGCACCCTACGATGACCTCATGGCGGACAGACAGTATGAGGACCTACTCGATCTGGTGCTGACGTCGGGCGCGGTGAAGGACGATCGGACCGGCACCGGCACGCTCTCGCGGTTCGGTCACCAGTTGCGTTACGACCTGTCCGCCGGATTCCCGTTGATCACCACCAAGCGGGTGCACATGAAGTCGATCGTGCACGAGTTGTTGTGGTTCCTGGCCGGGGACTCCAATATCGGCTACTTGCGGGACAACGGGGTACGCATCTGGGATGAATGGGCCGACGACGACGGCGAGCTCGGCCCGGTCTACGGCGTGCAGTGGCGTTCCTGGCCGACGCCGGACGGCGGGCACGTCGATCAGATCGCTCGCGTGCTGCAGCAGTTGCGCTCCGAGCCGGACTCTCGGCGGATCATCGTCTCGGCGTGGAACGTCGCCGATCTGGATGCGATGGCGCTCGCGCCGTGCCACGCGCTGTTCCAGTTTTATGTGGCCGAGGGGAAACTGTCCTGCCAGTTGTACCAGCGCAGCGCCGACCTGTTCCTCGGTGTGCCGTTTAACCTCGCCTCCTACTCGCTGTTGACCCACATGGTGGCCCAGCAAGTGGGTCTGGGCGTCGGTGACTTCATCTGGACCGGTGGCGACTGCCACATCTACTCCAACCACGTCGACCAGGTGCGCGAACAGTTGACCCGTGAGCCGTACGAGTTCCCGCAGTTGGAACTTCGCCGCGCGCCAGACCTTTTCTCCTACACCTTCGATGACATCGAGATACTCGGGTACCAGCACCACCCTGGTATCAAAGCCCCCATCGCGGTCTGATCGGCAGGGAGTATCACACCAGTGCTGGGGATGATCTGGGCGCAGGCGAAGGGCGGGGTGATCGGACGCGACAACGATCTGCCGTGGCACCTTCCGGAGGACCTGGCACATTTCCGGCAGACCACGCGCGGCCATCCGGTGATCATGGGCCGCAAGCAGTGGGAGTCACTACCCGAACGCTTCC
>Ga0209487_1003341_pt1 | contig 12624 bp, 9 predicted proteins | sample Poulit2012_FD_187524 | JGI IMG/M metagenome (GOLD analysis project Ga0209487, IMG submission 187524) | Agricultural soil microbial communities from Georgia to study Nitrogen management - Poultry litter 2012 (SPAdes) (version 2) | ecosystem: Environmental > Terrestrial > Soil > Agricultural land... | reverse complement strand
GCTGGACGCTACGGATCCAGAACGCCGGCGACCGTCGCATCTTCGCTGACGAGATCGGGTTCATCGACCCGGCAAACGCGGACCAGCTCGAGGCTGGCTTCGACAACCCCGGCCTGGGCGCCAGCGAAGTCAAGCGGCTCGAGATCGCTCGCATCGAGGAACGTGGCGCCATGGAGGTCTACGACATCCAGACCGAGTCGGGCGAATACCTTTCCGACAACCTCCGAGTCCACAACTGTTTCATCCTCTCCGTCGACGATTCGATGGAGTCCATCCTGAACTGGTACCGCGAAGAGGGCATGATCTTCAAGGGTGGCTCCGGGGCGGGGTTGAACCTGTCTCGCATCCGTAGCTCGAAGGAGTTGCTGCGATCCTCCGGCGGCACGGCCTCGGGCCCCGTCAGCTTCATGCGCGGCGCCGATGCCTCGGCAGGCACCATCAAATCCGGTGGGGCGACGCGCCGCGCGGCGAAGATGGTGGTCCTCGACGTCGACCACCCCGACATCGAGGAGTTCGTCGAGACCAAGGCACGCGAGGAGGAGAAGATCCGGGTGCTGCGCGATGCCGGGTTCGACATGGACCTCGGTGGTACAGACAGCACCAGCGTGCAGTACCAGAACGCGAACAACTCCGTGCGGGTCAGCGACGGGTTCATGCGGGCGGTGGAGGACCAGACGGAGTTCGGTCTGCGCAGCCGGCTGGACAACCAGGTCGTCGACACCGTCTGGGCACCGAAGTTGTTCACGACGATCGCCGAGGCCGCCTGGGCGTGCGCCGATCCAGGACTGCAGTACGACGACACCATCAACGACTGGCACACCACGCCGGAGTCCGGACGCATCACCGCGTCCAACCCGTGCAGCGAGTACATGCACCTGGACAACTCCAGTTGCAACCTGGCCAGCCTGAACCTGATGTCCTTCCTCACCGAGGACGGTTTCGACAGCGAGACCTTCGCCAAGGCGGTCGAGATCGTCATCACGGCTATGGACATCTCCATCTGCTTCGCCGACTTCCCCACCGAGGCGATCGGGGAGACCACACGGGACTTCCGCCAACTCGGTATCGGATACGCCAACCTCGGCGCGCTGCTGATGGCGCAAGGGCTGGCCTACGACTCGGACGGCGGCAGGTCGCTGGCCGCGTCCATCACGAGCCTGATGACCGGCACGGCCTACAAGCGCTCGGCCGAGCTCGCCGGCGCGGTGGGCACCTATGCCGGCTACGCGCGCAACGCCGAGGCGCACACCCGGGTGATGCGCAAGCACGCCGCGGCCAACGATGAGATCCGTACGGTCCACGAGACCGACACGCAGGTGCAGCGTGCGGCCGCGCAGGCGTGGTCCGACGTGCTGAGCGTCGGCGCGACCAACGGATGGCGTAACGCGCAGGCATCGGTTCTCGCGCCGACCGGCACCATCGGTTTCATGCTGGACTGTGACACCACCGGGATCGAACCAGACTTCAGCCTGGTCAAGTTCAAGAAGCTGGTCGGTGGCGGATCCATGCAGATCGTCAACCAGGCGATTCCGCGCGCACTCGAGCGGCTCGGCTATGCCGCCGAGACGGCAGAGGCGATTGTGGAGTACATCGCCGAGAACGGACACGTGATCGACGCGCCGGGACTCAAACCGGAGCACTACGAGGTGTTCGACTGCGCGATCGGTGCCCGCGCGATCAAGCCGATGGGCCACGTCCGGATGATGGCCGCGGCGCAGCCGTTCCTGTCCGGCGCGATCTCCAAGACCGTGAACCTGCCGGAGTCGGCGACCGTCGAGGACATCGCCGACGTCTACTTCCAGGGATGGAAGCTGGGCCTGAAAGCACTGGCCGTCTACCGGGACAACTGCAAGGTCGGCCAGCCACTCGGGGACGGTAAGGGCGAGAAGGCCGCTGCCTCCGACGAGTCGGCGGTGGAAAAGGTGGTCGAGTATCGCCCCACCCGGGCTCGGTTGCCGAAGTCGCGGCCCAGTGTGACGACCTCGTTCACCGTGGGCGGCGCCGAGGGCTATATGACGGCCGGCTCCTACCCGGACAACGGCCTGGGTGAGGTGTTCCTCAAGCTCGGTAAGCAGGGCTCGACGCTGGCCGGGATGATGGATGCGTTCTCGATCGCGATCTCCATCGCACTGCAGTACGGCGTCCCGCTGGAGACCTACGTGCAGAAGTTCACCAACATGCGGTTCGAGCCGGCGGGTATGACCGACGACCCCGATGTGCGGATGTCGCAGTCGATCATGGACTACGTCTTCCGCCGGCTGGCGCTGGATCATCTGCCCTTCGAGACCCGGTCTGCACTCGGCATCCACACCGCGGCCGAACGCGCCCGGGAGTTGGAGACCGGGTCGTACACCGAGTCGACGCAGGCCGCACCGGCCGAGGGCTCACCCGACCCGTCGCTCGGACAGTCGGGCGAACACGGTGACAGTTCGACGGAGCCCCAGACCGCTCCGCCGGAGCCCCTCACTGCGGCCCGCACCGCTCCGGCGGACGTGCACTCGTCCACCGAGTTGATGGAACAGATCCAAGGCCGCGAGTCCGACGCTCCGATCTGCATGACCTGCGGGACCAAGATGCGCCCGGCCGGTTCGTGCCACGTCTGCGAGGGTTGCGGCTCCACCAGCGGCTGCAGTTGAGGCCGAGTAACCCGGAGTAACCGGAACCCGAGTCGGGCCATCTCCGGACCGTGACCTCAGCCCGGCCCCTCGCGCGAGGGGCCGGGCTGCGTGCCGCCTTGAGGCATCATGGCCAGGTGCCCACGCGAGCCACTGATCCAGCCCGCCTGGTGGCTCGGGATCTGCCCACCTTGAAGAGCGTGCTGTTCGTTCTCGGCGCGGCCGTCTTCACGGTGATCAGTACGGTGATGCTGATCGGCGGCGTCACCACGGATCCACCGAACTGGCTCGGCGCGGTGATCGGCGTGCTCGGCCTGCTGCTGTTCGGCCTGGGTGGAGTGGTCTACCTGGTCCGGATGCTCGGCGGCCGCCCGATGCTCGTTCTCGACGAGCGGGGCGCGCACATCTATCCGCCATGGCCGCGTTCGGCGAGCAACGGTGTCGCATTGGCGTGGGGTGATCTTTCCGCCGTAGTGGCATGGACGCAGCGTGTCAGCCGCGGCGCCCGGGTGCACCACCTGTCGTTCGTGCCGTACGACACGGATACAGCCGGTCTCGGCGAGTACCTCGGCCAGGCGCTGAGCGGTCGTGGCGGTGGGTACCTGCGCTACGCCGTGCAGATCACGCCGGGGTTCAGCGTCAGTCTGGACGAGGTGGCCAGCGTTGTCGCCGTTCATCGACCGGACGTGGCGGTGACCGATCAGCGCGACTGAGCTGCGCGATCTATACCACGTCCGCATCGCGCCGGGACCGGTATCCAGAGACCAAGTCCCGGACCTCTGCTGCGGGAAGGTACGCGGTCTGTCGTGTATCGCCGGTCAGGCGCTGCCGTATGCCCTCCACGGACTGGCCCGGGATCCGGTCGGGACTCGCGAGGAGCACAACGTTACCCCGGCGACGGCTACGCAGCTGGGCCGTGCGCGCGATGATCGCCGCGTCACCGAACACCTCGAGAGCGGCCGCGGCGTCGTACCTTGACTCGTGCGACGAGGCATTGTCAGCCGTATTGGCCACGTGCACACCCGTTGGCCGCAGCACGCGCGCGACCTCCTGGTAGTACTCCACGGTGCCCAGGTGAGCCGGAACCCGGTCGCCGAGAAAAGCATCGCGGACGACGATGTCGCACGAGGCATCGGGTAGGCCTTCCACTCCCGCCCGGCCGTCGGCACGACGCAGGTGCGTTCCCGGTAGCTCGTCCAGCCTGAACGCCTGCTCAGCCATCTCCACCAGGGTGGCGTCGACCTCGAGAACAACTTGGCGCGATCCCGGCCGGCAATGCGCGATGTAACGCGCAATGGTCCCTCCAGCGCCACCCAGATGAGCCACATGTACCGGCTCACCCGGGTTGCCCCAGTGGTCGATCACGGCGGCCATCCACCGGGTGCACTCGAACCGCAACACCGTCGGGTCGTTGGTGGCGACATACGAGTGGGGTACGCCATCGATCAGGACGGTCCAGCCATCCGTTCGGGATGGGTCGGCCAGCAGTTGCGTTCCACTGGCAACGGTCGCGGCGGTCATCTCCCATGATCGCGGACCAGACCGCGTGGGTTCGTGCTGGCGTGGCTCACTCACGTGCCGATCGTGCCAGGTACATTCGGCGCATGTCGGAGCACCTTCGCAACCAGCGCGACCGTCCGGCCATCGACCCGTTCATGGCCTCGAGCGAGCGGTACCGGGCCATGTCATACCGGCGCTGTGGCGCCAGCGGGTTGAAGCTTCCCGCGATCTCACTCGGGCTGTGGCACAACTTCGGTGACGATGTCGCCCTGCAGACGCAGCGCGACATCGTTCGCCGCGCCTTCGACCTGGGGATCACCCACCTCGACCTGGCCAACAACTACGGGCCGCCGCCGGGCGCGGCAGAGCTCAACTTCGGGCGCATTCTGCGAGAAGACCTGGCGGCCTACCGGGACGAACTGGTCATCTCCACCAAGGCCGGCTACGACATGTGGTCCGGCCCGTACGGCGAGTGGGGCTCGCGGAAGTACCTCCTGGCCAGCCTGGACCAGTCGCTGAGCCGCATGGGATTGGACTACGTCGACATCTTCTACTCCCACCGGTACGACCCGGACACCCCGCTGGAGGAGACGATGGGCGCCCTCGACGCAGCGGTCCGTTCCGGTCGGGCGCTCTATGCCGGGATCTCGTCGTACTCTGCACAGCGCACCGCAGAGGCGACACAGATCATGGCCGAGCTCGGCACACCGCTGCTCATCCACCAACCGTCGTACTCGATGCTCAACCGCTGGGTCGAGCACGGAGAGCCCAGCCTGCTCGACACCCTGGAGCAGTTCGGCCTGGGTGCTATCGCCTTCTCCCCGCTGGCCCAGGGCATGCTGACCGACAAGTACCTCGACGGGGTCCCTACGGGTTCGCGGGCGACCCAAGGCAAGTCGCTCGATCCTGCCATGCTGGACGACACCGTCCTCGCGCACCTGCGGGCCCTGAACGAGATGGCTGCCGAACGAGGCCAGTCGCTTGCCCAACTCGCGCTTGCGTGGGCATTGCGCGACCCCCGCATCACCTCGGTACTGGTCGGCGCCAGCAGCGTGCGGCAACTGGAGAACAGCGTTGCGGCGCTGGAGCAGCCGGCGTTCACCGACGAGGAGCTGCGGCGTATCGAAGAGCACGCGGTCGATTCCGGCATCAACCTCTGGGCGGCGTCCAGCAATGCCTGACGACGAGATCTGGGACGCGGTGCTAGCCGTGCTGCATGGCGCACGCGAGGGTCGAGATGGCCACGAGGGGGGTGTCGTGCTGCGGGAGCTGGACGTCGTCGATGTGGGTGGGGGCAGCGGAACTGCGGCGGTCCCGGCCGCACAGTCCGGTCACAGCGTGACGGTGGTCGATCCCAGTCCGAACGCGCTGGCCACGTTGCGCTCCCGCGCCAGTGAGGCCGGTGTCGATGACCGTGTGCGAGGCGTGCAGGGCGATGCTGCCGACGCCGCGGAGCTGCTGGGCCCCGCCTGCGCCGACGTCGTGCTGTGCCACGGTGTCCTCGAGGTCGTGGACGACCCCATCGCCGCAGTGGCCGGGCTGGATCGGGTCGTACGCCCCGACGGGGTGGTCAGCGTGGTCACCGCACAGCGCATCGCGGGCGTTCTTGCCCGGGCACTCCAAGGACATGTGCATGATGCTGAACACATGCTGACCGACCCGCACGGCCGCTGGGGAGCCGGTGACCCCTTTCCACGACGATTCGATGAGGACGGGCTCTACGCACTGCTCACCGAAGCCGGGCTCGAGCCGAGCCAGACCCGTGCCGTGAAGGTCGTCTCGTCGCTGATGGCGCCGCACATCGTCGACGATCACGCCAATGCCGAAACCGTACGCCGCCTCGACAGAGCCCTGGCTGCTCAGCCCAACGTACGGGCACTGGCGGCGACGCTGCACATCATCGCTCGGCCCAGGTGACCTGCGAGCCCACTGGCGGATGCCGGGCGTCGTGAAGGGGCTCGGGTTTGCTCTCGCCAGTGCAGCGCCTAAGATGGGAACTGGCGGTACCTCGCCGAACGTTTCAATAGTGACCTGACCCGGCGCACGAAACAGGAGGGACACGTGCCTCTCTCCGATCACGAACAGCGACTGCTCGAACAGATGGAGCAGGCGCTCTCTGCTGAGGACCCGAAGTTCGCTACGGCCATGCGTGGCTCGGATCTTCGTCGGCGTGCGTATCGACGTGTGGCCTTGGCCGGCGCGGTGTTCCTCCTCGGCATCGTGCTGTTGATGACCGGCGCGGTGGCCCAGATCATCCCACTGGGTGTCGTGGGCTTCGTGATCATGCTGGGAGCCGCCTTCTACGGCGCCACCATGTGGCGACGCGCCCCCGCACCTGGCCAGGCCGTTGCGGATGGCAGCGACGTACCCAGAATCGGTAAGGGCGCACCCAAGCGGCGGGGCGCCTCGAAATCCAACAAACAGGGCAGCTTCACCGAACGCATGGAAGAGCGCTGGCGCCGCCGCCGCGACGACGGCTTCGGCCGCTGAGGCTGCGCCGCACAGGCACCCACCCTTTCGCTCAGGCGAACTCACCGACCGTATCCGAGCCCGGGTTGCGTCGGGCCGTCGAGGCCCAGTCCGGCAGCGCAGACCATGCTGCACTCGGAAACCATCGCGCACGCCAGCGCGTCCCACCATCACTCGCCGTTCGCATCCGTGCGCGCAGTCGCTGCGCTGCGTGGCGCACGTCGGTCACTCCCACCTCTGGTTCCCGAGGGGAGTACCGGGCGCTCTCGACGGCGAGCACCAGTGTGCGGAGCAGGTCCGTCTCCTCCTTCGTCAGGGCGATCCGTTCGCGGATCGCGCGAGCCTGTTCGCGCACCGTGGAAGTCTCTGACCAGGCGACGCCATAGTCACGGCACGACTCACGCAGGTCGGTCCAGCCTGCCTCCGCCGCCTCGCTCGGAGCCTGTCCCGCCGTCGACCACCGACGGCGCACGACCATGGCACCGAGGATTGCCGGTGTGCCGGCCAGCAGCACCACGAGGACCACCGCTGCGACCGTCCACCAGACCCAGGTCGGTAGTCCGGCATCGGCGCCCGCGCTGCTTGCAGCACCGCCGAGCGTCGGGTCGCCCGGATCCATCTGTGGCCCCGCGGGTGCATCGTCCGCAGGGCTGTTGGCCGTCGGTTCGCTGGTCGGCTCGGGATCGTCCGCCGGGGGAACGGTCCAGCCGGGGGCCGCACCGGTACGGATTCCAGGGGTGGGCTCGAACCGGACCCACCCGAGGCCGTCGAAGTAGAGCTCGGGCCATGCGTGGGCGTCATGCGCGCGGACGACGAAACTGCCGTCCACGAGCTCGCCCGGTGTGAACCCGACCGCCACCCGGGACGGAATGTCGAGCGAGCGGGCCATGATTGCCATGGTCGCCGCGAACTGCTCGCAATAGCCCCGACGGTTGTCGAGGAAATCCGCCAGCAGATCGCCGGAGGTGCCCGCAGGGGTCGAGAGGTCGTAGACGAAACCGCCGTCGCTGCGGAAGAAGGCTTGCAGTGCTGCGGCTGCTTCGAAGTCATCACTGGTCTCGGCGGTGATCTCCTCAGCCATCTCCGAGACCACATCTGGCAGGTCGTCGGGAAGCTCGGTCTGTTGGTTGACGGCCTCCGAGCGGCCCGTGCCGGACTCGATCAGATCCTCCGCGGAGGGGCGGACGTCGAGAGCCGTGACACCGTACGTACGGCCCTGCGTGCCCGCGTCCGGCGAGACGATGTCGAGCGTGTCGGTGTCGAAACGCCAGTCACCGTCGATGCTGACGTCGCGGGCTGGGTACGGCACGGGCAGCCAGCGAGACTGATAGTTCTCCCGCACCGACATCTGGTACTCCGCGGTCGGGAACGCGCCCGGGTCGCGCAGCCCCGGCGGATCGGGCATGCCGCTGCCGACCTGCTGCTCGGCGGGAACCCGGCGGTCTGAGGTGCGCCATACCTCACCGTCGAAGGTGTCCAGGGTGACGGTACGAATGTAGCGTCCGCGCTCATCGCTGGCGGAGTAGGACAAGATCTCGACGTTGTCCGGACGAGTCAGGTCCCGCTGCAGATCGACGATCGGGTTGTCCGTCCGGATCGTCTGGCCGTCACCACCCCGCCCGAGGCCGTCCCACCAGCCGGCGCCGATGGTAGGAAAGAGCGCGGGCACCAGCACGGCCAGCGCGAGTGCGCTAACACCCACCCGACGCCCCCCACGCAACATGCTGCCTGTCGAGACCGAATGTGGCATGCCGGACCACGGGCGCCGCGCCGGCTCTGGATGGGTCGCCCACGCGCTGACCCGGCGGCGTGACTCGCTCACCAGCACCAGCAGGAAGCCGATGGCCGGGCTGACGAATATGTACCACGGGAGATCCGGGAGGAGCACGGACGCGGCGACGGAGTACACGGCAAGCAGCGGGATCCCCGCGATGCTGCCCAGATGTGGTGTGTGGGTGGCGAAATCGATCACGACGGTGATCAGACCGGTCCCACCGATGAGAAGCACCGCGACCCCCTGAGCGGGATCCAATGGTGTCACCTCGGTCCGGATGATCTCCGACGCCTGACCGAGCGCAACGGGGATGTCCTGCCACCACGACGGAACCGGGACGAACCGGGCGATGCCACTGCTGGTCGATGCGGTGGCACCGGCCGCCAGGACCACCAGCGCGAGTTGCGCCCCGACGACGAGCCAGCCGCGGGTGTCCATCGAGCGCAGCCAGGCCCCAGTTCCCACCAGCACCAGGCCCAGCAGTGTCGCGGGCCCCAGCCAGGCCCGGTCACTGGTCAGCAGCAGCATCGGTAGAACACCGAGCGCGGTGGCGACCAGTGTGATCACCGAGGAGAAGCCATCGGGGCGGTGCCGCGCACTCATGCCGTGATCCCGCCCACGGCTGGTCCGAAGTCGTTGCCACCCCAATGCGCACCGGCTCTGCTGTCCAGGTTGTGCCACAGGCGTGCCATAGGGTCGCCCCGCCGGGCGATCGTGACCTTCCATCCCGCGCGCTCGAGGATCTGCCGGTTCTGGGCGAGCAGTATCTGTTCCCTCTCGTTGTCTGGATAGTCGGTCCAGCTCGCGACGTCCTGGAGCACGGCGAACGAGGCCGTCGCTCCGTGCCGGAGCCCCGCGACCGTGCTCGCTTCAGCCGGATCGAGCCGGCCCAGCACGGCGATGAGCAGCCCGGACACATCCTCTGCTCCTCGCAGCAGGCCCTGCCAGTTGGCGACCGCGGCGTCCGCGGTGCCCTCTACTGTGGCCAGCGCCTCCAGTAGGGGTGTCGCGACGGCCAGGTGCGCACTGCCGGAACCGGGCCTCGTGTGGGGTTCGGTTCCGCGGTCGTCCGTGACCAGCCGCACGGCGTACCCGCGCCGGACGAGGTGGACGGCCACCGAGGCGGTGGCACTCACGCCCCACTCGAGCGACGACGCTCGGCCCGGCCCTGCATGACCGCCACGCCGGGTGTCCAGCAGCACCGTGGTGCGGCTCTGCCAGGGCTGCTCCTCGCGTCGGACCATCAGCTCGTCGAATCGTGCGCTTGCGCGCCAGTGCACCCGCCGCATGTCATCCCCATGCCGATAGGCCCGCAGCGTCGCGTCCTCTTCGCCGGCGCTGGCCACCGACCGCGGCCGGCTCTCACCGCTGCCACTCCACTCGCCGGCCAGCCGGACTGCGGGCAGCTCCTCGGTGCGGGGTGTCACCAGCAGCGTCGTGGTGTCGCTGAACGTTTGCCGCCGCTCGATCAGCCCGAACACATCGGTGAGCCGAGCCGACAATGGTCCGAGTTCGTAGGCGCCACGGTGGTCGGCGGCGATCGGATACTCCACCTGTACCGGCCGGCGCGGATGCAGATTGTCCAGCACGAACCGGGCACGCCCGCCCAGTGCCGGCGGGACCTCGTCCTCGACCAGGACGCTGCCGGCTCGAAGCCGGCGGCCGGTGGATATCCGGAGGTGAACGGTGGCCGTGTCCCCGGCCGCGATTCTTGCGGGTTCGATCTCGCGCCGCCCGGTGAGCCGCAACGTCGAGCGAGTGGTCAGAATGAGGCTGAGTAGTGGCAGAGCGAGCACCAGGATCCCGGCCCGCAGCAGATCACGTTGGCCCAGGAGCAGCGCGATGACGACGATCGTCACCCCCGCGATGATGAAGACACCGCCCCGTAGGGTGAGTGATCTCAGCGCTGCGCTCATCGTCCGTGCCGGCCACCGACCGGAACATGCCTGGACTCGACGAGGTCGGTGATGATCGCTCCCGCGTCACGACGTGCGACCTGTGCTTCGGCCGAGGGCAGCAGCCGGTGGGACAGAACGGCAACGGCGAGATGTCCGATGTCGTCGGGGAGGACGAAGTCGCGCCCGTCCATGGCCGCATGCGCCCGCGCCGCCCGCACGAGATGCAAGGTGGCCCGTGGCGAGGCACCGAGCCGGATCTCGGGCGACTGGCGAGTGGCCGAGGTGAGCGAGATCGCGTAGTCCTTCACATCGTCGGCCACATGCACCGCTCGGATGGCGCGCACCGCGGCGGCGACGGTGCTCGCGTCGGTGACGGGTTGCAGCGACTCCAGTGCTGCGGCACTGGCGTGGGTGTCGATCATGCTCCGTTCGGCACTGGCCGCGGGGTAGCCGATAGCCAACCGCATGATAAAGCGGTCGCGCTGCGCCTCCGGGAGTGGGTAGGTGCCTTCCATCTCGATCGGGTTCTGCGTCGCGATCACCATGAACGGTGGCGGCAGGGCTGAGGTGTGCCCATCGACGGTCACCTGGCGCTCCTCCATCGACTCCAGCAGCGCCGACTGGGTCTTCGGTGACGCACGATTGATCTCGTCGCCGACCACAATATTGGCGAATACAGCTCCAGGTTTGAACTCGAACTCGCGCGTTTGCTGGTTGAAGACGGACACACCGGTCACGTCGCTGGGCATGAGGTCGGGCGTGAACTGGATCCTCTTGACCGAACCGTCGATCGAACGCGCGAGCGCCTTGGCGAGCATCGTCTTGCCGACGCCCGGGACGTCTTCGATCAGCAGGTGACCTTCGCCGAGCAAGGCGGTCACCGCGAGGCGGATGATGTCCTGCTTGCCCTCGATCACGGTGCTGATCGCATGCACGAGCTCTTGGCCGAGGTGTCCGGCCACCGTCGAATCTGCCTCGGGCGGCGTGGCGTCCGCATCGGCACGCGCAGAACTGTTCAGCGACGTCACGTAGGTCCTCCTGTGTGGTGTCCAGACTACGCGGCGGAAGGAGCCGAGGTCGGCACGGTTCGGATGGGATCGGGCCGCAACAAGCATAGGGCGTCGGGCGCATTCGACTCACGGTCGCCGGGTCTCGAGTTCTGCGCCTGCTTTGGGGCCGAGTGGGGAGGACGGGGTGTGCCAGGGTTGCACGTGGAGTGAAGTGGAGTACAGTGGAGCACGATGGAGGAGATGGCCACTCGTGACCCGGTGGGGGAGGCTGGATGTTTCTCGGCACCCACACACCACGACTGGACGAGAAGGGCCGGATCTTCCTGCCGGCAAAGTTCCGTGAAGACCTTGCGGAGGGTGTCGTGATCACCAGGGGCCAGGAACGGTGCCTCTACGTCTGGCCACGTGATGAGTTCGTCCGGTTCACCGACCAACTTCGGGCGGCGCCCTTCACCCACCGGGGCGCGCGGGACTTCGCCCGGATGCTCGCCGCCGGGGCTTCGGACGAGGTGCCCGACAAGCAGGGACGGATCACCATCCCGAACGGACTGCGAAGCTACGCCGGTCTCACCCGCGAGTGCACCGTCGTCGGCGCCATGACGCGAGTCGAGATCTGGGACTCCGAGGCCTGGAACACCTACCAGGACGAGAAGGAACCGCTGTTCTCCGATATCTCCGAGGAGGTGCTACCCGGCGTCTTCTGACCGTGTCGTCGCGTGAGGCCCCCGGCCGCCTGCGCCCCTCTGACGCACTTCCCCGGCGCCAGATGGGCCACAGGCACCTACCTGACTGGGACCCGGCGAAAACCGCCGGAACCGCTGGAGCGGCCGGGGACCTGACGACGACGAGACGGTGCGAGCAGCACAGCCGGCATCCGACCCAAGGCGACCAGAAGTGTGGAGAGGAGGAGCCATGCAGGCAGACGCGCCACACGTGCCGGTGATGCTCGAGCGCATCGTGGAACTGCTGGCCCCGGCACTTCGCCACACTGGCGCGACAGCCATCGACGCAACGGTGGGTATGGGAGGTCACGCGGAAGCCCTGTTGCGGGAGTGCCCGCAGGCCCGCGTGGTCGGCGTCGACCGCGACCGCGACGCACTGCGACACGCGGCCGATCGACTCCAGCACTTCGGCAGCAGGTTCGTGCCCGTTCAGGCGGTGTACGACGACATCGCCGCCGTCGCGGCTGAGCACACCCCGGACGGGCTGTCTGTCGCGCTATTCGACCTCGGCATCTCCTCGCGGCAGGTGGATCTGGTCGAGCGTGGGTTCGCCTACGCGGTCGACGCGCCGCTGGACATGCGGATGGATCAGGGTCGTGGCCAACGTGCGGCCGATGTGCTCAACACCTACCCGCA
>Ga0209487_1003340_pt1 | contig 12626 bp, 14 predicted proteins | sample Poulit2012_FD_187524 | JGI IMG/M metagenome (GOLD analysis project Ga0209487, IMG submission 187524) | Agricultural soil microbial communities from Georgia to study Nitrogen management - Poultry litter 2012 (SPAdes) (version 2) | ecosystem: Environmental > Terrestrial > Soil > Agricultural land... | reverse complement strand
TGGAAGTCAGCCTGGCTCCCCTTGACGACAAACCGAGTGCGTACGGTTTGGAAGAGGTGGAGTTTCTCATTAGCACGAACCCCGGCCAGCCGGCCCGCGCCCTTAACAAGATCGCCTCTGGCGGTGAACTGTCTCGTATCAGTCTGGCGATTCAGGTAGTCACCGCACAAACCTCAGCCCGGCCGACGCTGGTGTTCGATGAAGTGGATGTGGGCATCGGCGGTGCCACCGGCGATGTGGTGGGCCGGCTATTGCGCGAGCTGGGAAAACGCAGCCAGGTGATCTGCGTTACCCACCTCGCTCAAGTAGCCAGCAAAGGCCACCAACACCTGCAGGTGACCAAGACCGCCAGTTCGTCCAGCGCTCAATCAACGCTCATAGAGCTGACTGGTGAGGCTAAGGTGGAAGAAATTGCGCGTATGCTCGGCGGGATGACGATTACGGATCAATCTCTGGCCCATGCTAGAGAATTCTTAGAAAAATAACTGGATTGGGAGTCCGAGGCGGTTTTATTTTTTGCTCTTGGGCCGCACGTACAGCACCAGGCTGTGATCCACCAGTTCGTAACCGTGCTCTTCGGCGATTTGATGCTGCAGAGCTTCAATTTTTTCGTTATGGAACTCAATAACTTCATTTGTGTCCACGCATACCATATGGTCATGGTGTTCACCACGGGCGATTTCAAATACCGAATAACCCCCGTCGAAATTATGGCGTTCCACTAAACCGGCATTTTCAAATTGCGTCAACACCCGATACACAGTGGCCAAACCCACATCGTCCCCAGCTTCCATAAGCGCTTTGTAGACATCTTCCGCGCTCATGTGATGATCTTCAGACGATTCGAGTATTTGCAAGATTTTGACTCTGGGCAGCGTAACCTTAAGACCCGCTTTGCGCAGTTCCTGGTTTTCTTCAAGCATTATTTCCCCCCCACCCTTCTCAGTGTTCCTATCAATCAGGTATTATCCCGTTTCGTTTTGCCAAGTGGAAGCCTTCGTATGAAAATAGCCAACCGCCTAATCCTGGTCGCTACCTTATTCGCCGGTCTGGCAGGTTGCTCCTACTTTCAGTTCCCCGGCGTGCATAAAATTTACGTGCAGCAAGGACATATCATCACCGAGGAAATGCTGGATCAGCTCGAGCCCGGCCTGACTAAGCGGCAGGTTCGATACGTATTGGGTGCGCCTTTACTGGCCGACAGCTTCAACGACGACCGGTGGGACTACTACTACAGCTTGCGTCAAGGCGACAAGCTGCTGCGAGAGAGATCCATGACGGTTTTTTTCGAAGATGATCGAATGACCCACTTTACCGGCGATTTTGCTCAGGTGAAATCTGAAAGCGACGGGGATAGCCTACCTGCTGTACCCACAAATGTCGAAGACGAAACCGGAACCTTCCCCACCGAGACGGTGGAGACTGAGGTTCCGTTGCCCACAAACCAATAAAAAAGACTGGGCAAGCCATTTACTCTTCGCGCTTCGCGCGCTCATACGGCCGCCGTTACGCGGTTGAGCCAAACGTAGGTTAGCTTTTATTTTTTTCGGCGCGGTTACGGCGTATTGCTTTTGGATCGATTGTCAGCGGCCGGTAAATTTCGACCCGGTCGCCGTGCTGCAACTCGTACTCTTTTGGCGGTTTGAGGCCCTTGGTGCCCAGCGCTTGGCCAAAAATACCCATTTTAGACTCTTCCAGATCCAAATCCGGAAACACGTTGGTGATGCCCGAACGCACCGCGGCCTGATAAGCACTGGTGCCGGGCTCTACCAGCAACTCAATAATTTTTTGCTGGTGCGGAAGCGCATAAGCCACTTCAACCGTAATAAGATCCATATCGGCCATACCTTAACCTCCAGCAATTTTCGGTGTGCCATACACCGCTTGTGCCCGGCGGCACAGCGCATCCACCTGTTTGCGGGACACCGACTCAAATAACTTGCCCACCGCGGCGCCCAACAGGCGATTTTTCATTTCAAAACTCAACTCCAGCCCAACCCGGCATGCCTGCGCATCAATCGGGTCAAACGTCCAGCGGCCTTTAAGGAAGGAAAAGGGCCCCTCAACCAAGGTCAGGTCCATGCGGGTGGGTGGATGCAACTCGTTGCGAGTCACAAAACTCTGGGTGAACCCCGCTTTTTGCAAATCGAGGCGCGCTTCCAACCAGCCTGTGCCACGTTGTAACACCTGGGCGCCAACACAATCGTCCATATATTCTGGATAAGCTTCAATATCATTAACCAGATCGAACATCTGCTGTGCCGAATACTGCACCAGTGCCGATCGCTCTACTCGATGACTCAACCAACCTACTCCCGTATTAGGAAAACTGATCCCACACCCCGGCCAAAAGAATGGCCAATAACGCCGCGGGGCACAGGTATTTAAGTAACCACAACCAAGTGGAGAACAACATCTCCGACCGCGGTTTCATCTCGTGGTGCAGCAGCTCGCGACGCACCACCCAGCCGACAAAAACCGCAAGCAGCAAACCGCCAAGCGGCAGCATGACACGCTGGGTAAAGAAATCGAGGAAGCCGAACACGTTCATCCCCAGAAGCACAGACACATCCTTCCAGGCATTGAACGATAGCACCGAGCCGACTCCCAAAAGCCAGGCGCCCCCAGCGATCAGTGCGTTTGCCCGGGCGCGCGACACGTTAAACCGTTCAGTCACATACGCCACGGCGGGCTCCAGCAAAGAAATGGTGGAGCTCCACGCCGCGAGCACCATCAGGGCGAAAAACACCGTGCCAAAGACGACCCCAGCAGGCATAGCGCCAAAGGCTACTGGCAGGCTGACAAAGATCAGGCCCGGCCCCTCACCAGCGCTGAGGCCCGGCGTGGCAAAAACAATGGGGAATATTGCCAGCCCCGCGATCAACGCAACCACGGTATCCAACGCTGCTACGGTAAACACCATTTTACCAATGGAGTCCCCGCCGGGCATATAGGAGCCGTAAGCCATCATGGCGCCCATCGCCAAGCTCAGGGTAAAGAACGCATGCCCCAGCGCCACCGAAGCGCCGCCCCAAGACAGCCCCGCTGGGTTAAACACGAACATGAAGCGCCATGCAGCGCCAAAATCGCCGACGCTGGCGGCATAGGCAAGCAACATTAACAGTAATACAAACAACAGGGGCATAATCAGTCGTAGGCCCACTTCCAGACCACGAATGACCCCCAGGCCGACTACAACGACGGTCATGCCCATGAAGACGCTATGCCACACCGCCAAACGCCAGGGACTAGCCAGCAGATGCTCGAACGCTGCTCCCGAGCCCTCCCCCGTAAGACCTACAAACTGGCCATTTGCGCTGGCGCTAAAATAATCCAGGGTCCAACCGGCAATAACGCTGTAGAACGACAAGATCAGGAAGCCGGCCAGAACACCACTCCAGCCAATCAGTTTCCAAAACGGTGAAGCGCCGCCTTCGCGTACGATTTTTGCCACCGCGTGGATTGGGTTGGTGCGCCCATGACGCCCAAGAGTGACTTCCGCCATCATGATCGGGACGCCGATCAGCACGATAAAAACCAGGTACATGAGCACGAAGGCACCGCCCCCGTTTTCTCCGACCACGTAGGGGAATTTCCAAATGTTACCCAATCCAACCGCTGAGCCCGTGGCCGCTAAAACAAAAGTACTTCTCCGGCCCCAGACAGTACCTTTGTTATTTTGATTATTAATGTTCACCAGGAACCCCTCCTAGTTGGTTGGCCTACAGCCTCGGCCCCGCCGGCTGGCGCGGACTGGCGAAAGCACCGCGAATTGTAACGATATTGGCACGCAAACAACAATCAACCCCTTTCTGGGCTTTGGGAGACAGAGCATTGGGTTAGTCGATATAATGCCGGTCCATTCACGATTTTTTACTGGCGTCAGTTAAGCATCATGGCCAAAACCAAGAAAAAGCCGGGCGGCAACACCATCGCTCTGAACAAGAAAGCCAAATTCGATTTTGAGCTCCACGAGCGCGTGGAGGCCGGTGTTGCTCTACTGGGGTGGGAGGTCAAAAGCCTACGCCAAGGGAAAGTCCAGCTGACGGATAGCTATGTGATCTTCAAAAACGGCGAAGCCTGGCTGCTGGGAGCGCATATCACGCCGTTGCCGACGGCATCCACGCATTTTGTTACCGATCCCACACGCACCCGTAAACTGCTGCTCAAGCGCAAGGAAATTGCCCGCCTTCAGGCCGCCACGGAGCAAAAAGGCTATACAGTGATTGCGACGGCGCTGTACTGGAAAGCCCATTTGGTGAAGTGTGAAATCGCTTTAGGTAAAGGTAAGCAGCTGCACGATAAACGGCAAACCGAGAAAGAGCGCGATTGGGACCGTCAGAAACAGCGGTTGTTACAGGACCAGAATAAGTGATCCACCGCTGGCGTTGACTGCGTAATGTAGCTGTCCGGAATCAACTTTGGGGCCGCCTGCTTCGTTGTGCAGACCCAAGTTGCTATTAATGACTTCAGCAATTACTCCCGAAATCATTCCGACAATAATCCCGGGCGGCATTGCGCCGGCCCGGGAAAGACAAACGCAAAGGGTTACTCTGCAAACGGATGACGTAACACCACCGTTTCAACCCGGTCGGGACCGGTCGACACGATATCGATGGGCGTCTCCATCAGCTCTTCCAGGCGTTTGATGTACCGGCGAGCGTTTTCGGGCAGCTCTTCCAGCGTACGGGCTCCCACGGTGGATTCTTGCCAACCGGGCATTTCTTCGTAGACCGGTTGGATCTCTTCCCAACCTTCCGCATCGTGGGGGATACCCAAGGGGTTCCCGTCCGCATCCTGATAACCGATGCAGATTTTGATGGTGTCCAGACCATCGAGTACGTCCAGCTTAGTCAGACAGACGCCAGTGACGCTATTGATCAGGTTCGCGTGGCGCACCGCGACAATATCAAACCAGCCACAGCGACGCTTACGCCCGGTGGTAGCGCCAAACTCATGGCCTCGCTCACCCAGGTGCTGGCCGACCTCACAGCCGAGCTCAGTGGGGAATGGGCCCGAGCCAACGCGCGTGGTATAAGCCTTGGTAATGCCTAAAACGTAATCCAGGTAGAGCGGACCAACGCCGGAGCCGGACGCCGCGGCCCCCGCGGTCGTGTTTGAGGAGGTGACGTAAGGGTAAGTCCCATGATCAATATCCAATAGCGAGCCCTGGGCGCCTTCAAACAAAATACTCTCGCCCCGGGCCCGCGCCTCGTGCAACAACGTCGTCACATCGGCGATCAGGGGCACCAACTCTTTGGCCCACTCCAGACAGGTGGCCAAGGTTTTCTCATAATCCACAGGCTCAACGCCGTAGTACTGCACCAGCGTGAAGTTGTGGTATTCCATCACTTCCTTGAGCTTGCGAGCGAAGGCTTCGGGGTTGCGTAAATCGCCCAGCCGCAGGCCGCGGCGGGACACTTTATCTTCATAGGCCGGGCCTATACCGCGTCCTGTGGTGCCTATTTTATCCGCGCCACGAGCGATCTCCCGAGCCTGGTCCAGCTCCACATGGTAGGGCAGAATCAAAGGACAAGCTGACGAGAGGCGTAAGCGCTCACGCACCGGGATGCCCTGGGCTTCCAGCGTGCCTAGCTCATTGAACAGCGCTTCCGGTGATACCACCACGCCATTGCCGATCAAGCACTGTACGCCCTCGCGCAGGACTCCGGAGGGGATCAGATGCAGCACGGTTTTCTTGCCGTCGATCACGAGCGTGTGGCCGGCGTTGTGTCCTCCCTGAAAACGGGTCACAAGTGATACTTGATCGGTCAGCAGATCAACGATCTTGCCTTTACCTTCATCACCCCACTGGGTGCCCAGAACAACGACATTCTTTCCCATGCTCGGTTTAACTCTCTTCACAGTATGTTGAATACAACGGAATAATTCTGGCCCACATCGCCCGGGCGTTTTAACGTAAAGCTCACCCGACTCATTCGATCGGGACCACTACGTAGCCCTGCTCGGCAGAAACTAATTGACGATCGCAGCCAAGATCCTCAGGACGGCTGTCCGGTGCGGCGCAAATAACCCGCTCGCCCTGCCCCCGCAGATCTCGGATCGCCTGCCACTGAGCTGGGTCCTGCGTCACCGGCGCAAAAATCGGGGCGACTGGCGGCGCGGCCAGAATACCCAGTTTGCTTAAGGTGGTGATATCCACCCCAAAACCGGTTGCCGGCCGGGCGCGGCCAAACACCTCACCGATATGATCGTAGCGTCCGCCACTGGCCACCGGGTTGCCGTAGCCGGGAGCGAAAGCCGCAAACACCAGCCCAGTTAAGTAGTGATAGCCCCGTAGCTCACTCAGGTCAAAATACAGCTCGGCGCCGGGGTAGCGCTGTTCCACGGCGTCGGCCACGGCCTCAAGTTGATTGACGGCTTCCAGCACGGCTACCGGACAATCGGCAAACAACGTGCGCGCCTCGGACAGAACTTCTCGTCCACCGGCCAGCCGGGGCAGCTGCAAAAAAAGTTGCGCTAACGCGCTGTCCGCGACATTGTCTTTGACCCAAGCGCTAATTTCGGTGGTCGCTTTACGCTGCAATAACTCGAAGAAAACCTCTTCTTGCTGTGCGCTCAGCCCCGCATGGGCGGCCAGCTCCCGGTAGATACCCACATGGCCAAGATCCATATGCAGGGTCGGCAATCCGGCCACTTGCAAGGACTCGAGCAACAGGGACACCACTTCAATATCGGCATTAACGCTGGCCTCACCAAACAGCTCAACACCCGCTTGAATGGGCGTGCGTGTCGCGAGGGGGTTTTTAGGGCGGGCGTGGACCACATGGCCGGCATAACAGAGACGATTAACGCCCCGGCGACTGAAGCTATGGGCGTCCATACGAGCGGTTTGGGGGGTGATATCGGCGCGGATGCCCAAGGTGCGCCCGCTGAGTTGATCTGTCACTTTAAAGGTGAGCAGGTCCACGTCGCGGCCCAGGCCAATCAGCAGTGAATCGGTGTACTCCAGAAGGGGCGGAATGACTAAGTCATAACCCCAGGTAGCGTAGAGATCCAGCAGGCTCCGGCGCAGTTGTTCTATGGACTCGGCCTCGGCGGGCAGAATTTCTTCCACCCCATCGGGCAAGAGCCAGCGGTCCGCATAGGTCATATTGAACAAGCTCTGACGATTGCGTAAGTCAATTCAGTAGATACAGGCATCCGACTCCGGCCAACATACTGGCCAGCCCCATTACACGCAGCTGCCGATTGCTGACTTGCGCCAGACTTACCACCAGTTGGCGCCAGCGTGCCGGGTATAAAAACGGAATAATGCCCTCGAGCACCAGCATCAGACACAGGGCCCGCCCGAGATCTTCCCACATAGAGAGGCACCTTCACGGATGCGCACGAATGCGCAAAAATGTGCCCAAGAAGTACGCCGCGGTCTTCGCGTTGTCTCCTTGGGCCAGCCCCTCACAGCACTACGGGCGAATGCATCAGAGGCCTGAACCTGAAATGTCGGCGTTTGACACAAAAAACCGAGCCTTGAGGCTCGGTTACGACATTCTAGCACTTTTTGCGGGACAGTGGTGCCCCGCAATCAGCGTACTAGGGTTGTCCGCCCTGAGGATCGGTTAAGTAGCGGAAGAACTCACTGCTCGGGTCCACCACCAACAGATCGTCTTTTGTTTCAAACGTGGTTCGGTAGGCCGCCAGACTGCGGGTAAACGCGTAGAACTCCGGGTCCTGCCCAAAGGCCTGAGCGAAAATCGCCGCCGCCTGAGCATCACCGTCACCGCGCAGCAGCTCAGCATCACGGTAAGCGTTGGCCAACAGCACAGCGCGCTGGCGATCCGCATCGGCCCGGATCACTTCGCCCTGCTCCCGACCTGTGGCCCGGTACTCCTGGGCCTCTTTATTCCGATCGGCCGCCATGCGGTCAAACACCGATTGGCTCACATCGCTGGGCAAATCGATACGGCGCACGCGCACGTCAAGAATCTCAACGCCTAGCTGGTCCAGAGCCACTATATTCAGACTCTCGGTCAACTGCTCCATCAGCTCATCCCGCTGCCCCGACACCACTTCGTGCAGGGTGCGCAAGCCCAATTGGTTACGCAGGCCATCGGTCACCCGCTCGGCCAAGCGGGAATTCGCCACGCTCTCATTACCACCTGTGGCTCGATAATACGTGGCCACATCAACCACTCGCCACTTGGCGAAAGAGTCGACGATCAGACGCTTATTTTCCACCGTGAAATAGCTCTCTGGCTGCGCGTCGACGGTGAGCACCCGGCCATCAAAAATCTTGGCGCGGTCCGCAAAAGGCAGCTTTACATGCAATCCAGGCTGAAGATCGTCCTCAACCATGCGACCAAAACGGAGCACAACGCCGCGCTCGTATTCGGACACAATATAAACCGTGTTCGCGGCGATAAAAATCGCCAGGGCCACTGCAATGAGTACCCCGATTCCTTTATTAGACATTAACGCACCTCCCGACGAACAGGGCGAGCAGTGTCACGACTACCCAACTCCCGGCTGAGCTGTTCGGTTATTTGCCGGATCGTGTCAGCAGACACATCGGTATTGCCGCTGGCGCGAACATTCTGGTTTGAAGGCGTACCACCCATTCGGTCCAGAGGCAGGTAGAGCATGTTATTACCACCGGCCACATCCACCATGACTTTGCTGGAGGCGTTCATTACCGTTTGCAGCGTTTCAATGTACAGACGCTCACGCATCACTTCCGGCGCGTTCCGGTATTCGGCCAATAGCAGTTCGAACCGGCGGGATTCACCTTCGGCCCGGGCGATCACTTCTGCCCGGTAGGCCTCGGCCTCTTCGATCATACGCTGGGCGCGACCACGCGCTTCGGGGATGATGGAGTTAGCATAAGCTTGGGCGTCGTTTTTAATGCGCTCTTCTTCCTCACGCGCTTTAATAACGTCATCAAAAGCGTCGCGCACTTCCTGTGGCGGCCGGCCTTCTTGCAGGTTGACCTGACGCACGGCAATACCCGTACCGTAATTGTCGAGATACTGTTGCAAACGCGAGTGCACTTCGTCACCGATGGCTTCACGGCCACCGGACAGCGCCTGATTCAGCTCCGTGGAGCCAACCACATGGCGTAAAGCACTATCGGCGGCATGGCGCAAGCTGCTTTCTGGGTCGCGTACGCTCAGCACATAGGCACGCACATCGCCCACGTTGTACTGCACAGTAATGGGCAGTTCAACGATGCTCTCATCCTGGGTCAGCATCAGCGCCCGGGAGGCGTACTGACGCTCTTCGGTAACGTTCTCAACGAACACCTCAGTGATCAGGCGCGGATTCCAGCGCAGGCCTTCGTCCTTAATTTCTTTAAAGGCGCCAAACTGAAGGACCACAGCGCGCTCCTGCGCATCCACCACATAAAAGCCCGACAACAAATAGATAATGGCAACGACGATCAGGCCCAGCCCAAACATCGGAATCGCGCTGCCGGAGCCGCCGGAATTGCCGTTGCTGCCATCGCCCCCACCGGAGCCACCGCCAAACACACTGTTGAGACGGTCGCGCACTTTTTTCCACGCTTCATCCAAATCAGGCGGGCCGCCGTTGCCGCCCCCTCCGCCCCAGGGATCCTTGCCCCCGCCTCCCGGTTGATTCCAGGCCATAAGATGTTCTCCGCTTAACGTTAAAAATAATCAATTCGGCTACGGCGTTCCCGCAAGACGTGGCATTCTACCAAAGTCGTGCTCGCCGAGCAGGCCATTTGACCGGAATGTTTTAGGATAACCAATGCAGCTGATCTGGACTCAAATCGCCCGCGCTCAAAATACGCATCCAGTCATGGTGGGGCAAGCGAACATCCAGCTCGCTCGCGCCATCATCCCGGTGCGTTTCTGCCGCTACCGCATGCTGCTGATAGAGCATGGACCTGACACGCCCCTGATCGGGCGGCAGTAGTAAGCGGCCGCTGATCATGCTCGTGCCCAATCGCTCGGCTATCGCCTGTTCAAGCAATTCAATACCGGCACCCGTGCTCGCCGAAAGCCACACCGCCAGGGGCTGACCGTCATCGTCGCGATCGATGCGCGCTTCCATACCCAAAAGGTCAATTTTGTTATAGACCCGCAGTTGCGGCAACTCGGACGCACCAATTTCATCCAAAACCAGATCTACCTGTTCAATATTGTGCAACCGCTCATCCGCGGCCGCATCCACTACATGCAGCAGCAAGCTGGAGCTACTGGCCTCTTCCAGTGTGGCTCGAAACGCCTGTACCAAGGTGTGCGGCAAGTGGCTGATAAACCCCACCGTATCGACCAATATAGCGGCGCCAACATCGGGAAGCTCCAGCCGTCGCATGGTTGGGTCCAGGGTGGCAAACAACTGGTCCTCTACATACACCTGAGCGCCGGTCAAACGATTAAACAAAGTGGATTTGCCGGCGTTGGTATAGCCCACAAGCGAAACGGTAGGAATTGACGCACGCTGGCGCGAGCGCCGCCCCTGGTCCCGCTGAGTACGCACTTTTTTCAGGCGGCGTTCAATGTGCGAAATGCGCCCACGCAACAGCCGGCGGTCGGTTTCCAGCTGGGTTTCACCCGGCCCGCGCAGCCCTATCCCCCCTTGCTGGCGCTCCAAGTGAGTCCAGCCTCGCACCAGGCGCGTGGACATATGGCGCAACTGCGCCAGCTCCACCTGCAGCTTACCCTCGAACGTGCGGGCGCGCTGAGCAAAAATATCGAGAATTAAACCCGTACGGTCCAAAACACGACATTGCAACGCCTTTTCCAGATTGCGCTCTTGGCTGGGGGAAAGGGTGTGATTGAAAATGACCAGCTCAGCGCCGTGTTCGGCCACCACAGCTTTAAGCTCTTCGAGCTTGCCGGTACCAATAAAATACTTGGCGTGGGGTGCGGCCCGCTGCCCGGATACCAGGGTTACAGGGTCGCCGCCAGCGGACAACACCAGCTCTTCAAATTCGCGGGGATCTTCCGGGGCTTGCCCGTGCGAGATGTCCAAGTGAACTAGCACTGCCAGCTCACCGGATTCAGGACGATCAAAAAACAATGAGTTACCTCGAGGGTTAAAACGCCCTTACTGAAAAACGACCCGCCCTGCGGCGGTGCGTTTTTCAACAAGTCGTATACGCGTTATTACTCCTGCCCCTCAGCCTCATCAGCCGGATTCAATAGCGGAACCCGAACCGCGCGAGACGGTACGACGGTGGAGATCGCGTGTTTATAAACCATTTGACTGACCGTGTTTTTCAGTAACACCACGAACTGGTCAAATGACTCAATCTGACCCTGAAGCTTAATGCCATTAACCAGATAAATGGACACTGGCACGCGCTCTTTGCGCAGCACATTCAGGTAAGGGTCTTGTAAACTATGCCCTTTTGACATGTTTATTCTCCTTGTTGAGTAATAAAAATCCGCCTAAAACTTCCCGAAGGAAGGGGGCGGGCGCAATAAATGAAAAACTGACTAAGTTCTCACGAGCCTATTATATGGTCTCAGCGTCTATAAAATTCAAGGCATCGCGCAGAATTTCTTGCCCGGACCTAAAATGGCCACTAGCGGACTGGGTGTAAATCCACTTCAGCTCCGGCCATCCGCGCAACCACGTCAGTTGTCGTTTCGCCAATTGCCGGGAGGCGGCGATGCCCCGTTCGACCATTTCCGTCTCAGAAAACACCGGCCCGAGGCCAGCCTGCCCGTCGAGATAGTCCCAAACCTGCCGGTAGCCCACCGCCCGAATTGCCGGTAGCGCCGGATGCAACTGGTCGCATTGTCGAAGAGCTTCGACCTCGGCCACCAAACCCTGTTCCAGCATCTTGTGAAACCGCTGCGCGATGCGCCCGTGCAGCACCTTTCGGTCCCGCGGGGCAACGGCCAGTTGAACGAGCCGAAAACGCTCGCGAAAAGCCGGACCAGCATTTTGCTGCTGCGCTTGGCGCAGCTCGGTCATCGTGCGGCCACTGGCACGATAGACTTCCAAAGCGCGGCTCAGGCGCTGGGAATGGTTGGGATGAATCTCCGCCGCTGAGACCGGATCCACCGCGGCCAACTGTTGGTGCACGTAGGGCCAACCATGTTCAGCGGCATCTTTTTCTATCTGTGCACGCAGATCCGGGTCCGCTGGTGGCATAGCGGCCAAACCGTCCAAGAGGGCTTTGAAATACAACATAGTGCCACCCACCAGCAGCGGAATCCGCCCCGCGGCCACGATATCGGCAATTTCCCGCTCGGCGTCTTGTTGAAACTCGGCGGCAGAATAGGGTTCGGCGGGGTCTCGAATGTCGATAAGCCGGTGCGGCGCCTGCGCCAGCTCCGCTGGGCTGGGTTTAGCGGTGCCGATGTCCATGCCGCGGTAGACGAGGGTGGAGTCCACACTGATCAATTCCACCGGCAGGTGTTGGCGCAGGGCCACCGCCAGGTCGGTTTTGCCCGCCGCGGTGGGGCCCATGAGAAATATCACCAGAGGTTTGTTTTCCATAAGCGCAGTATCTCACATCTTTGCCGGCGCGCCTTTGGGCGAGTCTGTAAATACGTCGCCAATTACCATTTTTAACACGCAAGCCCTTAACCTCATCTCCTTGTCACGCCGTCACTTTCGTACCCCAGTCCGGCCGCCCTCGAACCCGTCACCTTCTCCCACCCGTCACCTTCTCCCACCCGTCACCT
>Ga0209487_1003339_pt1 | contig 12626 bp, 15 predicted proteins | sample Poulit2012_FD_187524 | JGI IMG/M metagenome (GOLD analysis project Ga0209487, IMG submission 187524) | Agricultural soil microbial communities from Georgia to study Nitrogen management - Poultry litter 2012 (SPAdes) (version 2) | ecosystem: Environmental > Terrestrial > Soil > Agricultural land... | reverse complement strand
CGGCATGACCACCGACCAGGTCGCCAACCTCTGGAGCCCCTACCTGACCATGGCCGAAGGCCTCAAGCTCACCGCCCAAACCTTCACCACCGACATCACCAAACTTTCCTGCTGCGCAGCATGAACCCGTATAGGGATCCCGAACCGGACGAGACCGGTCTCTGATCTGGGGGACGGGGCCCGGGCGCGCGAACGGCGAGAGGTCGACGGGAACGCCCTAGCTCTTGGGGTGAGACAGAGCGACCATCCGCCGCTACTTGGCGACCGGCAGGTAGGCGGTTGCCGCCGCAGCGACACTCCGTGCGGCCTGCGGTTTTCCACAGGTGCCCGGTTGTGTCGGGGGTCACTAGTAGACTCCGGTGTGTCACCGCGGCCAGCCTGCGGTGACGTTTTTTCTGCCGGGCCGGATGCGTCAACATCCGGCCCAGCAGACCGCCCATCGGACGCCTGAACAGCACGCGATGGCCGTGAGTTCTTGCCCGAACTTCGTGGTCATCCTTGCACAGTTCTGGTCTCCGTTCCCATCGCGCAGCGCGCCTAACTGCACCGAACCCACGGAGGCAACAGCCTTGGCCACTTCCGGAACTTCAGTCCTCATGAGCGGCTTCATCCGCTACCTCAATGCACCGCCGACGAGACGCTCAAGCACTGCGCGAGAAGCGGTCGGCGGCGACTATCGGTTCGCAACCGACTACTACGCACTCATGAGGCAAGCGGTCTCACGAGACCGCGCAACGTCGCGTGATGGCTCTGAGGTCATCACACTCGCGACCAACGCCAGCGCTCGAAAGCGGAACCGGTACGAAGCTCTGGCGGCAAGCTGGTGCACCGTGCAGCGCCGCTGGAACGACTACTCGCCGACGACTCTTCCTACAGCACTACCTGTAGCCCTGGGCGGCCTCAAGATTCCCGTGAAGGCGGCGTTCGCCGAGGTGCCTCCGGACGGGACGACTGAGGTCGTGTACGTCAGGTACGCACTCGAGGAGATCGCCGAGCCCGTTGCCGACGGCATCTTGCGCCTTCTGCAACTGGCCTACCCCGGCACAGCGCCGGTGCTCGTCGACCTCAGCCATGAGGTGGTCAGGACGAGCGAAGGGCGGAAGCTGGCGCGGTACGACTCGTGGCTCGAAGCGGAAGCCGCTGGGCTCGCCCATCTGCTCCTCAACGCCGCGTAACCTGCACGCCGCTTCGAGGCTGGTTCTCCGATGGGTCCACGGAGGTGAACCAGCCTCGGGCGCGTGTAGCGCGGAGCCGGTACAAGCCCTTCGGCTTGCGGGACGTTCCAATGCCTGGCGCGAGATCCGACCGCGTCGTGGGCCATCGACGCAACGCAGTGGCGGCGTGGCTCCGCCTCGTCGCCAGCGCCGTGAGCCTTCGGCATCGAGCTCCTCATGTTCGCGCTCGCCAGGCTTCGTAGTCTCGGACTTTCGCACAGGAGCACCTCCGACAACACGGACGCCGCCCTAGGGTCTTACCTCTCGTGGTGTCTCACGTCTGCCTTGTCGGTGCCGGGTGGCGTGTTTGCTGACCGGTGATTGCGTGCACCGACTGCTGCGCAAGGGCACCGGCCGACCTCGAGACGTCGTTGCTCCGCTCACGGGGGTTCCCATTCGACGGCTACCCCGTCACCGTGAGCACTGTCACCGCGACAGAGCATACCCCCGGGGGTATATTGGACGCATGACGACATCGACATTCGCAAGCCGGTTGCGTGCCATGTTCACCCGCAACCGTGACGACAGCACCCTGGGGTCCTCGGTCAGCGCCGCTCGCGCGGTCGAGCTGGTCCGCGACGGAGCCGCCCTCATCGACGTCCGGGAGAGCCAGGAGTGGAAGGCCGGCCATGCTCCGCAGGCGATCCACGTCCCGCTCGGCAAGATCGACACCGCGTCCCGGCGCCTGTCGGCGAGCACGCCGGTCCTGGTCGTGTGCGCGAGCGGGATGCGCTCGCGAACGGGCGCGAAGAAGCTGCGCGACGCGGGCTTCGAGGCCGCCAGCGTTTCCGGCGGGATGAGCGCGTGGGAGCAGGCCGGAGGGGCGGTGCGCCGATGACCACGGACCTGAACCCGAACGGCCGCCCCAGTAGGCGCATCGTCATCGTCGGAGGTGTCGCCGGCGGCATGAGCGCCGCCGCCCGCGCCCGCCGCCTGGACGAGCACGCCGAGATCGTCGTCCTCGAGCAGGGCGAGTACGTGAGCTTTGCCAACTGCGGCCTGCCGTACCACCTGTCTGGTGAGATCGACTCGCGGGAGAACCTGCTCCTGCACACCCCGGCCTCGCTCGCGCGGACGCTCAAACTCGACGTCCGCACCGGCCACCGTGTCACCGCGATCGACCGCGCGCGCCGTGAGGTGAGCGTCGTCAGTGGCGGCTCGAGGCACCGGCTGGGGTATGACGCTCTCATCCTCGCGCCGGGCGCCGTTGCCGTCCGCCCTCCGATCGAGGGTCTGGACCACCCGGTGGTCCACTCCCTGCGCACCATTCCCGACCTCGACGCCGTCCAGGGCGCGGTCACCACTCTGCTGGAGAAGCGGGAGCCGGGCTCCGACGCGCCGCAGGCCGTCGTGGTCGGCGCTGGGTTCATCGGCCTGGAGGCCGTCGAGGCGCTGGCAGCCCGCGGCCTGCGCGTGCACCTCGTCGAGCTCGCCGACCACGTCCTGCCGCCGCTGGACGCCGAGCTGGCCCCGCTCCTGGCGGAGGAACTCACCACTCATGGTGTCGGGCTGCACCTGGGCGTGTCTGCCCAGGCGGTCACCGACACCCCGGACGGCACGGTGACGGTAAGGCTCTCCGACGGGACGGTCGTGCCGGCCGACCTCGTCATCGTCAACGTCGGCGTTCGTCCTGCGAGCACGCTCGCCGAGGAGGCGGGTCTGGAATTGAGCGAACGCGGAGCGATCCGCGTCGACGGTGACCAGCGCACCTCCGACCCCCATATCTGGGCGGTCGGGGACGCCGTGGAGGTCTGCCAGGCCGTCACCGGCATCCTGGGCACCGTGCCGCTCGCCGGTCCCGCCAACCGCCAGGGCCGGCGTGCCGCCGACTCCATCAGCGGGCACCGCACCACACCCCAGCAGGAGGTCCTCGGCACGGCCATCGTCCGGGTCTTCGGGCTGACGGCGGCGGTGACGGGCGCGAACCAGGCCACGCTGCGGTCTGCCGGCATCGACCACGAGGTCGTCCACCTCCACCCCGGCCACCACGCCGGGTACTTCCCGGGGGCCGAGCAGGTGCACCTCGTGGCGAGCTTCGCGCCGGACGGCCGACTGCTCGGTGCCCAGGCCGTGGGCCGGGCCGGCGTCGACAAGCGGATCGACGTGCTCGCCACCGCCCTGCGCGCCGGGATGACCGCCGACGACCTCGCCGAGCTCGAGCTCGCCTACGCCCCGCCCTACGGCTCCGCCAAGGACCCGGTGAACATGCTCGGCTTCGTCGCCCAGAACGTCCTGGACGGCACGATGCCGCAGTGGCAGGCCTGGGACCTCGACGAGGTCCGCGCGACGTCCCTCGTGCTCGACGTCCGTTCGGGTGGGGAGTACGGCAACGGCCACCTCGACGGTGCCCTCAACATCCCGCACACCGAGTTGCGGCACCGCCTCGACGAGGTGCGCGCCGCCGCCGAGGGCCGCCCGGTGGCCGTCCACTGTGCCAGCGGCGTCCGCTCCTACCTGGCCACCCGCATCCTGCGCGGGGAGGGGATCGACGCCCGCAACCTCTCCGGGGGCTGGCTCACCCTCCTGTCCGTCCGCCCCGACGTCCTGTCCTCGCCCGTCACCGCCTGACCCGTCACCGAAGGAGAACTCACATGTGCAGTCCCATCCGTTGCGCCACCTGCGGCAAGGTCACCTGGACCGGCTGCGGCATGCACGTCGACGAGGTCATGGCCGTCGTGGAGGAGCCGTCGGCGCGGTGCACGTGCCGCTGACCGTCTCGCAGGCCGTGGAGGTGCGTCGGGGCGAGGCTCTCGCCCGGCTCTCCACGGCCACCGGCGACGCGTCGCTGTGTACCCTCTCGCGGAACGGCATGCCCCGGCCCGCGTGGAAGTACCACGAGGGTGCGGTCGCGGCCCTCACCGACGTGCGCCGCCGGCTCGAGACGTCACCCGAGCCGGCGGACACCGCGGTCCTCCACGTGCGTGAGCACTGGGAGACGGCCCGCGAGCGGGCGGCAGTGTCGTCCTCGTCCACCTGGCAGGCCTACCTCGACGGCGCGGTCGACGCACTCGACGACCTCGCCCGCCACGCGAGCCCGGTGGCTCCCGCGCAGACGGCTCCCTCGACGACGGGTCCCGTTCCACCAGCTCCCGTTCCCACGGCTACCGCAGCCACGGGTGCCGCCCCGACGGGGCCCGCGTCCGCTGCCGCTGTCGTGACACCCCTCAGCGACGTCGCGTCGCTCACCCGCGTCGCGGACCCGGACCGGCCGCTGCCCGTGAACCTCGCGCTCTCCGGCCCGCGCCCCCACCGACACTGGTCGGGCCGCCAGACCGTGGCGACAGTCGCGCTCGCACCGCTCCTCCTCGTCCTGCTCGTCACCGAGGGTGGGGGCTGGGACCTGGGGCGCGCACCGCTGTGGACCGTGCTCGTAGCGGCCACGGCCGTCGGAGCGGCCGCGATCCTGGCGACCTACCTGCCCGGACGCAGCCCCTGCCGCAGGAGCCGTGTCGGCCTCACGCCGTGCGCCGTCGTCCCCGTGATGACGGTCCTTGCCGCCGGGTGGCTCCTGGGCGCCGAGCCGCACGCGGTGCTCTCGGCCGTCGCGGGCCTCGCCGCGGTGGCTGTCGGCCTGGCTCACCGCCTGACCGGCACGCGCTGCAGCGCGTGACCCGCGCGGAATACCCGACCCGCATTGCTGTTGATATACCCGTAGGGGTATTCTTCGACGCCATTGGAGGCACCACATGACCACCGTCAACCTCACCGCCGGCACCTTCGTCGACACCATCCGTCAGGACGGCATCGTCCTCGTCGACTGGTGGGCGTCCTGGTGCGGCCCCTGCCGGATGTTCGCCCCGGTCTACGAGAAGGCCGCCGAGACACACGAGGACATCGTCTTCGCCAAGGTCGACACCGAGGCCGAGCAGGGCCTCTCCGGTGAGGCGGGCATCACGTCCATCCCCACGCTCATGGCCTTCCGTGACGGCATCCTCGTCTTCTCCCAGCCTGGCGCGCTGCCGGCGACGGCGCTCGAGGAGGTCATTACCGCGGTCCGTAGCCTCGACATGGACGAGGTCCGCGACCAGCTGGCAAAGCAGGAGTCACAGCGCGAGAGCGCCTGACCGCTCACTCACACCCCACCACCGCGAAACTGGAGACGACATGAGCTACGGCATCAGCACGACCGTCGAGAAGCCCTTCGACGAGACCGTCACGGCGCTGCGTGAGGCGCTGTCCGAGCAGGGCTTCGGCGTCCTCACGGAGATCGACATGGCTGCCACCCTGAAGGCCAAGCTCGACGTCGACATCCCGCCGCAGGTCATCCTCGGCGCGTGCAACCCGCCCCTGGCGCACCGCGCGCTCCAGGCGGAGGAGTCGATCGGGCTGCTCCTGCCGTGCAACGTCGTCGTCCGGTCGGTCGGGGAGACGAGCACGGTGGTCGAGGCCCTCGACCCGCGGATCATGGTCGGCGTCACCGACAACGCGGCGCTGCGCCCGGTGGCAGACGACGCGGCCGGCCGGCTGCGTGCCGCCCTGGGCGCCCTGGACGCGGCATGACTGTCGACGGGCCGGTGCGCGCCGGCGAGGTGGAGACGACCGGGCACGGTCGCGGCATCGAGCTCGACCCGACGGAGATGGGCAAGGTCGTCAACCGGCTCAAGCGTGCGCAGGGCCAGCTCGCCGGCGTCGTGCGCATGCTGGGGGAGGGGCGCGACTGCGAGGACGTCGTCACCCAGCTGTCGGCGGTCTCCAAGGCCCTCGACCGGGCGGGCTTCGCGATCATCGCCTCCGGCATGAGGCAGTGCCTCATCGACTCCGACGGCGAGGACACCCTGGACGTCCAGAAGCTGCAGAAGCTCTTCCTGTCCCTCGCCTAGACCACTCCTGCCCGAGGGCGGGGTGCGGTCTGCCTCAGCACGCGCCCACGAGGACCGTGGTTGCGTAGGGCGCGGCGACCAGCGCCACTGCCGCGGCAGTGGCGAGCAGGTAGCAGGCGACCAGGGCGCCGGTGAGGCGGTCGGGCGCCCCGGTGCCGGCGGTGAGTCGGGTGATCCGGGACGGCACGAGGGTGGCAGCCGCGTGCAGCGAGTGGGCCGTGGCCAGGACGCCAGGTCGGTGCAGGGTGAGGAGCGCACCGGCCAGGGCGCGTGTGCCGTGCGAGCGGAGCGCGGCGTCGTCGGCGGCCATCTCGGCGTAGGCGGCGACCGCACCGCGGGCGCAGCGCAGGAGCGGGACCCAGCCGAAGATGGTGCGCAGGCTGCCGAGCACGGCCAGGACGAGGTGATGGCGTCCGGCCAGGTGGGCCTTCTCGTGGGCCAGGACGGCAGCGAGCTGGGGGCCGTCGAGTGCGTCGACGGTCCCGCGTGACAGCACCACGCCGGCACCCGGCAGCGTGTAGGCGGCGGGTTCGGCGTCGGGCACCAGCCAGACCCGTTCTCCGCCCACCGTGCCGCGCACCGCCGTGGCGCCCAGCAGCTCCAGGTGCGCCCTCGTGTCGCGCCGCCGGCGGCGCGCCGTCACGAGCAGGACGGCGACCACGCTCAGTCCGAGCGCGGCCGTGGCGAGAAGCGGGACGGCGGGCGGGACGTTCGCGTACGCCGCCGTCGCGACGAACGGGTTGCTCGCCTCCAGGCACCTGCGACACACCGCGCCGGCCGCTCCGGGGAGGCCCGGGCCGCCGGCCACCCACCCGACGAGCGGGCCGAGCGCGAGCAGGCCGAGCACCCACAGGGCCGCCCCTGCAGTCCATGCCGCGATACCGGTGCGCGGGTACCGGGCAAGTGTCGGGCCGAGGCGCCCGAGCGCCCAGGGCCCCGCGGTCGCGCCCGCGAGGAGCAGGGCGACGAGGCCCATGACGGTGGCCGTGCTGGTCACGGCGCCGCCCGGTCCTCGTCGAGGAGTGCGCGCAGCACGGCGACGTCCTCCTCGGGGATCGAACCGACGAAGTGGAGCAGCGAGTCACTGCGATCGGTGCTGGTGGCGAGGGCTCGGGCCATCATCTCGGCGGTGTAGGCGCTGCGGCCCACGAGCGGCCGGTACGCCCAGACCCTCCCAGTGAGGATCTTCTCCACCAGGCCCTTGCGGCTGAGGTTGTTCAGCACGGTCGCGATCGTCGTGTACGCCAGGGGCTGGCTGGTGCGTTCGAGGACGTCGCGGGTGCACACCTCCGCCGGACAGTCCCACAGGATCTCCATCACCTGCCGCTCGAGCGGCCCCAGGGTCGGAACGGGCTCAGCCACGGGCGACCGCCCCGGGGACCGGGCAGGAGATCTCCCCGCGCAGCCGCACCGCCAGCGCCCAGCTCGCCAGGGCGAGCGCAGTGACGGCGAGGAGGGGCTGGAGCGGGGCGAACCACGTCAGTGCGCCCGAGTAGCCCAGGGCGAGCAGTGCGATCTTGTTGCACACCGGGCACCCGACCGCGAACCACGCCAGGACGCTGCCGGCCATGCCGGCGCGGCTCGTGCGTCTGTCGGTGGCACTGCTGAGCTCCGAGGGGGTGCTGCCGAGGGGGCGGACGTAGGTCGCGGTGAGGAGCCCGACCACCAGCGCGGTGAGGACGAGAACCGGGTAGTTCCACGCCACCACCGGAATGTCGCGGGCGAAGACGGGGTTGGGGATGATCACGGTCGCCACGCCCACGACCAGTCCGTACCCCACGGCCACCGCACTCGCGACCGCCCATCGTCGGCGGTCCCAGCCTCGGAGCACCTGCCCCATCGTCGGTTGCGCGCGGATGTCGGACTGAGGGGGAGCTGACCATGCCATCGCTCTACTATACGTGATAGTAAGTACTACCTGGCGTAGTAGTGCTGCCCTGACCCGCCAGTCGTTGCCTACCCGACAGGACCAGATGTCTTCCGCTTCCACCCGCCGCGCCCCGTGGCTCATCCCCGCCGTCATCGTGCTCGTCGCCGCCGGGCTGGTGGTGGCCTCGATCCTGGTGTCCGGCCGCGGCGAGACGGACGCGCCGACGCCCTCCTCGACGCCTGCCGCCGACGTCGTCGGGCCGGAGACGCCCACAACCATCGACCTCGCCCGTCTGGAGGCGGACGACCCGCTCGCGGTCGGACCCGTCGACGCTCCGGTGAGCCTCATCGTTTACTCCGACTACCAGTGCCCGTTTTGCGCCTCCTGGTCCGCTGACACCGGCCCGGTCATGCTGGAGTACGCCGCGGCCGGTGACCTCCGCATCGAGTTCCGCGACATCGTCGTCTTCGGCGAGGAGTCCCAGACCGCCGCCCGCGCCGCCTACGCGGCCGGACTGCAGGACCGGTACCTCGACTTCCACGACGCCCTGTTCCCCGGCGGGGAGAAGCTCCCGGCCCGCGGGCTCACGGAGGACGCCCTGATCGCGACGGCGGAGGAGTTGGGACTGGACGTGGAGCGCTTCACCGCGGACCTCGGGTCGCCGGAGGTGGCGGCCGAGGTGCAGCGCAACGTCGACGAGGCCGCGGCGATCGGTGCCTTCTCCACACCGGCGTTCCTGCTCGCCGGGCAGCCGATCCTGGGCGCCCAGCCGACGGACGTCTTCGTCGGTGCTGTGGAGCGGGCCCTGGACGAGGCCGGGGCCTGAGCCCGTGGAGCTGAGTCTCTTCGCCGCCTTCGTCGGTGGCGCGCTCGCCCTGCTGAGTCCCTGCGGCGCACTGCTCCTGCCCGCCTTCTTCGCCACGACGGTTGGCACCCGCGCACGCCTGCTGCTCCACGGTGGACTGTTCTTCCTCGGGCTGTCCGTCACCCTCGTCCCGCTCGGGCTGGGTGCCTCGTTCCTCGGTTCGCTCCTCACCTCACACCGGGAGCTGCTCATCACCGTCGCCGGATGGCTCATCATCGTCTTCGGTCTGCTGCAGGTCGTCGGACTCGGCTTCGACCTGTCCCGGCTCCTACCCGGTGTCCAGACCACGCGGTCCGCCGCACACCGCAAGGGTTCCGTGGTCCGCTCGATCCTGCTGGGCACCGTCTCCGGGGTTGCCGGCTTCTGCTCCGGTCCGATCCTCGGCGCCGTGCTCACCATGGCCGCCACCGAGCCGTCCCAGGTTCTGGCCGGCGTGCTGCTCGCCGTCTACGGCGCCGGGATGGTCGTGCCGCTCGTCGTCATCTCGGCGCTGTGGACCCGGCTGGGTTCGCGGGGTCGAGCCCGCCTCCGTGGCCGTGCCTGGAGTGTGGGACCCGTGCAGCTGCACACCACCTCCGTCGTCACCGGGGTGCTGCTGATCGTCGTGGGGGTGATCTTCCTCCGCACCAACGGGATGGCCAGCCTTCCTCAGCTCGTGCCGTCCCGGATCCTGGGCGAGATGCAGTCGGCGGTGCTGGCCTTCGGGTCGGCGGTGCCCGAGCCGGTCCTCATCAGCGTGCTCGCGCTGGGGGCACTCGGGGCGTGGGCTGCATGGCGGCGCCGCAAGAACGACGACGACGCCGCGCAGGAGCACGACGCTCCGTCCCGCGAGCGGGCCGGCAGGCAGTCGTGAAGCGGCACGCGGGCCTCCTCGCCGCCGTCGTGCTGCTCGCCGGGTGCGCCGGCGCCGAGCCCGGCACCGAACCCGTCGTCGAGCCTGAGCCGACCGTCCTCGAGGGGGCGGCCCCGCCGTCGGAGCGGGTGGACGAGGCCTCCCTGCCCCTCGCCCTGTCCGGCCTTTCCATCCTCGACCCGGGCTGGGACGACGTCCCCCTGGAGATCGACGGTCTCCTGCTCGGCCTGGACCATCCGGACGATGGTGAGCCCCTGCGCTTCGTTGCCGCGCGTGAGGACGGCACGCTGCTCTGGGAGGCCGAGCGACCGCCGTCGTGCACGGGTTTTGCGCTGACCCGGGCGGAGGGCCGACCGGTCGCGGTCCTCACCGACGTGGCGCCAGGGCATGACACGGTCGCTCAGACCTCCGCCAGCGCCTACGACCTGACCACGGGGGAGCTGGTCTGGGGGCCGGTCGACGTGCCCGGCCCGTTGCAGGGCCCGGGGACCGTCTTCGCCGCGCCTGCACCCGGTGCGGCGATGGGGGACACCGGACCGCGGGTCGTGCTCGACCCGGACACCGGTGAGGTCATGGCCGACGAGGAGCACGACGTTGTCGTCGTGGGTGAGTACGGAGGTGTGGTGCTCACCGCGACCGATGACACGCTCAGCGCGAGCGGTGCCGGAACCCCGTGGGACCTGCCCCTGACAGACCTCGGAGCCATGTCCGCGCCGGCCGCGCTCCCCGGGGTGGACGCACCGCCTGGAACGGCGCTGCTCGGCGAGCCGGGCGCGACGTCCGGTGCGCTCATCGACGTCACGACTGGTGAGATCCTCGCAACGGGTGTGCACGATGCGGTGACCGAACCGATCTCGGGAACTCTGGTCACCGTGGAGGGCGACCACCTCGTCGGCTACCCGGCAACCGGCGATCGGTGGGAGCGGCCCCTGGAGGGCATGAGCCTGTCAGCTGCCGGGAACCTGTTCGCCTACATCCGCTCCGACAGCGCCATCCGCGCCGTCAACGTCGTGACTGGCGCCGACGCGGTGGCCTACGACGACGCTGTCGCGACGCCGGCCGTGCCCGTCCTGGTAACGGCCGGAGGGGCGACCGTCGTCGACGGTAACCAGCTGGCGCTCGTCGTCCCATCAGACTGGTAGCGGCCGAAGACCGGCGCAAATAGGGCGCACCCCATCGAGAGGCTTACTCCTCCGACGCGGATGGCCGAACGCCGTCCCGGTGGAGGATCCCGTTACGGGAACGGCACGATGACACCGGCTGCGGCTGCCGCCGGGATAACCTCGTACAGCATCCATGCAAGGAGGCGCCTCGCGCGCGCTGGCTTCAGCGGTAGGAACTTCCTCAACGGACCAGTCGATGGCGTGGGCGATGTCTTGGTGTGTAGCTGGACCGGGCCCTGGTCATACCGCTGCGCGCAGGAGCCGCCTGAGGCTCGCTGGGTGACGGCGATGTATACGGCGACGGCGTCGCCCGCCCCCCGGGGGCGGCAGACCGCGCACTGGATCCGCGAGTTCCGAAAAACACGTGATGGCGACCCGGATCCGTAACCAGCCAGATAACAGTGAACGACGTTTGCCCCGGATCGATCAGGTCGTCGAGTCGTGGGTCGCTGCAAACAGGTCGTGACCAATGACCTCGGTGAGTTGATCGACAACCGAGAAAGTCTCGTCTTCGCTGTCAGGGACCGCATCCTCGAATACGACGACGGGCGCTGAATCGAGCTGCGGGTACTTGTCGAGCAGGAATCGGCGACGGTAGGCGAACTCTGCTGCGTCCACGATGGACTCAAGGGTCGCCCAGTTGAACCCTGCCGCCGCCACGACTCCAATCACTGGGACGAACTTGCCGAGCGACCGCTTCGTAGCCCGCGCTCCGAACGCCTTGGTGAACGCAACGTACGCCCGGGCGACCACCGACTCGTTCAGGATCGCCCAAGTCTTCCCTCGGAAGAGCGCCTGCGTCAGCTTGGACAGATCCTTCATGGCGGCTTGCTTCGCCGAGGCCGACATAGCGGTCCCGACGTTGATCACCGACCAGATGAAGGGCTTCTCAGCCGGCTCCTCTGGGTCGTAGCCGTAGAGCAGGGCAATCTGCCCGACTGCACGAGACGAGAGAGCCATCACGGCGGCGATGTCTCCTGCCGAGGCGGCTGCGATCGCACCGGCCGACGGTGCTGCCGCGGCTCCGCCCGACATCGACCCGGCAATCTCGCCTCCCGTGATCACGAGGCCGGAAAGAGCTCCGGTCGTCGCCGCGGCGCCTGGGTATGCCAGCCCCAGGAGCCTGCCCCGGACTTCGTCGACCTGCTCAAGGTCGAGAGAGCGTACATCGAGGAGCCGTTCCACATCGTGGCCGCGGAACTTGTGCTTCTTGACTACCCCGTCGGGCGAGAGTCCGGCGCGAGCTGCCCGCGTGATCATCTTCGTCGTCGACCGTCCCGTATCGACGACCCAGGTCTGCGCACTTTCCGGCACGGATCGCCAGGCCATTCGGGCCCCGGACTGGACCGTCTCGCTGGCGCGTGCCACCCCATCAGCGCCCCGCTTCACGATGTCGTGAGCCTTCGGGTGGGCCTCCAGGTACTTGTTGGCCTGCTTCCCGATTTCTCTCGCACCCTTGGTTAACTGCTCGTTCACGGCGCGCGAGGCTGTCGAGAGTGGACGGGACTTGACGCGCTGGACCTTCTTCCAAGCATCCAGTTCATATGCGGAGGGTTCGGCCATGTTGGCAGCATAGAGGTGACGACCCGCCGCCGCGGGCTTACGTGTCATTGCACTCACAGATCGCCGGTTGACGGTGGCACGGAGCGCAGGTCGGCTGACTCGTCAACAGGTCCGCACTCGTCTGGGTGGCTACAGCCGTAGTCCCGATCGAGGATCCCCTACTGAACACCGTTTTGCGGGCGAGGCGACCGCGGCGCCGATGGAGCGTCGTCGCCGTGGTCGCGAGGGGCTAGGCACCCAGCCAGCGCTGGTTTGATTCCCGTTCAGAGGTGTCGGGT
>Ga0209487_1003338_pt1 | contig 12627 bp, 8 predicted proteins | sample Poulit2012_FD_187524 | JGI IMG/M metagenome (GOLD analysis project Ga0209487, IMG submission 187524) | Agricultural soil microbial communities from Georgia to study Nitrogen management - Poultry litter 2012 (SPAdes) (version 2) | ecosystem: Environmental > Terrestrial > Soil > Agricultural land... | reverse complement strand
CTCTACATGGTCGTCATCGTGGCCGCGCTCGCGCTGTGGGAGGCGACGGAGTTCCCCCTCGCCGACTTCGTCAGCTGGCTCATCGTCTTCCTCCTGCCGTGCCTCATCGGCGAGGGCGTCCGCTTCCTGCTCAGGTCGGTCGAGGGCATCCGCGCGGCCTCCGCCGAGCAGCTGGCGCGGCAGCGGCGCGACCTCGCGCGGGAGCTGCACGACACCTCGATCCACGACATCACCGCCATGATCATGGCGCTGGAACGCGCCAAGCTGCAGGGCATCGACAACCCCAAGGCGCTGGAGGAGATCGACCACGCCATCGCCACGGGCAGGCAGTCGGTGGTGAGCATGCGCGGTGTGCTCAAGATCCTGCGTTCGGCGGACGTGGACGTCACGGAACGGACCGATGGCATCCCGGCCGTCATCGCCGCGGCGACGCCGACCGTCGAGCGCGCGTTGGAGGACGCCCGGACCACGCTGGCGCGGGCCGGCAACGAGCTGCTCGTCCACATCGAGGACCAGCTCGACCAGCCGATGCCCTTCTCGGTCCGCACCGCACTCGTGCGGGTGATCCAGGAGTGCACCGCCAACATGGCCAAGTACGCGCAACCCGGCACGCCCTGCACGGTGATGATCGAGCGGAACGACACCGAGACCCGTGCCCTGTTCATCAACCACGCCCCTGTGGACCGCAGTGCGGACCCGGCGCTGAGCTCCGGCGTCGGTCTCATCGGGGCACGCGAACGCGTGGAAGCGGTCGGCGGCAGCCTCGTGGTACGCCATCATGATGGGCGATGGATCATCCAGACCTCCATCCCGACGATCACCTCAGCGAGTGAAGGACAGGTAGAGCGTGCAGCACAGCACTGAGGACGCCGAGCGCCCCGACGGACAGACCATCCGGGTGCTCCTGGTCGACGACGACCCGATGGTGCTCACCACCCTCCAGAGCTACGTGGCGACGGCCGAGGACATCGAGGTCGTCGGTACCGCCGAGGACGGCAGCCAGGTGCGCGACCTCGTGCGCCGGCACGACCCCGACCTCGTCATCATGGACATCCAGATGCCCACGATGACGGGTATCGAGGCGACGGTGCAGCTGCGCAAGGAGTTCCCGCAGCTGCGCATCGTCCTGCTCACGACCTTCGACGAGGACGAGTTCCTCCTCGAGGCCCTCGACGCCGGAGCCGCCGGCTTCCTGCTGAAGAACACCAGCCCCCAGGACCTGGTCCAGTCGATCCGACGCGCCCACAGCGGCAACCGGGTCGTCTCGCCGGGCCCGACCGACCGCCTCATCGACAACTACCTCCTCCGCACGCCCAGCGCCACCGACGCCGGTGACATCGGGCTCTCCGCGCGTGAGCAGGAGGTGCTCGAGCTGCTCTGCCGCGGCCGCTCCAACGGCCAAATCGCCGAGGAGCTCTTCGTCGCGGAGACCACCGTCAAGACACATGTGTCGTCAATCATGCGAAAGATGGGGGTCGGCTCCCGGCTGGAGATCGTCGTCTACGCCTACGAACGCCGGCTCGTCAGATGACCCGCAGGAAGAAATCGTCCCGCCGCACGATGCACTTCCAACTTTTGGAGGATGCCAACTCCGTCGGGTGCAGGTGACGATGAGCGTTACCTCCACTTATCCCCCACCCCCCTTCTAACAGAATGAGGTCAACGATGAAGCGCACCTTGGTTCGCGCCACCGCTGCTGCTCTCGCTGTCGTCGGGCTCTCCATGGCCCCCGCCGCTGCGGCTCCCCAGAAGCTGGAGCTGCCGGCGTCGACCACCCCGGTCGTCGCCGCTCCGGGCGGAGGCTCCCAGATCACACCGGACCTCTCGTTCTGTGAGGTCGTCGGCTGGTGGCTCTGGTGCCGTAAGTGACCACGGAGCTCTCCTAGGTTGCAGGCAGGCCGGTGACCCCTGGGTCACCGGCCTGCCCGTCAGTCCACCGGCCGTGCAGCCTCGCCCTGCGGCAGCCGTGCGAGTAGCGGCGACCACGTGATCCGCGCCGTTGCGGACACGACCGGGCCGGGCCGCCCGTCGACGAGGACCGGGGCGGGCCGCTCCCCGAGCTCCACCACCGCACGCACCGCCGCGGTCACGAGCATGACCACGACGACGGGCGGTGTGGCCACCAGCGCAACCACAACACGCGCCGAGCTGGCTGAGCAACGCCGTCGGGCGCAGCCCCACGCCGCCGCCGGTGTCCTCCTCGACCGCGGTGACCACCACCGCCGCAACCACGCCGGCGGCAGCCACCAGTCCGGCCGCCCACGCGATGCGCGGGACGGTGAGGAGGCCGGCCACGGCGAGGACGCCGACCAGCAGCAGCACGACGGCCAGCGCGACGAGCGGCACGACCACCAGCGGGCTGCCGAAGGTGCGCACCGCCGCCCACATGAGCCACTGGCGCACCGGCCCGGCCCCGCTCTCCCGCAGGGTGGCACGGAACAGCACGTCGGCCTCCCGCCGCAGCCGTCGGGCACGCGGCAGGGAGCCTGCCGGGGCCGCGGCGGCGTAGAGGTGGTCGTGGAGGGCGGCCGGCAGGGTCTGGCGCCCGTAGCTGGCGATGACGCCCCACAACAGCTCCGGCACCGAGGTGAGGTCGGTGACGAACCCGACCGGGACCACGTGCTCCACCGCGGACCGCGACCAGCTGGGGCCGGAGCCGTCCCCGCCGTCAGGCGGACGGGTAGTGTACCCGAGCTCGTCGAGCAGCTCGAAACGCACGGTCATCCGGCCGCGCTGCGGTAGCTGGCGCAGGTCGATCGTCGAGCCGGTGCGCCACCGACCCTCGGATTCGTGCACGAACGGCATGGCCCCTCCCCCGGTCCTGGCCTGTACCCCGAGGCTACGGGCGACCACCGACGCGGCGGCTCGCACCGGGGGAGCCCTAGACTGCCGGGCGTGACGTTCTTCGAGTTCGTCGGGACGTACTGGTGGCTCGTCTTCCCGATCGGGGCGGTCTTCGGCGGGTCCGTCAACGGCTTCGTCAAGGGTGTGCGGAAGTGGGACGAGCGCCGGCGCCGGGACCGGCTCGAGCTCGCCCGCATCAAGTACGGGGCGCAGGCGGCCGCCGCCCAGGAGGCCGCTGCGGCGCAGGCCGAGATCGACCGCACCCTCGTCCGTCACGACGCCGTGACGAAGCGGTGGCTGGCCTACGAGCTCGACGTCGCCAAGCTCATCGACTACCCGCTCATCACCGACATGCGGGAGCCCCTCACCGTCGACTTCCACCGCGCGAAGCGGGAGGCCGACGCACTCCGCCCGGACGACCCTGCCGAACTGGCGGACCCGGCCTACTTCGCGTCCTACCGCGAGGCGGTGCGCCGCTACGAGACGGCCTTCGACGTCGCGGAGCAGGAGGCGCGCCGGCGTCGGTTGGCGGACTTCTCCCCGGCCGAGCAGCAGGCACTCGCGCGGGCGAAGAAGTTCCTCGCCCTGGCCGACGACGGCGCCGCCTCCCACGCCGAGCGCCAGGCGTCCTACCGGCGCGCACTGCGCGAGCTCGAGGGGCTCGTCGTGCTCCCGACAGCCACCACCGACGCCTTCGAGCGCCGGATCGCCGGTGCCATCGACGCACCGCCCCCGGACGCCTGACGCGACTCCAGCTCGCCACCACGCCGCTCCCACGCGCCGGGGCTCGTCCTGGCGGTGGGAGCAGGCGGCGGTCCGCCCGAGCTGCTCGCCGGGCGGACCGCCGTCGGCGGTGTTCCTACCGCCTGCGCCTGTCGTGGCGTCGGGTGACCGCTCAGCGGGGAGGCAGCTCGCCGACCCGGTGCACCCGGATCGAGTTCGTGCTGCCGACCTGGCCGGGCGGCATGCCGGCGACGATGACGACGCGGTCGCCGTCCTCGGCCAGTCCGGAGCTGCCGAGGACCTTGTCCACCTGGGTCACCATGTCGTCGGTGTGCGCCACCTCCGGGACCTCGTAGGTCTGCACGCCCCAGGTGAGAGCGAGGACGTTGCGCGTCGAGGTCAGCGGCGTGAAGGCGAGGAGCGGGATCTTCGAGCGCAGCCGGGACATCCGGCGGGCGGAGTCACCCGACTGGGTGAAGGTCACGAGGTACTTCACGCCGAGCAGCTCGCCGATGTCGGCGGCCGCCCGGGTGATGACGCCGCCGCGGGTGTGCGGGGTGGTGCCGAGCGGGGCGATGCGCTCGCCGCCCTCCTCCTCGGTGTTCTCGACGATGCGGGCCATGGTGCGCACGGCCTCGATCGGATACTGGCCCACCGAGGTCTCCCCGGAGAGCATGACCGCGTCGGCACCGTCGAGGATGGCGTTGGCGCAGTCGGACACCTCGGCCCGGGTGGGGCGCGGGTTGGCGATCATCGAGTCGAGCACCTGGGTGGCGACGATGACCGGCTTGGCGTTGCGGCGGGCGAGCTCGACCGCGCGCTTCTGGACCAGCGGCACCTCCTCGAGGGGCAGCTCGACGCCGAGGTCGCCGCGGGCGACCATGATGCCGTCGAAGGCGCCGACGATCTCGACGAGGTTGTCCACCGCCTGCGGCTTCTCGATCTTGGCGATGACGGGAAGGCGGCGGCCCTCCTCGTCCATGATCGCGTGGACGTCCTCGATGTCGGCGGCCGACCGGACGAAGGACAGCGCGATGACGTCGGCCCCGAGCCGGATCGCCCAGCGCAGATCCTCCTTGTCCTTCTCCGACAGCGCGGGGACGCTGACCGCCACCCCCGGCAGGTTGAGGCCCTTGTTGTTGGAGACCGGACCGGGCACCTCGACCCGGGTGACCACCCGCGGGCCGGAGACCTCGATGATCCGCACGGCCACGCGGCCGTCGTCGATGAGGATCCGGTCGCCGGGCTTGCAGTCGCCGGGCAGGCCCGCGTACGTGGTCGACGCGATCTCCGCGGTGCCCGGGACGTCCTCGGTGGTGATGGTGAACGTCTGCCCCTCGGTGAGCTGGACCTCGCCCTCGACGAAGCGGCCCAGCCGGATCTTGGGACCCTGGAGATCGACGAGCACCGCCACCGCGCGACCCGAGGCCTGGGCGGCGGCGCGGACCCGGTGGTAAACGGCCTCGTGCTCGGCGGCAGACCCGTGGCTCCGGTTGATCCGGGCCACGTCCATACCGGCGTCCACGAGCGCTTGGATCTGGTCGGCGGACTCGGTGGCCGGACCGATGGTGCACACGATCTTCGCTCTACGCATGGGTGTCAGCCTAGCGTCCGGACCCGGGCGCACGACCGGGACGTCGGACCCGTGGACAGCATGTCGCTACCGGCCCACGGGGGTGATGTCGGCGCCGATCGGAGCGCTCGACCCCGTGACGGGGACCGGCAGACCCGAGTCGCCGCCCAGGAACTCGTCCACCGCGGCCGCGCACGCCCGGCCCTCGGCGATCGCCCAGACGATGAGCGACTGCCCGCGGGCGGCGTCCCCGGCGACGAACACGCCGGGGACGGAGGTGGCGAACGTCTCGTCGTGGACGATGCGCCCGCGCGCGTCGACTTCCACCCCGAGCTGGCCGACGACGCCGTCCCGCGGCACCCCCTCGAAGCCGATGGCGATGAGCACGAGCTGGGCGGGCAGGACGCGTTCCGTTCCGGGGATCGGGGTGACGCTGCGGTCCGGGTGGCGTACGACCTCCACGACCCGCACGTGGCTCACCCGGCCCGGACCGGTCGACCCGTCGGAGAGGAGCTCGAGGGTGCCGGTGCCGAAGACGCGCTCACCGCCCTCCTCGTGGGAGGTCGACACGGTGAAGACCCGGGGGTCCATCGGCCACGGCTCGTCCGGGGTCCGCTCCTCGCTGCGGCGGACGTTGATGTCCACCTGCGTGACGGAGCGGGCGCCCTGCCGCCTGGCCGTGCCGAAGCAGTCGGAGCCGGTGTCGCCGCCGCCGATGATGACGACGTCCTTCCCGGTCGCCACGACCTGGTCGGGGAGCTCCTCCCCGGCGACGGCGCGGTTGGACTGGACGAGGTAGTCCATGGCGAAGTGGACACCGTCCAGCTCCCGGCCCGGGACGGGGACGTCGCGCGGCACCGTGGCGCCCAGGGCGAGCACGACGGCGTCGTACCGCTCGCGCAGCTCCTCGCCGGTGACGTCGGTGCCGACGTCGACGCCGGTGCGGAAGATCGTGCCCTCGGCCTCCATCTGCGCCACCCGCCGGGTGACCTGGTGCTTCTCCATCTTGAAGTCGGGGATGCCGTAGGTGAGCAAGCCGCCGATGCGGTCGTCGCGCTCGAGCACCGCGACGGTGTGCCCCGCACGGCTCAGCTGTTGTGCGGCGGCCAGGCCGGCGGGACCGGAGCCGACGACGGCCACCGTCCGCCCGGTCTGCCGGTCGGGGACCTGCGGGGTGACGAGCCCCAGGTCCCACGCGGTGTCCGCGATGGACTGCTCGATGTGCTTGATGGTCACCGCGGGCTGGTTGATACCCAGCACGCAGGCGCTCTCGCAGGGCGCGGGACACAGCCGTCCGGTCCACTCCGGGAAGTTGTTCGTGGCGTGGAGCCGGCCGATCGCCGCGTCCCAGTCCCCCCGCCGGGTGAGCTCGTTCCACTCCGGGATGAGGTTGCCCAGCGGACACCCGGCGTGGCAGAACGGCACGCCGCAGTCCATGCAGCGGCCGGCCTGCCGGGTGAGGGCGGCCGCGTCGGCCTGGCGGCGCTCGTAGACCTCGTGGAAGTCGAGGATGCGGACCGGCACCGGACGGCGGGCCGGCAGCTCCCGCTCGCGGTACTTGAGGAAGCCGGTGGGGTCAGCCATTGGACACCTCCAGGATGGTGTTCCACACGTCCGGGGAGCCGACGTCCAGCCCCTCCTGGGCCGCATCGGCGAGGGCGGCGGAGACGGCCGCGAAACGGCGGGGCAGGACCTTGACGAAGCGGGCGCAGGCGGCGTCCGGGTCGGCGAGCAGCCCGGCGGCAACGGCCGACCCGGTGTGCTCGTGGTGGCGGTGCAGCAGGTCGAGGACGATGGAGCGGTCCTCGGCGTCGAGCGCGACGACGAGGAGCTCGCCGTCGGCCAGCGCCGGGGCGTTGACCCTCCGCTCGTCGAGGTCCAGGACGTAGGCGGTGCCGCCGGACATCCCGGCGCCGAGGTTGCGGCCGGTGGGCCCGGCGATGAGGACGGTGCCGCCGGTCATGTACTCCAGGGCGTGGTCGCCCACCCCCTCGACGACGGCGGTGGCCCCGGAGTTGCGCACGCAGAAGCGCTCCCCGACCCGCCCGGAGAGGAAGAGCTCACCCGAGGTTGCGCCATAGCCGATGACGTTCCCCGCGACCGTGTTCTCGGCGGCGGTGAGCCGGGACTCCAGCTCGGGCCGGATGACGATCCTCCCGCCGCTGAGCGACTTGCCCACGTAGTCGTTGGCGTCGCCGAGGAGGCGCAGCGTGATGCCCGGAGGCAGGACCGCGCCGAAGGACTGGCCGGCGGTGCCGCGCAGGGTGATGTCGATCGTGCCGTCCGGCAGGCCGGCGGCCCCGTAGCGGCGGGTGACCTCGTGGCCGAGGCGGGTGCCGACGGTGCGGTGGACGTTGCGCACGGGCAGGTCGATGCGGACCGGCTCGCCGTCCTCCAGCGCGGGGCGGGCCCGCTCGAGGAGGGTGACGTCCAGGCTCCGGTCCAGGCCGTGGTCCTGGGCGCGCACGCAGCGCCGTGCGGTGCCGGGGGCGGGGTCCACGGCCGCGAGGATCGGGGACAGGTCGAGGCCGGCGGCCTTCCAGTGCCCCACCGCGGCGGCCGTGTCGAGCAGGTCGACCCGGCCCACCGCCTCGTCGATGGACCGCAGCCCGAGCGACGCGAGCAGCTCGCGCACCTCCTGGGCGATGAACTCGAAGAAGGCGACGACGTGCTCCGCCCGGCCGGTGTAGCGGGCACGGAGCTCGGGGTTCTGCGTGGCGATGCCGACCGGGCAGGTGTCGAGGTGGCAGACCCGCATCATGACGCAGCCGGCGACGACGAGCGGGGCGGTGGCGAAGCCGAACTCCTCCGCACCGAGCAGCGCCGCGACGACGACGTCCCGCCCGGTCTTCAGCTGCCCGTCGGTCTGCACGACGATCCGGTCGCGCAGCCCGTTGAGCAGCAGGGTCTGCTGCGTCTCGGCCAGCCCGAGCTCCCACGGCCCGCCGGCGTGCTTGAGCGAGGTGAGCGGGCTGGCGCCCGTCCCGCCGTCGTGCCCGGAGACGAGGACGACGTCGGCGTGCGCCTTGGCCACGCCCGCCGCCACGGTCCCGATGCCGACCTCGCTGACGAGCTTGACGTGGATACGGGCCCGCGGGTTGGCGTTCTTCAGGTCGTGGATGAGCTGGGCGAGGTCCTCGATGGAGTAGATGTCGTGGTGCGGCGGCGGGGAGATGAGCCCGACGCCGGGGGTGGAGTGCCGGGTGCCGGCGATCCACGGGTAGACCTTGGGGCCGGGCAGCTGGCCGCCCTCCCCCGGCTTGGCGCCCTGCGCGATCTTGATCTGGATGTCGTCGGCGTTGGTGAGGTACTCGGCGGTGACGCCGAACCGCCCGGAGGCGACCTGCTTGACCGCCGAGCGACGGCGCGGGTCGTGCAGCCGGTCGGGGTCCTCACCGCCCTCGCCGGTGTTGGACTTCGCGCCGAGCATGTTCATCGCGATCGCGAGCGTCTCGTGTGCCTCGGCGGAGATCGACCCGTAGGACATCGCACCCGTGGAGAAGCGCTTGACGATCTCGCTGACCGGCTCGACCTCCTCGACCGGGATCGGGTGGTCCTGCCGCAGCCGGAACAGGCCGCGCAGCGTCATGAGGCGCTCGGACTGCTCGTCCACCCGGCGGGTGTAGTCGCGGAAGATGTCCATGCGGCGGCTGCGGGTGGCGTGCTGCAGCCGGAAGACGGTCTCCGGGTCGAAGAGGTGCGGCTCGCCCTCGCGGCGCCACTGGTACTCCCCGCCCACGGGCAGGCTGCGGTGCGCCGGGGAGATGCCCGACGGCGGGTAGGCGGTGGCGTGCCGGGCGGCCACCTCGGCGGCGAGCACGTCGAGGCCCACGCCGTCGAGCGGGGCGGGGGTGCCGGTGAAGTACCGGTCGACGAGCTCACGGGACAGCCCGAGCGACTCGAACACCTGGGCGCCGCGGTAGGAGGCCACCGTGGAGATGCCCATCTTGCTCATCACCTTGAGCACGCCCTTGCCGAGCGCGCGGATGACGTTGCGCACCGCCTCCTCGGGGGTGACGCCGGTGACGGCGCCGGCGTGGACGAGCTCCTCGGCGCTCTCCATGGCGAGGTAGGGGTTGACGGCGGCCGCACCGTACCCGATGAGGAGGGCGACGTGGTGGACCTCGCGGACGTCCCCGGCCTCGACGAGGAGGCTGATCTTGGTGCGGGCGCGCCGGCGCAGCGTGTGGTGGTGGACGGCCGCGGTGAGGAGCAGCGAGGGGATCGGCGCCAGGGTGGCGGTGGAGTGGCGGTCGGACAGGACGATGAAGCTCACCCCGTTCTCGATCGCGGCGTCCACCTCGGCGAAGATCTCCTCCAGCCGCTGTTCGAGTGCGGCACCCCCGCCGGCGACCGGGTAGAGCCCGGAGATGACGACGGAGCGCAGCCCGCGCCCGGCCCGGGCCGACCCGATGTGGACGATCTTGGCGAGCTGGTCGTTGTCGATCGTCGGGAAGGGCAGGACGAGCTTGCGCACGTGCTCGGGGATCTCGGCAAGGAGGTTGGGCTCGGGGCCGATCGCGCCGCCGAGCGAGGTCACCAGCTCCTCGCGGATCGCGTCCAGCGGCGGGTTGGTCACCTGGGCGAACTGCTGGGTGAAGTAGTCGAAGAGCAGTCGGGGACGGCTGGAGAGCACCGCCACCGGGGTGTCGGTGCCCATCGACCCCAGGGCCTCCACACCGGTCTGGGCCATCGGCGCCAGGACGATGCGCAGCTCCTCCTCGGTGTAGCCGAACACCTGCTGGCGGCGCACCACCGAGGAGCGGGAGTGGCGCACGTGCTCCCGCTCGGGCAGGTCGGCGAGATGGAGGGTGTGCTCGGCGAGCCAGTCGGCGTAGGGCTGCGCGGCGGCGAGCTCGGCCTTGAGCTCGTCGTCGTCGACGATGGTGCCGGCCGCGGTGTCGACGAGGAACATGCGGCCCGGCTCGAGGCGCCCCTTGCGGGTGACGGTCGCCGGGTCGAGGTCGAGCACCCCGGACTCGGAGGCGAGGACGACCAGGCCGTCGGTGGTGACCCAGTAGCGGGCGGGGCGCAGGCCGTTGCGGTCCAGGACGGCCCCGACGAGTGTGCCGTCGGTGAACGCCATGGCGGCCGGCCCGTCCCAGGGCTCCATGATCGCGCCGTGGTACTCGTAGAACGCCCGGCGGGCGGGGTCCATGTCGGGGTGGTTCTGCCACGCCTCCGGGATCATCATGAGGACGGCGTGGGGCAGGGAGCGTCCGGCGAGGTGGAGCAGCTCGAGCACCTCGTCGAAGGAGGCGGAGTCGCTGGCGTCCGGTGGGCAGATGGGCAGCAGCGGCTCGAGGTCGCCGAGCAGCTCGGAGGAGGCCACGCCCTCGCGGGCCGCCATCCAGTTGCGGTTCCCGCGGACGGTGTTGATCTCCCCGTTGTGGGCGACGAGCCGGAAGGGCTGGGCCAGCGGCCACGACGGGAAGGTGTTGGTGGAGAAGCGGGAGTGGACGAGCGCCAGGGTGCTCACCAGCCGGGGGTCGGTGAGGTCGGGGAAGAACGGGGCGAGCTGGGCGGTGGTGAGCATGCCCTTGTACACCAGGGTGCGGGCGGAGAGGGAGGCGAAGTACACCCCGACCTCGTGCTCGGCGCGCTTGCGCAGCCGGTAGGCGAGCCGGTCGAGCGCGATCCCGTGCCGGGTGCCGGCCGCGTCGGCGACGAGGAGCTGCCGCAGGGCGGGCATGGCCGCCCGGGCGGTGGGGCCGACGACCAGCGGGTCGACCGGCACCTCGCGCCAGCCCAGGACGTGCAGCCCCTCCTCGGCCGCGATCCGCTCGACGGCGGCGACCGCGGTCGCCCGTTCGGCGGAGGCGCCCTGGCCGCCGGGGAGCATCGCCATCCCGACGGCGTAGTGGCCCGGCTCCGGCAGGGAGAAGGGGAGCACGGCACGGAGGAACGCGTCGGGGACCTGGAGGAGGATGCCGGCACCGTCGCCGGTGTCCTCCTCCGCGCCGACGGCGCCGCGGTGGGCCAGGTTGGCCAGCGCGGTGAGGCCCGCGTCGACGATGTCGCGGCCCGGAGTACCGCGCAGGGTGGCGACGAACGCCACCCCGCAGGCGTCGTGCTCGTAGGCAGGGTCGTAGAGCCCCTGCCGTGGCGGCGCTCCGGACTGCGGTGGGCTCCCGTGGATCGGCCCCATCAGGTTGTCCTTTCGTCTTCACCTGTTCTTTACCAGCGGTGGGGCGCCGTTGACCCGGTGGGCGGGAACATTACTCCCCGGTGACCCCCTGGTGAAGACGAAAGCCCCCGATCGGGGGCAGGTGTCTTGAATTCTGGACGCGGCGGACGGGTCAGGCGTGGCCGCGGTCGTCCGGCTGCAGGGACGACGAGGGGCGGCACCCGCCTGGGTGCCGCCCCGTGGCAGGAGGTCAGTCCCGTCCGCCCGCCTCGAGCTCGAGGATGCGGCCGAGCAGGCCGTTGACGAAGCGCGGCGACTCGTCGGTCGAGAGCTTGGTGGCCAGCGCCACCGCCTCGTCCACGGCGACGGGGCCCGGCACGTCGTCGTTGTACATGAGCTCCCACACCCCCAGCCGCAGGATGGCGCGGTCCACCGCGGGCATCCGCGGCAGCGTCCAGTCCTGGGCGTAGGTGGTGATGAGCTCGTCGATCTCGGCGGCGTGGTCGGCGACCCCCTCGACGATCTCGACGGCGTACTGCGGCAGGGCCGTCTGGGCCGTGGTGCGCTCCAGCCGCTCGGCGAGCAGCTCGCGCAGCTCGACGTCCAGCCCCGCCAGTGCGCGCTGGTCGGCCTCGTACAGGACGGAGACCGCGCGTTCGCGTGCCTTGCTCCGTGCGCCCATCAGTCGTTCGCGCGGCCGAGGTACTCCCCGGTGCGGGTGTCCACCTTGACCTTCGTCCCCGTCTCGAGGAAGAGCGGCACCTGGATCTCGTACCCGGTCTCCACCGTGGCGGGCTTCGTGCCGGCCGAGGAGCGGTCGCCCTGCAGACCGGGCTCGGTGTAGGTGATCTCCAGGACGACCGACGCCGGCAGCTCGATGTAGAGGACCTGGCCCTCGTGCATGGCGACGGTGGCGTTCTGGCCCTCGAGGAGGAAGTTGGCCGCGTCCCCGACGACGTCCCCACCCACGGTGAGCTGGTCGTAGGTGCTCGTGTCCATGAACACGTAGTCGGCGCCGTCCTGGTAGAGGTACTGCATCTCCCGGCGGTCCACGGTGGCCGTCTCGACCTTGACACCGGCGTTGAAGGTCTTGTCCACGATCTTGCCGGACAGCACGTTCTTCAGCTTGGTCCGCACGAAGGCGGGGCCCTTGCCGGGCTTGACGTGGAGGAACTCGACGACGGACCAGAGCTGCCCGTCGATGACGAGCACCATGCCGTTCTTCAGGTCGTTCGTGGTTGCCACTGAGAAGTCCTTGCGTGTCGGGGAATGAGCGCCAGTCAGCCTAACGCGTGCAGCGCCCAGACACCCAGCAGGGCGCACCCGCCCGCCCACGTGTAGGAGATGAGCGTACCAATGA
>Ga0209487_1003337_pt1 | contig 12627 bp, 13 predicted proteins | sample Poulit2012_FD_187524 | JGI IMG/M metagenome (GOLD analysis project Ga0209487, IMG submission 187524) | Agricultural soil microbial communities from Georgia to study Nitrogen management - Poultry litter 2012 (SPAdes) (version 2) | ecosystem: Environmental > Terrestrial > Soil > Agricultural land... | reverse complement strand
CCCCTCCAAACAGTCAGGACAACGGTACGGGTCGCTCCCGGTCGTGGAGCCCGAGGCTCCGCCAGAGCCTGATGCTCAACCCTGCCCGGGCTGGCGGCGCGGCTTGAGCCGCACACTGGGCAGCTCCGGCGCGGGCAACGGCGGCCCGTCGTAGCCCGAGACCGTGCCGAAACGCGCCACCCCGTCGGGGTCGCCGTCGATGGCCGCCTGCCACTGGGCGCGTGCCGTGACGACCTCCTCATGGGAGCGTCCCACGAAGTTCCACCACATGAGCACCTGCTCCTCGAAGGGCGTGCCGCCGATGAGCACCGCGCGCACCGGCTCGGCGCCCGCCTCCAGCACCAGGCGGTCCCGCCCGGGCGCCAGGTAGGCGAGCCACGCGGGCTCCAGGTCGGTCCCCTCGACCGCGAGCGCCCCGGAGTCCAGCAGCACCCCGTGCTCGAAGGCCGGGTCCACCTCCAGCTCCACCCGCGCCCCCGCCGGGACGTCCAGCTGCGCAGCCACCAGCGGGGTGTCCGCCCGCGCCGGCGACGACACGCCCCCGAGGCTGCCCATGAAGACCTGCACGAGCACGCCGTCGACGGTGAACGACGGCACCTGGGCCACGTGGTCGAAGTCCCGTTCGCCGTGGCGCGTGGACTCCGGCAGCACCGTCCACAGCTGGACGCCGTGCAACCGCCGCTGGTCGGGGAAGTGCTTGAGGGTCCCCTCCTCGGAGTGGCAGATGCCGTTCCCGGCCGTCATGAGGTTGAGCTGGCCCGGCTCGATCGCCTGGACCGAGCCGAGCGCGTCCCGGTGCAGCACCCGGCCGGTGAACAGCCAGGTGACGGTCTGCAGACCGATGTGAGGGTGGGGTGCGACGTCCATGCCCCCGCTCACCGCGATGTCGTCGGGGCCGTAGTGGTCGGCGAAGCAGAACGCCCCGATGAGCGAGCGGTCCCGCGAGGGCAGCGTGCGCCGCACGGTCATCGCCCGCGGCCCGCCGAGCGGCACCTCCCGCGGCTCGATGAGCTCGACGTCGTCGTGCGGGCCCGCGACGCAGACCTGCTCCTGCGGGCGCGGCTCGAGGTTCGTCATGGAACCAGGCTAGGCGCAGAGGATGACGCCGTCCCCGGGTGGGCCCTCCATCCCACCCGGGGACGACGTCCGTCGTCGGGCGTCCCTAGAACGCCAGCTCGTGGTCGGCGACGGCGAGGACGCTCCAGGTCCGTCCGTCCCCGTCGCTCAGCTCGTACGCCGGAAGCAGCAGCACGCCGCCGTCGTCGGTGCCGTGCTGGGTCAGGGCGAGCTCCGCCTCCACGATCGTCACCTCGCTCACCGGCCACGGCACGGGGCTGCCGGCGTCCGGCGCCGCGGGCGGCGGGTCGTCCCAGCTGCGGCCGGACGGCTCCGGCTCGGCCTGCAGGATCGCGACGTCGTCGGTCCACACCGGAGTGGCACCGAAGCGCGGGTCCCCGAGGCGCTCCACCGCCTCCGCCGGGCTCACGACGTCGTAGTCCCCCAGCTCCGTCAGCGGTGCCAGCGGCCCGTTGAAGGAGAGGATCCCGTCGGCGGTGACGTCGGCGGACCAGCTGAATCCCGTTCGCTCCCCTCCGACGAGCTGGTGGGCGACGACGCTGGTCACCTCGCCTCCCGACCAGTGCTCGCTCGTGGAGTACTCGGCGGCGTCCGGGTCCAGCCCGAGGGCGGCGAGCGTCTCGTACAGCACTCCGGCCGGTCCGTCCGGGGCGGCACCGTCGGGCTCGACGGCGCTCGGCTCCTCGTCGCCCGGGCTCGCGGGCATGATCCCGACGGCGCTCTCGCCCTCGACGGCGGTGTCCGGCGCGGCGGTGGGATCGCCGCCCGGGACGCCGTCCGCCGGGGCACCGTCGGCGGCCGGCCCGTCCGAGCCCTCGCTGCCGCTCACGCCGTCGCCGTCCTCCTCCGCCTCCGGGAGCGGCATCGGCTCCACCGGCATGACGTCGCCGTACAGCCGGTGGTCGTAGAAGGAGATCGTCACCGCGCCGTCGGGGTTGAGGTTGAGGACCGGGCCGTTCTCGTCCGACCCGACGTTCCAGCTTCCCTCCAGCCGTGGCTCACCCTCGACGCCGAACACCTCCGCCACCCGGGCGGCCGACTCCTCGGAGAACACGGCCGCGCCGTCGAAGGCCCACGCGGGTGCGGTGCCGGCGGCGTCGTCGAGCCCGGAGGCGGTGAAGGTCGTGCGCTCCCCGAAGCCGGGGGCGATGGCCATGTCGGCGGCGGCCATGGGGCTGCCCTCGGCGGGTGCCTCCTCGGTCGCCGTACCGGGGAAGGTGGCCAGGTGTGAGTCGCCCTCGGCCTGGCTCGCGGGCTCGCCGTCGGAGGCCCGGCCGATGCCGAACCCGGCCCCGCCGACGACGAGCGCACCGGCGGCCACCGCCGCGACCGTGACCCAGCGCGCCGAGCGGCGGGCACGGCGGTCGGCGAGCTCGTCACCCCGGCGCTGCGCGGTGCGCTCCGCCAGCCGCTCGGCGTCCGGCTCAGCCTCGGCGGCGGGGTCGGACGCGCGCAGGCGGGCGACTGCCTCGTCCTCGTCCATGGCTGCCTCCTGTCGGTCTCCTGCTGTCTGTATGTCCGGGCGCGGGCGGATCTTGCACGCCGGCCGTGGCAGGCTGGCGGTCATGCCGATCGCCCTCCACTCCTCCGCGCTCACCGTCCTGGAGCAGTGGGCCCCGCCCACGGCGGCCCAGGCCGCGCTGCGCGACCGGTACGTCGCCCACCTGCGGGCCGAGCCGCTCGGCGTGCTCCGCGAGTGCTACCCGGACCACCTCACGGCGAGCACGCTCGTCCTCGACGCCCAGCACCGCCACGTGCTCCTCACCCTCCACCGCAAGGCCCGGCGGTGGTTCCAGCTCGGCGGGCACGTCGAGCAGGGCGATGGCACGCTGCCGGACGCGGCGCTGCGGGAGGCCACCGAGGAGTCCGGTATCGCCGGGCTGTTCCTCGACCGGGTGCCCGTCCAGCTCAGCGCCCACCCCGTCCCGTTCTGCGACCCGCGGGGCGGCGTCACCCACCTGGACGTCCGCTTCGTCGCGACAGCTCCGCCCGGTGCTGAGCACGCGGTGTCCGCGGAGTCCCTCGACGTCGCGTGGTGGCCGGTGGACGGCCTGCCGGACCCGGAGCCCGACGTCGTCGAGCTCGTCCAGCTTGGCCTCGCGCGCGTGGGCCGAGCGAAATAACCCAGCTGTCGGCGAGGGTCGGGGTACTCCGGCCAGCGGGCGCGGGTGGGGGCTACTCCGGCCAGGCGGCGGCGAGGCGGGCGCGGGCTCGGGACAGAGCGGCGTCGGCGCCACCGCGGGAGATCCCGAGGACCGTCGCGAGCTCCGCGCCGCCCAGCCCCTCCCAGGCGTGGAGCACGAGGATCTGCCGGTCCCGCTCGCCGAGCGCGGCCAGCGCGGCCCGGACCTCGTCGTCGGTGACGGCCGCGAGCGCCGGGTCACCGCCGTCGTCGGGCTCGTCGGGCAGGTCCTCCACGGGCAGCGGCACGCGCTTGCGGCGATGGTTGGCGAGCACGTACCCGGCGGTGCGGTAGAGCCACGGCAGCACGGCCTCGCCGGGGACGTCGGCCCGGCGCCGCCAGGCCGTGGCGAGGACCTCGGCGGTGAGATCCTCGACGTCGTCGCCGGGAGCGCGGCGCAGGAAGTAGCGGTAGACGGCGGTGGCGTGGTCACGGTAGACCCCCTCGAACCACGCGTCGTCGCGCACCGGCGCCCCTCTCGTCGACCAGCGGCGGGCCCACCCCGCCGTCGTGTCTGTGTCCGGCCGTGCTGCGATCTTGCACGGGGCCTCCGCGATTCGGCAGGAGGACACGACGAACGCCCCGCCGGACGGGCCGGCGGGGCGTTCGCGAGGGCGAGAGCGCCTTACTTCTTGAAGGCGTCCTTGACGTTCTCCGCCGCCTGCTTGAGGCTGCCCTTGGTCTGGTCCTTGTGCCCCTCGGCCTGGAGGTCCCGGTCACCGGTGGCCTCGCCGAGGCTCTCCTTGATCTTGCCCGAGGTCTTCTCGGCGGTGTTGTCGATCTTGTCGTCCGTACCCATGGGGTCTCCCTTCGTCCGGCAAGGCCGCGCGGGCCTCGGTGTGCATCCACCGTAGGTGCGCTGCGCCGGGCGCGCGCGGCGAGCCGGCGTCCCCCACCCCGGGCACGGCGAAGGGCCCGGCCACCCTCTCGGGTGACCGGGCCCTGTCGGCGCCGTGGGTCAGGAGCCGGGCTGCAGCTGTCCGCCGCCGCCCGCGCCACCGCCGGCCGGGGCGGTGGGCATCTGCCGCTGCTCGACGGTGGAGGTGCCACCGACGCCCACCGGCTCGGGTGCCGGGATCTCGCCCTCGTCGAGCCCACGGAAGTGGAACTCGCCGAGCAGACCCTCACCCTCGGCGTCGACCTCGATGGTCTGCCCCGTCTTGAGCTCGCCGTAGAGGATCTTCTCCGAGAGCACGTCCTCGATCTCCCGCTGGATCGCGCGGCGCAGCGGCCGGGCACCGAGGACGGGGTCGTAGCCCCGCTCGGCCAGCAGCAGCTTGGCCGCGTCGGTGAGCCGGATCGTCATGCCCTGCTGGCGCATGCGCTCGTCGAGCTGGGCGATCATGAGGTCGACGATCTGGACGATCTGCTCCTGGGTGAGCTGCGGGAAGACGATGACGTCGTCCACGCGGTTGAGGAACTCGGGCCGGAAGTGCTGCTTGAGCTCCTCGTTGACCTTCGACTTCATCCGCTCGTAGTCGTTGGACAGCTCGCCGCTGGCCTGGAAGCCGGTCTGCACGCCCTTGGCGATGTCCCGGGTGCCCAGGTTCGTCGTCATGATGATGACGGTGTTCTTGAAGTTCACCACGCGGCCCTGGGCGTCGGTCAGGCGACCGTCCTCCAGGATCTGCAGCAGGGAGTTGAAGATGTCCGCGTGGGCCTTCTCCACCTCGTCGAACAGGACGACGGAGAACGGACGACGGCGCACCTTCTCGGTGAGCTGGCCGCCCTCCTCGTAGCCGACGTAGCCGGGGGGCGAGCCGAACAGCCGCGAGACGGTGTGCTTCTCGGAGAACTCGCTCATGTCCAGCTGGATGAGCGCGTCCTCGTCGCCGAAGAGGAACTCCGCCAGCGCCTTGGCCAGCTCGGTCTTCCCGACGCCGGTGGGGCCGGCGAAGATGAAGGAGCCACCGGGGCGCTTGGGGTCCTTGAGGCCCGCACGGGTGCGCCGAATCGCCTGGGACAGCGCGGTGATCGCGGCGTCCTGGCCGATGATGCGCTTGTGCAGCTCGTCCTCCATGTGGAGCAGCTTGGAGGACTCGGCCTCGGTGAGCTTGAAGACCGGGATACCGGTCGACATCGCCAGCACCTCGGCGATGAGGTCCTCGTCCACCTCTGCCACGGTGTCCAGGTCCCCGGACTTCCACGCCTTCTCGCGGTCGGCGCGGCGGGCGGCCAGGCGCTTCTCGTCGTCGCGCAGGGACGCGGCCCTCTCGAAGTCCTGGTCGTCGATCGCCGACTCCTTGTCCCGACGGACCTCGGAGATCTGCTCGTCGAGCTCACGCAGCTCCGGCGGAGCGGTCATGCGGCGGATACGCAGGCGCGCGCCCGCCTCGTCGATGAGGTCGATCGCCTTGTCCGGCAGGAAGCGGTCGGAGACGTAGCGGTCCGCCAGCGTGGCGGCGGCCACGAGGGCCTCGTCGTTGATGGAGACCCGGTGGTGGGCCTCGTACCGGTCGCGCAGGCCCTTGAGGATCTCGATGGTGTGCGCGACGGTCGGCTCGTCGACGAGGATCGGCTGGAAGCGGCGCTCCAGCGCGGCGTCCTTCTCGATGTGCTTGCGGTACTCGTCGAGCGTGGTGGCGCCGATGGTCTGGAGCTCACCGCGGGCGAGCATCGGCTTGAGGATGCTCGCGGCGTCGATCGCGCCCTCGGCCGCACCGGCCCCGACGAGCGTGTGGATCTCGTCGATGAACAGGACGATGTCGCCGCGGGTGCGGATCTCCTTGAGGACCTTCTTCAGACGCTCCTCGAAGTCACCGCGGTAGCGGGAGCCGGCCACCAGGGAGCCGAGGTCGAGGGTGTAGAGCTGCTTGTCGCGCAGCGTCTCGGGCACGTCGCCGCGCACGATGTTCGCCGCCAGCCCCTCGACGACGGCGGTCTTGCCGACGCCGGGCTCACCGATGAGGACGGGGTTGTTCTTGGTGCGCCGCGAGAGCACCTGCATGACCCGCTCGATGGGCTGCTCGCGCCCGATGACCGGGTCGAGCTTGCCCTCGCGGGCGGCCTGGGTGAGGTTGCGGCCGAACTGGTCCAGGACGGCGGAGCCGGAGGGCTGGCCCTCGGCCGGTCCGCCGGAGGCGACGGTCTCCTTGCCCTGGTAGCCGGAGAGCAGCTGGATGACCTGCTGGCGCACGCGGTTGAGGTCGGCCCCCAGCTTGTTGAGGACCTGGGCGGCGACGCCCTCGCCCTCGCGGATGAGGCCGAGCAGGATGTGCTCGGTGCCGATGTAGTTGTGGCCGAGCTGCAGGGCCTCGCGCAGCGACAGCTCCAGCACCTTCTTGGCGCGCGGGGTGAACGGGATGTGCCCACCCGGGGCCTGCTGGCCCTCACCGATGATCTCGGTGACCTGCTGCCGCACGCCCTCGAGGGAGATGTCGAGGGACTCCAGCGCCTTGGCCGCGACACCCTCGCCCTCGTGGATGAGGCCGAGCAGGATGTGCTCGGTCCCGATGTAGTTGTGGTTGAGCATCCGTGCCTCTTCCTGGGCAAGGACGATCACCCGACGGGCTCGGTCGGTAAATCTCTCGAACATCACGGCTCCTTCGAGGCAGCGTGGCCGGGGTGCTCCCGGCCTGGCAGCGTTCATCAAGGCTAACGGCGGTACTCGGAGGAACCTGCCCGTGTTCGCCAGGGGCGTGACTCCATCGTCCCCCTCCACAGCGCCCGGCGCCCACCGTAGGCCCTGAGGCACGATGGGGACATGCGTATCGAGGCCGTCCAGGGCGACATCACCGAGCAGGACGTCGACGCCGTCGTCAACGCCGCCAACTCCTCCCTCCTGGGTGGCGGCGGGGTCGACGGCGCCATCCACCGGGCGGCGGGACCGCGGCTGCTCGAGGAGTGCATGGAGCTGCGCCGTACCGAGCTGCCGGACGGGCTGCCGGTGGGCCGCGCCGTCCCCACCGCCGGCTACGACCTGCCGGCCCGGTGGGTGATCCACACCGTGGGGCCCAACCGCCACCGCGGGGAGACAGACCCGGCGCTGCTCGCCGCCTGCTACACGAGCTCCCTCGACGTGGCCGACGCCGTCGGGGCGGCGACGGTGGCCTTCCCCGCCGTCAGCGCGGGCGTCTACGGGTGGGACCCGGCCGAGGTCGCCCGCGTTGCCGTCGACGCCGTGCGCGGCTGGTCCGGGAACGTCGAGCTCGTCCGCTTCGTCCTCTTCGGCGAGGACGTCCTGGCGGCCTTCCGCGCCGCCCTCGACAGCTGAGCCCCCTCACGCAGGGGCGCGAGAGTACGGTTCTTCACCGCCGCCCGCGGCGGCAGCAGGGCCGCGCGGCGCACGCCGCCGGGCGCCTCTCGGAACCGGACACAAAGTCGCCCCAACCGCCCCACGCGTGCACCCGCGCCCGGCGTTTTTGGTGGCGTGTCGCAGCCTTTGTGTCGGGTTGGCGCTGCAGTCCCAGCTCAGACGTCGACGACGATCGTCACCGGGCCGTCGTTGACCAGCGACACCCGCATGTCCGCACCGAAGCGACCCGTCTCCACGTGCACCCCGCGCTCGCGCAGCGCGGCGACGACGGCGTCGACCATGGGCTCGGCGACCTCGGCCGGCGCCGCGCCGTTCCACGAGGGGCGGCGTCCCTTGCGGACGTCGGCGTACAGCGTGAACTGGGAGATGACGAGCACCGGCGCCCCGACGTCGAGCACCGACTGCTCGTCGCGCAGGATGCGCAGGTCGGCGATCTTGCGGGCCGTCTTGTCCACCTCGGCCGGGCCGTCGTCGTGGGTGACCCCGACGAGCGCGACGAGTCCCTGGCCGGTGAAGCCGCCGACCTGCTCGCCGTCGACGTGGACCGCTGCGCCGGCGGCGCGCTGCAGGACCGTCCTCACCAGCCGCCTCCCCCGCGACGTCCGCGGCCGAAGCCGCTGACCGCCGGCCGGACGTCGGTGAGGTAGATGGCGGCGGGGATGACGAGGATGATCGACAGGAAGCTGCCGGACAGCGGCCCGAACGGCGGCAGCGCGACGAAGCCGAGCGCCACGTTGACCGCGAGCACGATGAGCCAGAAGTTCTTCGTCCGCTTCCCTGCGTAGGTGAAGGCCTGCGCCGGCTGCCGCAGCGCGTGGATCAGCGCCCAGAGCTCGACGACGAACGCCGCCAGCGCGAGCGCGAAGAAGAGGAGGAGCTGCAAGTCGCCGATGATTCCCACCGCTGGAGTCTACGAGACGGCGACAAGTGAACTCTCGGCGACAAGTGCGCTCTCGGCGCGAGGGGGGCGGGGCGCGGGTCAGTCGAGGAGGTCGTTGGCCTCCTTGGCGCTGAGGCCGGACGCCTGGAGCAGGTCGATGGTGAGCGAGCGCATGATGATGACGAGGGTCTGCAGCTGCCAGCCCGGCCGCTGGACGTCCTCGGGGTCGAGGTCGGCGGTGACGAGGGCGAGCACCTGGGCGGCGTCCGCGGTGTTGGCACCGGTCCCGAGGGCGTCGCCGAGCCGCCGCGCCGCGACGGCCAGCTGGCCCAGGGCGTCGGCCACCCGCTCGTCGCGCACGCCCTGCTCGACGGCGACGAGCCCGCGCCGGGCGATCACCCGGGCGTTGCGCATCGCGCGGTCGGTGAGCGTGCTCGCCCGCCGCAGCCGGGAGAGCTCGGGCAGGTAGCGCCGGGCGGCGGGTGAGATCCGCGCCGACTGCAGGGCGTTGCGCACCACCGAGTCCCAGTCGTCCAGCGTCCCCTGGGTGCTGCGGCCCTGCGCCAGGGCGTCGCGCATGCGCTCGGGGTCCCCGTCCCGCAGTCCCCGCGCCAGCGTCTGCAGCATCTCGGACAGGTCGCTGAGGCTGGCGACGGCGAGCTGCCGGGTCCGGCGACGGGCGTCGTGCGGGGTGAGCATCGCGACGAGCAGGGCGAAGCTACCGCCGACGAGCGCGTCGGTCCACCGGCCGGTGGGGCCGTCGATCGCGGCCACCGGCAGCGCGACGATGACGATCCCCTGCACGCCTGCCTGGACGGTGAGCATCTGGCCCCGGTCGACGAAGCGCGCGAGCAGCGCCCCGACGACGATGACGAACATGACCTGGAGCACGCCCGTGCCCAGGAAGTAGGCGACCAGCTCCCCCAGCGCGACCCCCAGGCTCACGCCGATCGCGAGCTCGGCGACCTTGCGGACCTCGCGGTCGGCGTTGAAGCCCAGGCAGACCCATGCGGCGACCGGAGCGAAGAAGGGCTGGGCGTGCCCCAGGACGTAGAACGCGACCGCCCAGGCGAGCCCGGCGGCCACCGCGGCGGTGAGCACCGGGACGAACGCCGCCCGGACCCGGCGCCGTCCGCCGCGCAGCCGCTGGCGGACCAGGACCCGCAGGCGGCGCACGTCGATGCGCTCGTCGCCGGAGCGGGGTTCGACCATGCTCAGGCGCGGGGTCGGCGGCGCAGCTCCTGGCCCGGCCGCTCCGTGGGCCGGCCCACGGCCTCGCCGGACACCGGGACGATGACCTCCTGCGCCGCCGCGATCCCGTCCACGGTGAGCTGGGCGTCGCCCGGCAGGGAGCGCTTGACCAGGGCGAGCGCGAGCGGACCGAGCTCGGCGTGCCGCACGACGCTCGTGACGACGCCGACGTCCCGCTCCCCGTGGAGCACCCGGGCGCCCGGATCGGGGGTGAGGTGCTCGGAGCCGTCCAGGTGCAGCATGACGAGCCGGCGCGGGGGCCGCCCGAGGTTGAACACGCGGGCGACGGTCTCCTGGCCCCGGTAGCAGCCCTTGTCCAGGTGCACCCCGGTGCGCAGCCAGTCCAGCTCGTGCGGGATGGCGCGCTCGTCGACCTCCCGGGCCAGCCGCGGGCGCCAGGCCTCCACGCGCAGCGCCTCCCAGGCCCAGGTGCCGGCCGGCCGGAGCCCGCTCGCGTCGACGACCTCCGTCAGCCGGGCACGGTCGACGAGGCTGAGCGTGCGGTGCAGGTTCCGGCCGGGGTGCTCGGCGTCCGGCGGCCCGTAGCTGGTGCCCCCGGGCGCCGTCGTCGGCCACGGGTCCTGCCAGCTGAGGATGTGCCCGGGCGCGGCGGCCACGGCCCGCCAGGCGTCGGCGTAGGTGCCGACGACGGCGGTGCGCTCGGTGACGTCGGCGACCTCCACCCGGAGCATGAAGCGCATCCGGTCGAGGAACTCCACGAGCCCGGCGACGTGCCCGGGCTCGGTGACGAGCCAGGCCCGCTCGCCGTCGTCGGCCACCGCGGCGGCGTGCTCGATGCGGCCGTTCGGGTCGAGGAGGAGCATCTCCCCCGACTGTCCGGGCGCGAGGTCGAGCAGCAGCTGGGTGCTCAGGGTGTTGAGCCAGCTGAGGCGGTCGGGGCCGGTGACGGTGACGACGCCGAGGTGGGACAGGTCCACCACGCCCTGGCCGCGCTCCAGGGCGCGTTGCTCCTGACTGGGCTGGCCGTAGTGCAGGGGGACGCCCTCGTCGGGGCCGCCGCCGGAGACGGCGCCGGGGCGGGAGAGGAGCGGACTGCGGGTCATGACGCCTCCTGCCGGCTGAGTCGCCCGGAGGCGTAGGACTGCAGCTCGTGGCCGAAGGCTGCGAGCTCCTCCACCCACATGAGCTCACCCTGGACCAGCCCGTACATCCGCCGGCCGGCGGTGACGCTGGCGGCGCTGGCGGTGCGCACGACGGCGTCGCTCACCAGGTCGATACGGGCGCTGCGCACGTCCCCGACGTACACGGCCACGTGGCCCGTGGGCTGGGCGACGAGCACCTCCAGCTCGGTGCGGCGCGGGCCGTCCGCCGGCTCGCCATCAGGGGTGTCCCCGGACTGCTCCGGGGCGGCACGCCAGTAGGCCGTCTCGGTGGCCCACACCTCGGCCTTGCCGAGCCGGTCGGCGCCGATCGCCCCGGGGGTCTCCTGCTCGACGGACGTGGACTGCTCGGCGTCCACCGACCACAGGGTGCTCGTGCAGCGCAGGTAGGGACCGCCGTCGTGCTCGAAGGTCATCTCGTGGACGAAGGGCTGCTCGGTGATGCCCGGGTAGGCCAGGACGCCGTACCCGCGCCACGAGCCGACGAGCCAGGCGAGCGGGTAGACCTCGGGGGCCAGCCCCTCGGGCAGGGTGAAGGTGGCCATGCCCCGATGCTACGCGGTCACGGGGAGCCGGCCCGAGCTTGCTCAGACGAGCAGCACGCTGCCGAGCATGAAGGTGGGCGCACCGGCGAGCATGACGGGCAGGGCGGCCGCGGCCAGCGCGGGCAGCCGGTGCGTGACGGCGGGGAAACGCCCGAGGACCACGTGGACGGTGGAGGTGAGCACCCCGGCCACCAGGCCGGTCGCCACGCCGACCACCGGCCCGACCCCGGGCAGCAGCACACCCGCGAGCAGGCCCGCCCCACCGGCGACGACGGTGGCCACCGGTGCCACCACCCGGCCGCGGAAGGGCAGCACGGTGCACGCGGCGCCGGCCGCGAGGGCTGCCGCGGCGGTGACGACGACGGAGACCGCCGCCCGGCTGTCCCCCAGCGCTGGCCACATCGCGGCGGAGGCGGCGATGACGCAGCCGGTGACCGTCCCGGCCACCGACTCCACGAGCCGCGGGCGGCCGTCCCGGCGCAACATCTCCGCGACGAACGCGGCGGCCACCCCGAGACCTACGACCACGGCCACCCCGTCCACGGCATCCGTGACCGCGACGACGGCGAGCGAGCCCAACCCGCACAGCGCGGTCACCGCCCCCGGCCCGAGCCGCACCGGCAGGTCGACGAGCCGCGGCCACCCGCCGGCGACGACGGCGATGGCCAAGGCCACCACGACGAGGGTGGGCCAGTGCCACAGCGCGCAGACGGCGAGGACGGCGGCGAGCGCCGCGGTGACGACACCGCGGGTCGAGCTGCCCGTCACGGCACGGCCGGGACGCGGCTCGGCGGAGGGGGAGGTCGGGGCGGGCACGGCCCGAGTCTTGCAGATCGTGACGGAGCAGCGGGTACCGCGCACTACAGTGTCCCCGTCCAGGAAGAGGTGCGATGGCCACTCTGCTCGTCCTGACCCGTGAACCCACCGGGTCCGCCGATGTGCTGCCCTCCCTCGCCCTGCTCGACCACCGGGTGCGCGCCGTCCCCCTGACGGCCGACTCCCTCGTGGACCCCACGGAGGCGGACGTCGTCGTCGTCGACGGGCGCCAGGAGCTGGCCGCCGCCCGCGCCCTGTGCCAGCTGGCCCGCAGCACGGGCCTGCCCCAGCCGGTGCTGCTCGTGCTCACCGAGGGCGGCTGCGCGGCGGTGACGCCGGCCTGGGGCTGCGCCGACATCGTGCTGGCGACGGCGGGCCCGGCCGAGCTGGAGGCCCGCATCCGCCTGCTCACCGTCCCGTCCCCCGCCGCGGAGCCGGCCGAGGACGTCCTGGAGGTCGGCGAGCTTGTCATCGACACCGCCGGGTACGCGGTGCGCGTC
>Ga0209487_1003335_pt1 | contig 12631 bp, 17 predicted proteins | sample Poulit2012_FD_187524 | JGI IMG/M metagenome (GOLD analysis project Ga0209487, IMG submission 187524) | Agricultural soil microbial communities from Georgia to study Nitrogen management - Poultry litter 2012 (SPAdes) (version 2) | ecosystem: Environmental > Terrestrial > Soil > Agricultural land... | reverse complement strand
TCAACGAAACACGGATATATTCAACCGTTACAAATCGATGAAGGTGAGGCAATATCCATATCTTATTTTGACTGGGATCGGGAAGAAAATGTGGAAATTGGTGAGGTGAAAATTGCTACCTTTACAAAGGAGACACCACTTGGTATAGATAACTCCTTTTTTGGTTCCATCAACATCATTGTCTCGCAACAAGTTTTAGAAAGGCTTATCCAAGATAAAGATATAAGTGTATACGGAGAAGTCGCCCTAACTAGTTCAGATGTGATGAAAACCCATGAATATTTGGAAGAACTTGTGAGCCAAGATGTGTATATTGATAATCCTTATTTACACAAACAAGAAGAAGAAGGGATTATTTTCATCATGAAAGTTTTCACCTATGGTTTCGTTATTTTAATTATTTTAATCTGTGTGGCTAATATTTTCAATACAATTTCAACAGGTATTGCTTTACGAAGACGAGAATACGCAATGTTAAAATCCGTCGGTATGACACCGAAAGGGTTTAATAAGATGATTCATTATGAGACGATGTTTTATGGCATCAAATCTTTATTATATGGACTTCCGATAAGTATTGGGATTATGTATTTGATTTACAAAGTGATGCATGGCTCGTTTGAGTTTCCGTTTTTGCTTCCCTGGAGTCATCTTCTAGGAACGACAATCGTTGTATTTGTAATTATTAGCATAACGATGATGTATTCCAGTGCTAAAGTAAGAAAAGAAAATATTATTGAATCCTTAAAAGAAGAGAATATATAAACAATATTTTAGCGATGTCATTTGTATGCATTGCTTCTTCGATTGACGTATCTTTATAATAAAGGTACGTCATTACTTTTGAAAGGATCTAATACAATGAGGAAAATTGGATTACTTTTGCTCGGTTTACTATTAGCAGTTATTACGGTTTCACCCTTTGCTCATGCATCCCTTGAGGATGGAACATATAATATTGATTTCGAGCTTTTTGAAGGAGAAAGTGGAGATTCTTTAGATATAGCAGAGTTTTTCGTGAAGCCAGCTGTCTTAAAAGTAGATGGTAGTGATAAGCACATTCAAATGATGCTAAAACATGCAAGTTTGTTCCAGTCTATCGATGTAGAAAACGAAGAAGTTTCTGTTGAATATGACCTAGAGGAAGAAGATATTCGTCTGATTTCGTTTCCAATCGACAAGTTTGACGATGTTCTGTTGGAAATGGACATTGAATTTCCAAGCGGTAAAACGGAAAAAAATTATCAAGTCCGAGCCACCTTTGATATAGAAGATTTTATGGAACAAGAAGAGGAAGAACAGGAACATAACGAAGCTGAAGAAAATAATATCTCTGAAGAAAGTAGTATTACTGGAAGTAGATCGGCTGAGAATAATCATGAGACAAACAATGACACACATCAAAGCAAAGCAGCATCGATTCAAGCAAAAGACACACCAACCAAGAACACCTTTGAAAATATGGTTGAAAATGGCGACTTCTCTTGGCTATGGATACCTGTTATGATTATCGGACTCTTAATGATTATTCTATTATCTTATTGGATCTATCGAGAAAAGTAGGCCCTCGTTCGATTATTTCATTATAAATAGGGGATAAAACTTGTTTGTTACGGGATCATACTTGTAACAAACAATTTCTTTTATTTCCTTATGGTAGGCACATAATGGCCCATTTTGAAATAAGATGAATTGATGTAAATAATGATTTTGCATATCAGAACGAGATACTGCTGGAAGCTTCTTCAGATTTTTCTTTTGAATTTTTACATGTTCATTCGGTTGTGTGGCATGCACATGTTGAACATTGACGTTTGGATAAAATGTATTTTCATCAACAAAGATAGCTTCTTCATTTTTCTCTGCAACTTGTTCCTGATTTGTTCCTTCTCCATAAAAGAATACAAGCAAAAGGATTGCAGCGAAGGATGCTAAAGCTGTCATAAGCGCCGGCTTTTTTCTTGTTTTCCTTTGTTTGGTTTCTCTCATTAGTTTTTCCTTCGTCACTGGAGAGGGAATATGAATATATTCTTTTTCAAGTATATGTTGCCACATAGATAATTCTTGCTGACAAGTGTGACATGTTTTTAAATGTCTTGTCGCTATGAAATGCTTATCACTAGATAAAGTCCCGAGTACATAATCAATGATTTCTTCTTCTGTTAAATGTTTTTTCATATTCACCTCTCCTTATCTAAATTTCATCCAATTCATTAAATTCTTCTGTTTCCGTAAGTTAGCTAACCCATATCTAACGAGGGATTTAACTGTTCCTAATGGTCTATCGTAGTTTTCTGCCATTTCCTTTTGGGTTAATTCCTCAAAATATGCTCCATAAATAACTTGTTGCTGATTTTCCGGGAGCTGCTTTAAAGCTTTTAAAATAAGTTCTTGTTCGATTTGCAGGAGGACAGCCATTTCTGTCTTTACTTCTGAAACGGTATCTAGTTGTTCTAACTTACGAACGAGTACAGGGCGTTTTTTCCTCAGCCGATCAATGGCTCGATTTTTGGTCATGACAGCTAAAAAGGCTTTCACAGTCCCACGTTTTTTATTATATCTTTCGGGATGTTCGTAAATGGATAAAAAGATATCATGCATAATATCTTCGGCTTCAACGTTGTCTTTAACGACTTGGTTAGCGATGTTTAGTACGAAGGATGCATGTTTTTCATAAAATTCATCAAAGGCATTTTTGGACCCTTTTGCGATCATTTTCAGTAAATGAATATCACGTCTTTTCTCATCCATCTGACGAAGCAACCTCCCTTAATTATGTTTTTATATGTTATATAGCAAATTTTTTTCAAAAAAACAAATCCAAAGCAAAAAGTTATTCGTATTTATATATGAGAACAAAATTTAGGAGGTTTTTTGGGGATGAGAAAACGAGCATTTTTCGTTGGAATCACTTTACTATTAGGGGTGATATTTTCTTCTGTACAACCAGTTTTTGCACAATCCTTTTCAATTTTCACTCCGTATACAGGAATGTCTGTAACCCCAGGGGAAGATATTTCCTATGATGTAGAAGTTATTAACGATACTTCATCTGTTCAACATACATCTTTTGAAGTGAAAAATCTTCCAAAGGACTGGGAATATACGCTTCGCGCGGGAGGAAATAACATTAGTCAACTATCTGTCCTTCCGGGTGAAGAAGAATCTGTTGATTTTGATATTACCGTTCCATTAGAAGTCGATAAAGGAGATTATAACTTTTCCCTAGAAGCAACGACACAAGATGGAGAAACATCTGTTTTACCATTTACTGTAACCGTTTCTGAAAAAGGAACATTCAAAACAGAATTTCATGTCGAGCAACCGAATATGGAAGGACATGCAGAATCAAAATTTTCTTATACCGCAGAACTTCAAAATTTCACAGCAGAGGAGCAACATTATTCATTAACTTCAAAGGAACCTGAAGGATGGACCGTTACCTTTAAGGCGGATTCTAGTTCCGTCACCTCTGTTTCTGTTGAACCAGGAGCAACAGAAGAAATTGAAATTGAAATTCAACCTGCTGAAAATGCAGTGGCTGATACGTATGAAATTCCAATAGTAGCATCTAGTGGTTCAACGACAGAGGAGGCAACCCTTGAAGCGGTTGTTACTGGGAAGTACGATTTACAATTGTCAACACCAGAAGGGAATCTCAGCTCATCTTTAACAGCAGGAAAATCAAAAACAATTAACTTAGTCGTTGAAAATACGGGTACCATCGAAGTGACGGACATAGAACTTTCTTCAACAACACCACCAGATTGGGAAGTAGAATTTGATCACGATCAAATTGATGTGTTAGAGGCAGGAGAATCGACAACTGTCCAAGCAAAAGTAACGGCACCAGGTGAGGCAATTGCTGGAGATTATGTGACAACCTTTGAAGCAAAAGCAGCTTTAGCTTCTGCTGATGCAGATTTTCGGATGTCCGTCAAAACATCTACTGTGTGGGGTTTTGTAGCTGTTTCGATTATCGTTGCAGTTATTGCCGGATTAGTTTTTGTCTTTAAAAAGTTCGGGAGGAGATAATCAATGTCAAAAGTCATTGAGTTTCATCAACTCACGAAATTATATGATGGCAATGCTGCAGTAAATGAATTGACCCTTTCGATTAATAAAGGGGAAATTTTTGGCCTCCTTGGTCCAAATGGTGCAGGTAAGACAACGACAATTTTAATGTTACTCGGACTGATAGAACCAACAGATGGATCGATTCAAGTAAAAGACATTGACCCTGTTCGACGGCCGATTGAAGTGAAAAAGCGAGTAGGTTACTTACCTGATAATTTAGGCTTTTACCAGCATATGACTGGACTTGAAAATCTTCTGTATATTGCACAGTTAAATGGTTTGCCTGAAAAAAAGGCAAAAGAAAGGGCAGAGCATCTTTTAGAAAAAGTTGGTCTGTCTGAAGCGGCAAATAAGAAGACAGGCAAGTATTCTCGAGGAATGAAACAACGCCTCGGACTCGCAGAAGTTTTAATGAAGCAACCGGAAATTATCGTTTTAGATGAGCCGACTTTAGGTATCGACCCAGAAGGAGTAAGAGAAGTACTAGCGTTTATTCGTGAATTAAATGAAGAGGAAGGAATGACGATTTTGCTTTCCTCTCATCATTTACACCAAGTCCAAGAGATTTGTGATCGGGTTGGTATTTTTGTGGATGGTGAACTGCTAGCAAAAGGCGCTGTGTCAGAACTTGCAGAACAGTTATTTTTTGAAGATGCTTATGTCATCCATATCAAAGGAAGTCCTTTAACAACGGAAACGATTCAGCAAATAAGTGATTTAGCAAAGGTTAGCCAAGTAGAAAGAGTAAATGAAGAAGAAGTAAATGTATATTGTCAGGAAAATATGACCGCTCAAATTGCTGATATTTTAGTAAAACAAAATGTACAAATCGAACAATTGCGGAAAAAAGATTATGGACTAGATGAAATTTATCATCGTTATTTCGAAGGGCGTGATGAACAATGAAACAGCCTGAAGCAACAATAGCAAATGACGAACGTTCATCAATATTTCTTGCAATCGTAAGAAAAGAATTTGCCGATTACATTCGGAGTTGGCGGATCATTATTTTATTACTTATTATTGTATTAACGTGTCTTGCGTCTTTATATACCGCTGTAACAACGATTCAAGATGTCATTGAAAGCCAAGATGAAGTTGCCAAGGCTATGGCGAGTGAGCAGCATCTTTTCTTAAAGCTATTTACTGTGTCTGACGGTGTCCTCCCTCCCTTTATTACCTTTGTCACCTTTTTAGGACCATTACTCGGAATAGCTTTAGGATTTGATACGATTAATTCGGAAAGAAACAATGGAACATTAATGCGCATGATGGCACAACCAATTCCACGAGATTATGTCATTAACGGAAAATTTGTTGCCGCTTTGCTCATTAACGTATTGTTATTTTTCTCTCTCGGATTTCTCGTTATGGCCTTTGGTATTTTAATTATCGGGATACCACCAACCTTTGAAGAGTTTATGCGAATTATCATTTATTTAGTGTTATGTATTGTCTATATTGCCTTTTGGCTCAATCTCGGAATATTATTTTCCGTACGCTTTAAACAAGCAGCAACATCAGCCTTAGCTGGAATCGCCGTGTGGATTTTCTTTGCGCTTTTTTACTCTATGATTATTAATGTTATTGCCAAAAGTTATTTAACTTCTGATGCAATAACGTCTATGGAAGAGCTACTGTCTCGTCAAGGATTTTTAGCCTTTTTGATGAGATTATCACCAAATCATCTATTTTCTGAATCGACGACGATCTTATTGACACCCCATGTGAAAACAGCTAATCCGTTCGGGATGACGATGGAAGAATCGATTGGATCAATTGTCAGCCCATTGCCACTCGATCAAAGTTTATTACTCATTTGGCCGCAACTGACCGGCATCATTGCAGCGACATTAATTTGTTTTGCGATATCTTATATATTATTTATGCGTCAAGACATTCGAACGAATTAAGCAAAAGTCCCGGGAGCATTTGTCTGCCGGGACTTTTTATTGAAATTGAATCACATGACTTTTCTCATTAAATACGACGATGTTTTGCTGTTTACTATCCTCGATTTCAGTAATTTCAACCGTATAATTTCCTTCTTCAGTTTCAATGAAATAAATGTTATACCCGATATATTTTACTTGAATAATATCACTCGTCTCGCCAAAAGCTTCTTGTCGAAGGATTTTGTCGGTTAAAATATCTTCTACACGATTTTTCGCAAACATAAAGTTCGTCAACTTAAACGGGTGAAAAAAGAGAATGGCACTTAATAAACAGATACAGATACTTATAAAAATCTTCTCTTTATTCATAAGGAGCTCCTTTCTACGCCAAATCCTTTTGAGTAAAAAAGCGGGCGGATAAAAAATAAGACAGATTAATAATGGCTAAGAGACCGATGATAGAAATGAGCACTGGTTGTTCGTTTAGCACCCTTTTGATAGGTTCAAAGGAAATATCTGCAATAGCACTAATGACACTGAACATGATACCTGAGACGATCCCGATAAAAAAAAGGGCGAAATGTAGGATAATAGCTTGGGCAATCGTTCGGGCGTAAAAGAATATTGGCAATGAAATCATGACTATTACAATGAATCCCATCGCACTTAAGGTAAACACTTGAAAGGGTAAAGGCTCTAAGTTAAACCATGGAAAAAGATTAGCAAATTTAACAATCAAAACTTGGTGCATCACATGATCAAAGATAAAAATAGCTAACAATGTAACTAGTAAAATGACGGCTATAAAAATATACCGAGCGAAAACAATTTTTTCTCGTTTAATTGGAAAACTAACAAACGTTTGGTTTGCTTGATTATGTTCATCCGTGTAAAAAAGAGAGACGTAAAACATGATGAAAATCCAAAACGTAATAAATAATGGTGAAACACTTACGTAATAACTAAAGGGAATATTTAACAAAAGAATGACGAGCATCCATCGACTTACATAAAAATCTCGTTTGATTAAACTGGTCATAGCGAAACCACCTACAAATCCTTTCTTTTAAAGACGAACGAAGATAGTGTGTAAGATACATATAAACTAAGCATTGCGATAAGAATAAGCGGAATCTGTGCTGGGATAAACAGATCCCTTAACTTTTGATGAACATCAATGGAATTAATAATGCCGAAACTTACCATCATAGTAAATAGTAAGACGATGAAACAAATTGTTCCTGCAACAATGTAAGAGCGAAAAATATAGTAGATAGGGACCGTAATCGCGATAAGTACTGAAATAAACATGATAATAAGTGCTACGGTAAGACTGTCTAACCTTGGTGTATACAAGGCTGATTCAAAGACATGAAAAAAGCTATCGATAAGGATATGGCAAACTAAGACGAGAAGGGTGTAGCCAATCATAACAATATACCTACTCAACACAAGTCTTTTTCGGGAGACAGGCAAACTGACTAAAAATTGATCAACCCTTCGCTGAGAGTCACTATAAAACAAGTAGAATGCTAGAAAAGATACAACAAATAAATAGCAAGCTACATTTGAAGTATCAAAGGCGATCAAAAATAAGGCTAACAGGGAAATACTGACAAAGTTAATGATGTTTGCAGATAAATCTTTTTTTATAAAAGGTAATATTTTCATCTTTATCACTTCCTTGTTAAATAGTACATAATATCTTCTAGGCTTGCCCGCTCAATAACAACTGTTTCGTCAACAGTTTCAAAAATTGCCGCATCCCCTTCAAGAAGGGCTGTAAATTGATCATTTTTCTCTTCAATTCCATGAAACATTTTCCGAGTATCTTTATCTAATAAATTTTTTGGTCCTTTAATAAGATGAAATTGTTCTCGAATCTCTTCCATCGATTTTTGGAAAACGATTTTACCTTTATGGATAAAAACGATAAAATCTGCAATTCGATCTAAGTCTGTCGTAATGTGTGTCGATAAAAAGATCGTTTGATTTTCCTTCGTCATTAAGTCTTGTAAAATATTTAGGAGTTCCCTGCGAAAAACAGGATCAAGCCCAGACGTTGGTTCATCCATAATAATAAATTCTGGTTCATGGGAAAGAGCAAATAATAAAGAACATTTCATTTTCATTCCTTTGGAAAAATGTTTGATCTTTTTCTTTCTTGGAAGATCAAATTCTTGTAAGTAGCGTTCAAATAATTCATCATTCCAATCGTCATATAGTGGGGCAATGACTTTTTGCATTCGATGAATATTAAATTCTTCATACATATATAAATCATCATAAACAAAGCCAATATTTTGCCGAAGTTCATGATTTTCATGGTCTTGTCCAAATAAGTGGATCTTTCCATGATCCTTTTTGATGGTATCCATTAATAGTCCGATTGTCGTTGTCTTGCCACTACCATTCGGTCCAATAAATCCAGTAATATAACCTTTAGGAATCGTGATATTCAAATTGTATAAAACGAAGTCTTCGCGTTGTTTTGTCACATCGATAAATTCAGCAGCATTCATCTTAATCCTCCTCATAATAAATGGTTACAAGTTCAATAAAATCTTCTTTTGATAAGCCAATACGTTTACCTGTTCGAACGAGCTCTTCTAGTTCATTTTCTAGTTCTCTCATTTGCCACTCGATAAGCACATGGCGCTGTTGTCCGGCAACAAAGGTTCCCCTTCCTACCGTTGAAACGACATAGCCGGCTTGCTCTAATTCTTCATAAGCACGCTTTGTGGTAATGACACTGACATTTAAATCTTTGGCTAGCTGTCTCATCGAAGGTAGGGCGTCACCTTCAGCGAGTTCACCGGAATAAATTTGTTCTTTAATTTGATCAATAATTTGTTGAAATAAAGGTGTTTTACTTTGATTAGAAATGAATATGTTCATCTCTTGACACCGCCTTTATCAGATGAATTTCTTTAAAGTGTATATACACACTATATACAATATATACACAGAGATTTATTTTGTCAATGGAAAGTTTAAAAATGGACAAAAAAATAACGGGAAGAATAAAAATTCCCGCTGTTTATAGCAATATATTTATTAAGCCAAGGCTAATTAGCAGCAAAGGTGGTACGAAGGTGAGCTTTTGAATATACTCATTTTTTGAAAGGAGTAGACCGATTTGTAAGCCAGTAAAAAGAAACGCACCACTCATACAGGCAATTAATAAAGTCGTTAGTAGTGGGGAGTATCCGATAAAAGCAGCACCAATACCAGCACCAAAGGCATCTAATGCAAGGGCAATCCCAAGAAGAAGAGCTTCGTGAATGGAAATGACACCAGACTTATCGAGATCGGCTTTTTCCGGTGTTTGAATGACTGTTTTTAATGATTGAAAACTTTTCAGCCGATGATTTAGCTTTTTATTCGTTTTTGCTTTTTGAATGATTGTGTTTAAAAGGACAAATAGTCCGATTAAAATTAAAATAATACCACCAAAGAAAGAAGTATAATATGATGGAATAAAGTTGATGACGTAATTTCCGAGTGTCATCGAAAGAAAAACAACAATCCCAGAACAAAGGGTAATAATACTTATACCGATAAAAGGGACATGGATATTTCGCATCCCATAACTGATTCCAACACCAAACCCATCAAGACTAACAGCGATGACTAAAAATAGTAATCCCATGTAAAAAAGCATACTACCAATCCTTTAAAGTAAGTTCCTTAGACAGTATTGTATGGTGTTTGTTTATAAAAGTTTGGGCTAAAATATTGAGGTAGCGAGGAATGTATATGAATAATTTAGATGAAAAATTCCAAATTGAAACAGGAAATCGTGGCGCAAGTAAGAAAAGAGCAGATGGTGATCACCATTATGAAGCGACACCTTATCCATTTATTAATGCTTTATTTAATGAATACGAGCTTGATGAAGGGACTCATTTTGTTGATTTCGGTAGTGGAAAAGGAAGATTATTATTTTATGTTCACCATCGTTTTCACTGCAGGGTAAAGGGTGTTGAAAAGGATGAACAGCTACATAAAATTGCTCTTAAGAATAGGAAGGCCTATGTTGAACAAAGCGGAACACTAGAAAATGAAATTTTGCTTTTCAATCAAGGCGCAGAAAATTACCAGGTTCACGACGAGGATAATGTCTTTTACTTTTTCAATCCCTTTTCCTTACTTATTTTTAACGAAGTTGTGCAAAATATACTTACAACTTGGCAAAATAACCGGAGACAAATTCAACTTATTTTTTATTATCCGCGGGAAAAATATTTGAATGCATTGAAGAAGACATCCTTTACATTAGAGCGTGAGGTTTTAATACCTGGAATTTCGCGGATGAATAAAGAGGAAAGATTTTTAATATATACATTAGATGGTTAGCTTTTTAAAATAGCGTTAAATAGTGAAATGGAGAGGGATGTTAAATGTACCCTCTTCGTCTTTTTATTCTACATCTTGATTTTTCTTCATTGAGCGTTTAAGCGAAAAGAAATTAAATAGAATAAAAAATATGATAAATAGGATAGGCAAAACAATTAATTCAATCGTTTCCTCAAGCTTTGTCGGAATTCCTTTAAATAAGAGTAGGATAAAAAAGAACACAACTCCTATGACTAACGAACGTATTACTACTTTTTTTCGTTGCTCCTTATATTCCCTTTCATTAGAGACATTTGTATATTCAATGCCGGAAAGTATATAACGAACATAGGTGTATCCGATCATGATAAAGGGTCCTAAAAGGAGTAAAAGTTCAGGGTCAAAAGGTAGATTTGCATAATATTTAAGACTCCCAATAATTAATAACATAAGTACCGTTAAAAATGTAGTTTCTGCCATAAAGTAAAGGATTCTTTGTCATTTATATTCATCTTCAGGTAGAAAGGCATTTAAAAATGACGGTATCATTTAATCATCCTCCCAAAATAAATCATCTAAAGTTTTATCAAGAGCCTTCGCAATAGCAATGCACAAGTTTAAGCTCGGATTGTATTGGCCCTTCTCAATTAGGCCGATTGTCTGTCTAGAGACTTGCACCTTTTTAGCAAGTTCGGCTTGGGTAAGTCCTTTTTTAATTCGTGTTAGTTTCATATTGCTAATCATATACTCACCTGCACATGACACATATATATTACTTCATGTTAGATATATAGTGCATAATTATAAAGAATAGATCAAATATAATTTTTATGGAATAGATATTATTTCATCAGGCGATACTACATGAAAAAAGGGTGAGTATATGTTTGTTCGGCCAATTGTATATACATATTCGTCTGAGGAAATAGCTTTGAGGAAGCATTGTTTGCAGTTCTTGCGCTTTAAGAATCAAGTTGTTTGGGAATTAGAAGCGGAAAAGGTGCTCGTCTATTTATTTTCTAACATCATACAAGTGATTGGAAGGTGGTCACCGAAAGGTTCTGCGGATGCTGTCACGGGTGTGTTAAATATCAAAATGAGTGAGAAAGATATGGAGCGGGCAAAATCTTTCGAACTAACCGCATCAGAAATTACAGGGTTATCTTGGGAAGATTGGTTTATATATCGAATAGATAAGGAGAAAAAAGATGAAATCCATTCACCTGACCATTTTGAGACAAGATCATCCTGATGCAAATCCTTATGAAGAATCCTTTATTTTAGAATACCGGCCCCATATGAATATCATTTCTGCTTTAATGGAAATCCGTAGGCAACCGATTAACCGCTATGGAAAGCGAACCTCCCCAGTGCAGTGGGAAATGAGTTGTTTAGAAGAGGTGTGTGGCATATGTTCTATGATTATTAACGGAATGCCAAGGCAGGCTTGCTCGACATTAATTGATGAGTTAGATCAACCGATTCGGATTGAACCGATGAAGACCTTTCCAGTTGTACGGGATTTAATCGTTGATCGTGAATTTATGTTTGATGCGTTAAAGCAAGTGAAGGCTTGGATTCCGATTGATGGTACATATGATATTGGACCAGGTTTGCGTATGAAAGAAAAACGAAGACAGATGGCTTATGAACTATCGAAATGTTTTACTTGTGGCATATGTTTGGAGGCTTGTCCGAATGTTAATGATAAGCATGATTTTTTAGGGCCTTTTGTTTTCCCGCAAGTTCGTTTGAAAAATGTGCATCCTACTGGAGAAATGCAAAAAACTGAGCGGCTTGAGCGATTTATGGAAAAGGGTGGATTGCAAGGCTGTGGCAATTCACAAAACTGTGTCGAAGTTTGTCCAAAAGGAATTCCGATTACAACTTCCATTGCAGCGGTGAATCGAGAAGCAACTTTACAAGCTTTTAAAAGTTTCTTCGGCTCGGATCGGGCATGATTTTGTGACGATATAACGAAGATTTATGACAATTTAAAAATCTCTACTGAAAATATTTACTTGTTTATGGGTTTTCATGTATAATTAGTAAACAAGAACATATGATAAGAATTTCGGCATTTATCTTTATGCCGTTTCATTTACACAATATCAAGGAGGTAATCAATAGATGGCTTTCGTTATATTAGATCCATGTCAAGGGGAAAAATCAGGCGAATGTGTAACAGTTTGCCCTGTCGATTGTATAGAAGAAGGAGAAGATCAATTTTACATTGATCCAGATGTTTGTATCGATTGTGGGGCATGTGTTGCCGTTTGCCCTGTTGATGCAATTGTCGAGGAGTACGATTTAACACCAGA